>Ga0187851_10001017_pt1 | contig 27525 bp, 24 predicted proteins | sample June2016WEW_6_10_FD_132997 | JGI IMG/M metagenome (GOLD analysis project Ga0187851, IMG submission 132997) | Peatland microbial communities from SPRUCE experiment site at the Marcell Experimental Forest, Minnesota, USA - June2016WEW_6_10 | ecosystem: Environmental > Terrestrial > Soil >...
CTGGCCGACCTCTGCAGCCGTGACGGGCTGTTCGTCGTCGAACTGGATACGCCGCTGGGCCGGGGGGTCACCCTGATCCTCGACGGACGCCAGGTGGCCACCTACACCGAGGCCCATCCGGAGCTCGGTCCCGAGAATCTGCTGGATCCGCTCGCCGCAACCAAGCGGGGGACGATCTGGGTCCGCCGCGAGCCGCCGACCGCGCCGGCCGCCGTGAAGCCGGGCTTCGCTCCGGAGGCCAGCCCCGCTCCGAAGGCACCCGAGCCGGCCCCGCCAGCCGAGGTGAAGGAGAAGCCGGCAGCTGCTCCGATCACGCTCGCGGCGCCGATCAGCGTCGGCATCGACTGGTCGTCAACTCCTCTCTGGCGCGCTGAGGCCGGGGCTGAGCCCACGCGCGCCGCGGCGCCGCTCGCAGCCACCAACGCTCGCCCAGCGGCCGCTCAGGCCGAGCCGTTCAACCCCTTCGCACTGTTCGAGGATGGCGACGACGACGTGCGCGCCACTCCGTCCCTCGCCACCATGGCCGACGCGCTGAAGGGGGTGGCACGGCTGCGCCTCCAACGCTCGTCCTCCCGTGTGGAGTCCATGATCGACGACGCGGTTGCCCAGCGCCTGCCACTCGGGATCCTTGTCGACGAGGTCCGCGGCCTCGTGATCCGCGGCGTGATGGCAGTGACCCTCGACCAGCTTGCGGACGAGATGGCTGCCATGGTCTCCGCCGCGGTTCGTTGATCTCCGGGGCGCCGTGATGTGGCGTTTCCGGGGGCGGCGCCTGGCCTTGGTGGTGGGTTGTCTGCTCGTCCTGGCCGGGGTCGGCATCACCGTGCACGGTCTGTTCCAGCAGGCGAAGGTGCAGCAGGCGGTTACCGCGCGCGGACAGAACGATCTCAATGCGTTGAACAGCTGGCTCGCCGGGTCGGCATCCAGCGACGCCTCGCAGCCCAGCACGCCGACCACCGGGACGGCCACCGGAACGGCCACGAGCACCTGCGGTGGCGGGGGAAGTGATTCGGACGCCTATGCCCTCGTCGAGTTCACCGGCCTGCCTCAGTACGGGTACGTCGGGGTGACCGTGAACGGCAACTGGACCGCTCTCGACGACCGCTCGATGGTGCACTGGTCCGGCAGCCCGGCGCCGGGCGGGGAGGGCAACGTGATCATCGCCTTTCACCGCGAGCCCGACTATCAATACATCGACCAGCTGGCGGTGGGCGAGACGGTCACGATCCAGGATCGCAGTTGCCAGACCTACGTGTACACCATCACGCAGCGCTGGGACCTCGCCCCGAGCAATGTCACTCAGCTGGTCCCCACCAGCGGCCAGGAGCTAACCATGATCACCTGCGACCCCTGGTGGCAGGACTACAACCGCCTGGTCTGGCGTGCGGACCTCACGAGCGTGGACGGAGTCCCGACCTCGTAGGTGCCATCCTGATTGACCGAGGACGCCGGGGACCGTCAAGTGGGATCTCCCAAACGCACTCTTCTCACCGCCAGTGAGGCGGCACGTTCGCTCGGTGTAGAGCTCCCAGTCGTGCAGCGCGCGCTGCGAATGGGTTATCTGCGCGGTGACAAGGTGGCCAACCACTGGACTGTCGACGCGGCTGCGTTGGCCAGGATTGCTCGATTTGACCCAGGCAGGATGGACGCGCGAGCTCCTAGGCACCCGGCCGCGTGGATGCCCGGTTTCGTAAGTGCGGCGGACGCTGCTCGCCGCCTCGGCGTCACCCCCGGGTACGTCGGAACTCTGGTCCGGAGAGGCCACCTTGAGGCCGAGCGCGTCGGCGTCTGGCTCGCGGTTAGCGAGGCGAGCGTGGCGACCTTCTCCAAGGCCCGAACTCACAACGAGCGGGATCCCGAGATGGTTGAGCTAAGAAGACTGGTTCTGAGCGGAATCTGTCCTTGGTGTGGACGAAGCGACCTTCTCGTTCCAGCGCGCCACATCACGTCACGCCATAAGGTTGATCGTCACCAACTCCGCCGCCTAATGGGGGTCGGAGCCCGCACGCCGATCTGCAGCGCACGCGTTACTGCGGAGAGACGCCTGCGCAACTCTCAGCCCGAGAACCTAGCCCTCCTCATTACGCTCGCCCCATGGAAGGACCGGAAGCCGGGACCATCCATTGTCCGCCCCACGGGACGGTCAATCGTTGTGCCCGCACTAGAGGCGCCGTCACCGTCGAGGCGCAAGCGGATCGAGGCTGATCAACGGTCCCGAATCATGGCAAAGCGGCAAAGGGGGCTGACCTACCGCGCAATCGCCAACAGCGAAGGTCTCGGCGAGGCCACAGTGCTGAGGATCTGTCGCGGATACCGCTGAAGGGTCGCGCGGGATCCGCCCTCCGGAACCCCGGAGCGTGGTTCGATTCTGGCGTGCGCTTGGCACTGGCGAATTGGGCGGGGACCGTTACTGGGAAAGTGGCCGATCTTGGGAGACTCGTATTCTCTGGTCCGTGACCACCGAGGAGAGCGACGCGCCGCCGGGACGGAGCCTTGGGTGAAGCCGGTCTGAGCAGGCCGGTTCGACGGCCCTCGACGAGGAGCCTGGTCGGGGGGCTGTGCGTCGCCGCCATCCTCGTGATCACGCTGCTGACCCGGCTGCACTACCTGAGTGCCGGCTCGCTCAACATCGATGAGGGGACGTATTGGCTCTCCCTCCGGGCGATGCAGGCAGGTCATCCCCTGTACAGCTCCGTATACGACTCTCAGCCACCCGCCTTTCTCCTCCTCACCGAGCCTAACTGGGCGCTGCTGGGCGGCTCCATCGCCGCGGCCCGCGCCGTCATGGTCGGCTGGGCGCTGGTGGGTGTCGCCTCCGGGGCGGTGATCGGGTGGCGGCTGGCCGGCTTCGCGGCGGGGATCTCGATCGCCGCGATCCTTGCCGTCGACCCGATGATGGTGCAGCAGTCGGTGATCCTCCAGGCGGATGGGCCGGCGACGGCGCTCGGCCTGCTGGCGGTGGCCATGGCGACGTGCGCTCTGAAGGACCATCGGGAGCCTGCTCGCGACGTGTTCGCCCTCCTTGCCGGTGCCGCGCTCGTGGTTGGCGTGCTCACCAAGCTGCTGGACGCCGCCGTGGTCCCCGTGGTCGCCGTGACCCTCATCGGCCCACGCCGCTGGCGGCGCATGTGGCTGCTCGCGCTGGCCGGCGGTTGCGTTGCCGGCGCCGCCCTCCTGCTCCCGTATGTCGCTTCGTGGTCAGCGCTGTGGGTCCAGGTGGTCGGGATGCATCTGCCCGACAGCTCAACCGTCGGCGCGGGCATCAGGCTCTCGTTCCTCGGCAGCTGGGCGCACCTCGAGCTGCCGGAGATCATCCTGGCCGCGTTGGGAGTGTTGCTTGGCTGGCGGAACCATCCACGTCTGGTAGCCACCGGGCTCGTCTGGAGCGGCGGGGCGCTGGTGGCGGTGGCGGGCACACACCCGGTGCTCCAGCACTACATGATCGCGATCAGCCCGGGCCTGGCCCTGCTGGGAGGCGCTGCGCTCGCTCAGGCGGCGGAGTGGTGCGGGGCCGGCGGCTACGCGAGGTGGAGGGAAGCGGCTCTCGTCGCCGTCCTCGTCACCGTGGCCGCCATCGTGCTGGCCGGTTCAGTGGAGAACGTCCAGCAACTGCAGGTGAAGCCGAATCCCGTTCAGGTGGCGAGCATCGAGCAGCTCATCCCTCCCGGGAGCCAGCTCTTCGGCGACGACCAGTTCAACGAGGCGCTGGCCGGTCGCCAGGGGCCGCCCTACCTCATCGACACCTCGTTGGCGCGGCTGCACAACAGTGGTCTGACCCCGGCGGCGCTGGAGAACCGGATCAGCGGAGACCCCGCCCTCTGTGGTGTGCTCTTCGCCACCAACCGCCTGACCACGGTGAAGGGCTTCCAGGGGTGGGTGGGCATCCACTTCCCGGATCGATCGGATCTCCCCGGCGGAGCGGTGATGTACCGGCGCGCCGGCTGCGCGTGAGGGCGGGAGCGTCTGGTCCACGGGAAACCAGGACCGGCAGTGGTTGGCCGCCCCGACCACTCACTCCGCGGCGGCGGCCCGCCGATCGATGGTCAGCTCACCGCCGGCCGCGTCGACCTGGACGGTGTCGCCCTCGCCGTACCGGCCTTCCAGGATGGCCATCGCGATGGGGTCCTGCAATCTGCGCTGGATCACCCGCTTGAGCGGCCGCGCCCCGTAGGTGGGGTCGTAACCCTCCTCCGCGAGCAGGTCCACCGCAGCCGGTGAGACGTCGAGCCCGAGCTTGCGGGCCGCCAGGCGATCGCTCAGCCCGCGGAGCTGGATCACGACGATCTGGCGAAGCTGCGCCTGATCGAGACGGGAGAAGACGATCACCTCGTCCACCCGGTTGAGGAACTCGGGCCGGAAGCGGAGCCGCAGCGTCTCCATCACCTGCTCGCGGACCGTGGCCAGGGCGGCCACGGAGGCGTCGTGGGGCAGCTCGGCGATGAGGTCGGAGCCGAGGTTGCTGGTCATGATCACGACCGCGTTCTTGAAGTCCACGGTCCGGCCCTGGCCATCGGTGAGCCGGCCATCCTCGAGCAGCTGCAGCAGGATGTTGAAGACGTCGGGGTGCGCCTTCTCGATCTCGTCGAGGAGGAGCACGCAGTAGGGACGCCGGCGCACCGCCTCTGTGAGCTGGCCGCCCTCCTCGTAGCCGACGTAGCCCGGAGGCGCGCCGACCAGGCGGGAGACGGTGTGCTTCTCCATGTATTCCGACATGTCGAGACGGACCATCGCCTGCTCGTCGTCGAAGAGGAACTGGGCGAGAGCCCTGGCCAACTCTGTCTTTCCCACCCCGGTGGGGCCCAGGAAGATGAAGGAGCCGATGGGCCGGTTGGGATCGGAGAGGCCGGCCCGCCCGCGCCGCACCGCGTTGGCGACGGCACTGATGGAATCGTCCTGCCCGATCACGCGATCGTGGAGGCGTTCCTCGATGTGGAGCAGCTTCTGGACCTCGCCCTCCAGCATCTTGGTGACGGGGACGTGCGTCCAGTTGGCGACGACCTCGGCGATGTCCTCGGCGTCGACCTCCTCCTTGAGCAGCGGGTGGTCACCGCGCACCTCGCCGAGTCGCGCCTCCTCGGCGGCAAGACCGCGCTGCAGCTCGCCCAGCTGACCGTAGCGGAGCTCGGCTGCGCGCGCGAAGTCCGCCGAGCGCTCAGCCCGCTCCGCCTCATGCTTGACCTGCTCGATCCGCTCTTTGATGTCGCGGATCCCGTTCATGGCCCCCTTCTCCTGCTCCCAGCGCTGGCGCAGACCGCGGGCCTGCTCCTGCAGGTTGGCCAGCTCCTTCTCCAGAGCGGCCAGCCGCTCCCGGGAGGGGGTGTCGGACTCCTTGCGGAGCGCCTCGCGCTCGATCTCCAACTGCCGGATCTCGCGCTCCACGACGTCCAGCTCCGTGGGCAGGGAGTCGATCTCGATGCGCAGCCGCGAGGCCGCCTCGTCGATGAGGTCGATCGCCTTGTCGGGGAGGAAGCGGTCCGTGATGTAGCGCTGCGAGAGGGTGGCGGCGGCGACGATCGCCTGGTCCGTGATGCGCACCCCGTGGTGCACCTCGTACCGCTCCTTGAGCCCGCGGAGGATGGAGATGGTGTCGGCGACCGACGGCTGGTCGACCATCACTGGCTGGAAGCGCCGCTCCAGCGCCGCGTCCTTCTCGATGTGCTTGCGGTACTCGTCCAGGGTGGTCGCGCCGATGCAGCGCAGCTCACCGCGGGCGAGCGCCGGCTTGAGCATGTTGCCGGCATCCATGGCGCCCTCGGCGGCGCCGGCGCCCACGATGGTGTGCAGCTCGTCGATGAAGAGGACGACCCGGCCGTCGGAGGAGGTCACCTCCTTGAGCACCGCCTTGAGTCGATCCTCGAACTCGCCGCGGTACTTGGAGCCCGCGACCATGGCACCGAGGTCGAGGGCCACCAGCCGCCGGTCACGGAGTGACTCGGGCACGTCGCCGCTCGCCATCCGCTGGGCCAGTCCCTCGGCGATGGCGGTCTTGCCCACCCCGGGCTCGCCGATGAGAACGGGATTGTTCTTTGTCCGGCGGGAGAGCACCTGGATCACCCGGCGGATCTCGCCGTCCCGGCCGATGACCGGGTCCAGCTTGCCCCGGCGGGCGGCATCGGTGAGATCGCGGCCGTACTTGGTCAGGGCGTCGTACTTCTCCTCGGGGTTGGCGTCGGTCACGCGCTGGCTGCCGCGGACCGCCTCTAGGGTCGAGTAGACCTTCTCCGGCGTGACTCCGGCCTGCTGCAGCATCCGGGCCGCCTCGCCCTTCTCCTGACGGGTGATAGCGAGCAGGAGGTGCTCGGTCGAGACGTACTCGTCCTTGAGCCGGGCCATCTCGTCGAAGGCGGCCATGAGGACCTCGCGAAGAGCTGCGCCCGGGGGCGGCTCGCCGCCGCCGAGCTGTTTAGGGCGGGTTTCGAGCACCGACTGGAGGCGCGCGGCGAGCGGCTCCGGCTGGACCTCCATCCGCCTCAGGAACGAGGGGACCAGCCCGTCGTCCTGGTGGAGCAGGGCGAGCAGGAGGTGTTCGGGCTCGACGGTCGGGTGCTGGAGGCTGGTGGCCGCCGTCTGGGCGGCCTGGAGGGCCTCCTGGGAACGCTCGGTGAATCGATCAAGACGCATGTCCTGTGGATACCACCGCACTCCCCCGGCCAACCACCGGACTGCGGAGTGCCATCTCACGCACCTCAGAGGTGCCGGCGCGTCCTTCGCCGGGGTTTGAGCAGCCCCCTGCTAGGCTTCGGACGTGTCGGTCCGGCTCTCCATCCTCGGCAGTGGCAGCGCCTTCAGCGGCTGCGGGTTCAACGCCTCGTCAATCCTGGATGAGCGCGTGATGGTCGATGTCGGAGCACCGCCCCACGTCCTGCTCCCCCGCCTCGGGCTGCGCGTCCAGGACATCGAGCTGGTCCTGCTCACCCACTTCCACCTCGATCACATCGGGATGCTGCCGCTCCTCCTCGGGGCCCTCGCCCACGCCGACGACCCACCGGAGCCAGGGCGGCTCGCCATCGCCGGTCCCGTCGGGACCGTCGAGCTGGTCCGCCGGATGACCCTCGCCGGCTTCGGGGGATCCACCCAGCGCCGAATCGAGGAGGTGGTGGCCCCGCGCTACGTGGTCCTCCAGGACGGCAGCGACGTCCTGATCGGGGAGAGCCGCGTGCGCAGCCACTCGGTCGTGCACAGCACCTGTCCCTCGCTCGCGTACTCGGTGACCCGGGGCGGGCTGCGCGTCGGCTTCACGGGCGACACCACCCTCTGCGCCGGGCTGCGCCGTCTCGCCGGCGACGTCGACGTGCTCGTCTGCGAGTGCTCCGGGGTGGATGGACCGGTGAACGGCGGCCACCTCTGGCGCGACGAGGTGGCGGAGCTGATCCGTGAGCACCCAAAGGTGCGATTCGTCCTCAATCATCTCTCGGGACGCGTGTCGGTCCCCGGAGCGCTGATCGCCCACGACCTGCTGACCCTGGAGCTCGCCGCGTAAAGGGGCCGGCGGGTGCCGGTCGGAGTCGCCCAGCTCGAGAGAGCCGTCGCCTCCCACCCCACCCCCAAACACTTCTTTGACAGTGCGCCATGCCACGGCTACTGTTGGGCCGTGACCCCAGACCACGCCGCGCCCGACCAAGAGCTGTCCCGGCTTCGCGTCCTGGCCCATCCGCTGCGGCTGCGGATGCTCTCCCTTCTGACCGGAGCCGCGTTCTCGGCGGTGGAGCTGAGCCGGGAGCTCGGGATCAGCCAGGCCCTGGCCAGCTACCACCTCGGTCAGCTGCACGCCGCCGGTCTGGTCGACCTGGCGGAGGTTCGCTCCCGCCACGGCGGCCGGGAACGTCGATTCATCCACGCGCCGGCGGCGCCCGTCCCGCCGCGCGATAGAGGGACCGATCGGGAGGACCAGGCCCTGTTTGCGGAGGCGGTCGCCGTCGAGATGCGCCGCCGTAGCGGCGAGGCCGAACCTGGCGCAGCCATGCTCGGGGTCGACGCCGAGTTGTGGCTCGATCCGGCCGATTGGTCGTCAACGCTTGACGTCTTCCGGGCGGCGAGTGTCGAGCTGCACCAGCGAGCCCGCCCACCGCGGACGCCTGGCACCATCCGGGTCAGCGCCACCGCTCTGCTGTTCCCCATGACCACTCCGCCGGTGACCTCCGACGATGGATAGCGGCAGACGCGAGCGGGTCATCGACCGGCTCGGGGTTCTCGGCGAGCGCAACTTCCGGTGGTTCTTCGCCGGGTACACGAGCTCACTGTTCGGCGCCGCGATGGTGCCGGTCGCGCTGACCTTCGCGGTCCTCAACCAGGGATACGGGACAGAGGACGTCGGCTACGTCCTCGCGGCCGAGACCGTCCCCCTCGTGGCCCTTCTGCTGATCGGTGGAGTGGTGGCCGACCGCGTCCCCCGGCGAGCGTCCATGATCGGCGCGGATCTTGTCCGCTTCATCAGTGAGGGTCTGCTCGCCGGCCTCCTGCTCACCGGGTCGCCGCCCCTGTGGGTGTTCATGGTCCTCGCCGGGATGCTCGGCGCCGGCCAGGCGTTCTTCAACCCGGCCATGACGGGGCTCATGCCCGAGATGGTCTCGGCCGGTCGCCTCCAACAGGCGAACGGGCTACGAGGGGTCGCCAACTCGACCGGCCAAGTTCTCGGCCCCAGCCTGGCCGGGATCATCGTCGCCAGTCGCGGAGCGGGCTGGGCCATCGCCATCGACTCCGCCACCTACGCCATCAGCGCCGCCTGCCTGTGGCGCCTGGCAATCTCCCCCCGTCCAGCTTCAAAGCCGTCGTCCCTGATCGCCCAGCTCGCGGGCGGGTGGCGCGAGTTTCGCTCTCGGACCTGGCTCTGGCTCATCGTCGCTCAGGGCGGGACGTTCAATGCCTTCAGTGTCGCCCCCTTCATGTTGCTCGGGGCCGTCATCTGCCACCAGCGACTCGGGGGTGCCGCGGCCTGGGGTGCCATCCTCGCCGTCTTTGGCTTCGGCAGCATCGTCGGCGGGGTGATCGCCGTGCGCCTCCACGGCCGCCGGCCGCTGGTCATCGCCACCATCGGGGCCGCCACCTTTGCCCTGCCGGTCGCTCTGATCGCCCTGCCCGCCGCCACTCTCCTGGTCGCCGGTGCCGCCGGCATCGCCGGTATCGGCCTGTCGATCTTCGGCACCCTGTGGGAGACCACGCTGCAACGGGAGGTTCGCGGCGACGCCCTCTCCCGCGTCAGCAGTTACGACTGGTTCGGCTCCAGCGCATTCGTGCCCATCGGCTATCTCGTCGCCGGGCCGCTCGCCTCGACCGTCGGCGTCCGAACCACCCTGCTCCTCGCCGCGTCCTGGGCCGCGGCATCGTCCGCAGCCGTGCTGACCAGCCGCAGCGTCCGCGGCCTCACCGCACGACCCGCGGACCCGCCCAGCGCCGCCGATCCTATCGTCGCGAGGGGCATCGCTCCATAGGCCGATCGGCGACCACCGCATCGGGTTAGACCGCCCCCCGCCGGCGCAGAAGCCGGCGGCCCAGAAGCCGGGTGAGGGCGGGGGCGAGCGACGCCCAGGTGTCTCGCCAGAGGCGGTGATCGGGGTCGGCCAGACCCTCCGGGGAGAACTCCCCCTTGCCACTCACCGCCGCGACCGTCCCCAGCTCGGTCCCGAGCAGGGGCGGCCCGCTCCCGCCGAGAGCGCGCGACAGCCGGCCGGCAAAGGCGCTCCGGGTCTCGGCCTCGTCATGGCGGATTCCAGTCATCCGCCCGGCCAGGGTCAGGCGACGCCAGACGCCGGCGAGGGAGCGGGGCCGCCGCCACCATCGGAGAGCCAGGACGCCGATCAGCAGCAGGCCCACCGGGAAGCCGAGGAGCCAGACCGGGGGAGGACCGCCCGGGGCCGTGGTCGCGGCCGACCCGATCACCGGCGGCGGGGTGGGCCGAGAGGCGTGAGGGGTCGCGCTCGGGATCGCCGCGGCGCTCGGGGTCGCGGTCGGGCCGCCGCGGGGAACGGAGAGGTAGTCGCCGTATAGGGACGGGGGAGTGGGTTCGAAGGCGACCCAGCCGTAGCCGGGGAAGTACGCCTCCACCCAGACATGGGCGTCCGTGCTGGTGACCTGGAAGATCGGATCGTGAGCCGAGACGTAACGGCCGGTCGCGGTGCCCGGTCCGTAGCCGCTCACCAGCATGGTGGGGATGCCGAGGCTGCGCAGCATCGCGCCCATCGCGCTCGCGTAGTACTGGCAGTAGCCCGCGTGGGTGGTGTCGAGGAAGTAGACGATCGGCCACTCCCCCGCCGGGGTCTTGGGCGGGGTCAGCGTGTAGGTGAAGGCGGAGCTGCGGAGGTGACTCTCAATGGCCACCGCCTGGTCATACGGGTCGGTGATGCCCTGTGTCCACTGCTCGGCCAGCGTGGCGATGGCCGCCGCCTGGTGCGTGGCTGCAGCCGAGGCTCCCTTGGCGACCAGGGGAGCGGCGTCGCTCCGCAGCCAGCCGGGGTAGTCGGTCCCGGCAGCCTCGAGCTGACTGACCGTGGCGGCGCTCACCGTGCCGGAGGTCACGAGGCTGGTGATGGTTGCGGACCCGAGGTTGACCTCGTCGACGGTGAGGAAGGGGGTGCTGGAGGTGCCGGCCGAGCAGCGGTCTCCGACGCAGTAACCCGAGGATGCCGAGGGAGGGATGGGGGTGGGGCGAAGCGTGGGGGTGCCGGTGGCCGTGGGGGTGGGGCTGGCTGTGGGGGTGGGGCCGGCCGGGCTCGAGTCGACCTGGCCGACGGCGGTACCGGCGTGGCTGATGGAGGAAGCATCGCCGGGGAAGAGCCCCAGGCTACCCCCGGAGGCCGAGGTGGCGGCAGACGCGTCGACCGCGTAGGTAATGTCCGCGGTTACGGTGCTCCGGAAGCCACCCAGGGCGCTCGGGTCGCGGGGAATGGGCCCGACCAGCACGGGTTGGGCGACGTCAGCGGGGAGCTCTCCCGACTGGAGGGCGGGAATCCAGGTCCCGTCGATGAAGACGGTGTCGTTGATCGCCATGAGATAGGCACCCTGCCCCTGTTGGGTGTGGTACGTGAGGACGGGGACGGGGTCGTTGACCAGGGAGGCGCCCGGTGCGACCACCGGGTTGAAACCCACCTTGACCTCCTGCCCCCCGAGACCGTTCCCACCGCCACGACCGGCCCCATTGAAGAAACCCGAAGAGAAGTCGGTGGAGGTGATCGGCGGGATCAGCAAGCCCGCGGCCACCACGCCGATGGAGGCGACGGCCAGCGAGGTGATGAATCGGCTCTGGAGCCCTTCGAGAGCAGGCACCCGCCGCCCTCGCCACTGGAACGCCAGCGAGCTGAGCTCCGCGAGGCCGATGACGAGGAGGGCGGCGAGGAGAGCCAGGGTCTCGGCCAGCCCGATCGACGATCCCGGTCCCGCGTGGAGCGTGATCGAAGGTGCGTTGACCACGTTCACGGCGAGGACCACGACGGCGGGGAGCACGGCAAGGACCCCGCGCCGCTCCCGGAATGCCACCCAGCCCAGCCAGTACCCGCAGGCCCAGATGATGGTCGAGAGGCCGACCATGAAGGCCCACTGGACGAAGTGGGCGGGACCGGTGGAGAGCAGCCCCGCGAAGGCCTGGATGATGTACTCGCCGACGGTGTGCTGGAAGCCGAGGTGGCTCACCGTGACCGGCAGCAGGCCGATCGTGGTGGGAACGATGACAGCGGCGCAGAGAGGGATCGCGAGTCCGAGGGCGGCGAGCCGGCCGATGCCAGAGCGGCCCAGCAGGACGGCCTCCACGACGGCCACGACAGCCACCAGCAGGGTTGCCTGCGCGCCCCCAATCCAGCCTCCGGCAAGCACCGCGGCGGTGGTGGCGAGGATGAGACCGATGGCGATGACGTAGGCACCGATCCCAGCGGGCGCCACGGGCGCGGTCGTCGCCGCGACGAACACCTCCCGCCGGCCTTGGGATCGAGCCCGCGCGGCGCTCCGATGCTGAGCGCCGCGAGGCCGCGAACCGGCCGGCTGCGCGGCCGGACCGGCCACCGCCTCGACCAGGCGCCCTCCGGCAGCGGTGCCGGACCTGAAGCTCTTCATGGAGCCCTCAGCTCACCTCCGTCGCGTCCGCTCACATTCCCGCGGCGCGGGAGTGACGGGAGGCCGAGAGGGCATCGCCTCGCCGCACGATCCACCAGTCGAGGGCCAGCCGCCAGGCGGGCCCGACGCGCAGCGACGGCCCCGAGGCCCCGAAGCTGGTCGGATCGACCAGGATGGCGAGGTGCCGCTGCCCGCGGGCCCCCACCTCGACCAGGGCCTCCACCCAGCCGGGCTGGCGATCGCTGGTCACCACGACGAGCCCACCCCGGCCCTGCCAGCCACGTCCGTGCACGGCGATGGTGTCCGTGATCCCGCGGCGTCCCGAGTCCTGCGCGACGGCAAGGAACTCGAGGATCCGGAGCCGCTGGGTCTCGCCGCGACCAGGCCCGATGGCGGTGCCCAGCCGATCGTTGGTGACCAGGCCCACGGCCTGGCCCCGGGCGAGAGCCGCGTGGCAGATCGAGGCGGTCAGCGACACGGCGTATTCGAGCGTCGACTCGGGGGCCTCCCCGAAATGGATGCCGCTGCTCAGGTCGAGGATGACCATCACATCCGAGCTCTGCTGCGATTCGTACAGACGGCTGATCAGCCGCCCGGCCCGGGCCGTGGACGGCCAGTGGATGCGGCTCAGGCCGTCGTCCGGCGAGTGGTCACGAACCGAGGAGATGTCCGGGGGGACGTCGAGACCGCGGCCGTGGGGGACGTCGCCGAAGGAGCCCCCCGTCCAGACCGGGTGCAGCACCGCGTCCACCTGATGGATGGCCGGGTAGACGGTCACGGCGCCGCTCTCCGCGACCCGCACTCTCTTGGGGAAGAGGCCAAAGGGGTCGCCGAGGCGGATCTCAAGGGGCCCGAAGGCCAGCTTTCCCCGCTGGGTGAAGACCCCGCGTGCGGTCCAGGCCACGGCCCCACCTGGATTGAGGGCGCAGGCACGGCCCGGCGCGTACCCGGGGATCCGGCTACGGTCGTGAACCTCGCAGTAGGGGAGGGTGAGGAAGCTCCGATTGCGGAGGGTGAATCGCTCCGTGAAGGCCTCCCCCACCATGTGGGCCCCCTCGGGGGTCTTGCGGTGAACCTCCAGGCGCCGAGCGAGGATCTGAGACCACACCCAGGCCACGACCAGCAGCAGGAGCAGGACGTAAGCCAGGGTGTAGGCGAGCCGGACCCCGGTGAGGCCGGCGAAGAAGCTGAGGACGACAAGGACGGCGAGGAGAGGCGCCCGGCTACTCATGCCAACCGCTGGGTCGCGGTGGGGACGGTTTCAGCGGCGAGGATCTCATCGATGACGCCGGAGGCGGTCACGCCCCGGAGCTCCGCATTCGGCGTGAGGATCACCCGATGGGTGAGCACCCCCGCCGCCAGCCCCTTGAGGTCGTCGGGAAGGACGAAGTCGCGACCTTGGGAGGCGGCCCTGGCCTGGGCCGAGTGGAGCAGACCGAGGCTGCCCCGGGGTGACGCCCCGAGGGCGACGTCAGGGTGCTGCCGGGTCCGCTGCACCAGCCGCACGCAGTATTCCTTGAGCGCCGGGTCGCAGTACATCGCCGCGCAGGCGGCCTGGCACTCGGCGAGCTCGGCGGGGCTGGTGACGGCGAGCAGGTCGTCGAGTGGCGAGGAGGCCTGAAAGCGGTCCAGCATGGCCACCTCGTCGTGGAGGGGCAGGTAGCCGAGGTCCACTTTGAAGAGGAAGCGGTCCACCTGGGCCTCGGGCAGCGGGAAGGTGCCCCCCAGCTCGATGGGATTCTGGGTGGCGAGAACGATGAAGGGCTCGGGCAGGCGGTGGGTCTGACCGTCCACCGTCACCTGGTCCTCCTCCATCGCCTCGAGCAACGCGGACTGGGTCTTCGGGGAGGCCCGGTTGATCTCGTCGGCGAGCAGCACCTGGGTGAACACCGGGCCGCGTCGGAACTCGAAACCGGTCGTCCGCGGGTCGTAGACGGAGACCCCGGTGACGTCACCGGGCAGGAGGTCGGGAGTGAACTGCACCCGCTCGAAGGAGCAGCCGCTGGCCCGGGCGAGTGCCTTGGCGAGCATGGTCTTGCCCACGCCGGGGACGTCCTCGATGAGGATGTGGCCCCGGCAGAGGAGTGCGAGGACGCACAGCTCGATCTCGGCATCCTTGCCGACGATCACGGTGCCGACGCACTCGACCAGCCGGTTGACGAGGTCGCGCACCCGTACCGACATGCAGTCCTCCTCCGATCCGCCGCGGTGCCACACGCAACGTTTGGCCAGTATACGAGCCGGTCTTCTGGACCTCAGACGGTGTGTTGGGCCAGCACGGGCCCCGACTCGACTACGGCCGTCAGACCCTGCTCTGGACAGGGCGGAGGGAAGAACCGGGGGAAACGAGACAAGCGCGCCAAAGTCCCTGTACACTGTTAAACGCCCGACGAGGTCAAGGCGTCGGGGTCAGCGGGAGCGCTGACGGGAAAGGGAGGAAAGACGATGGCTCAGATCGAGGACCAGATCCTGACGACCGGGGAAGCGGCCGCACTCTGTGGCGTCTCGCGGTCGACACTCCGGCGCGCAGTGGCACAGGGCCACCTGCAGGCCTGGCACACCCCGGGAAAGCATCTCCGTTTCACCCGGTCGGCGTGCCTGGACTTCGCCAGGTCTCTGGGTCGCGTCGACCTGGTTGGCCAGGCGTATGCCGGGGCCGTCCAGGAGTTGGTCGCCCGCTGACCTGGGGCGGGGACATCGGGGGGCGGGGAAAGCGGCGGCCAGCGCGCCGGCTGGAAGGTTTGCTCGTGCGTCTGCGCCGCGAGGGATGATCTGCGTGTGCGGATCATCGGGCTGACCGGCGGCATCGCGACCGGCAAGTCGGCAGTGGCGGCGATCCTCGCCGCACGCGGCGCAGCTGTGGTCGACGCGGACCGGATCGCCCGTGAGGTGGTGGAGCCGGGAACGGCCGGCCTTGAAGCCGTGATCCGCGCCTTTGGTCCCGAGGTGGTGACCGCCTCCGGGGCGCTCGACCGCGCGCGGCTGGCGGGCATCGTCTTCGCCGACCCGGAAAGCCGGCGCCGGCTCGAAGCGCTCACCCATCCCCTGATCCTGGCCCGGATCGCCGACCAGGTGGCCGACCTCGTCCTCTCCGAACCACCGCTCATCGCCGTCGACGTCCCCCTCCTCTTCGAAGGCGGCCGCCAGTCCGACTTCCCCGGCGGGGTGTTGCTGGTCTACGCCGAGGCCGCCACCCAGATCCGGCGGCTGCGCGAGCGCGACGGACTCGGCGACAAGGCGGCCCGCCAGCGGCTCGCGGCCCAGCTTCCCATCGAGCGAAAACGCGAGCTCGCCACCTGGGTGATCGACAATGGGGGCAGTCGAGCGGACTCAGAAGCCGCCGTCAACCTCTGGTGGCGGGACATCGTCACCGTGGAGGACCCTCTTTGAGCACGAGCCTGCGCTCCGGGAAGCTTCCGCCCGGCCCGGTGGAGGAGCCGCCTGACGACCTCTCCGCCGGGGCGGCCCGAGGCGCCGGGGCCGGCGCCTGGTTTCTCATCGGCGCAGCGGTGGTCGGGCTGGGCATCGCCACCTACCTGACCACCCTCCACTACGCGGGCGTCGCGCCGATCTGCACCACCAACAGCTTCGTCAACTGCGGGTCGGTCCTGAAGAGCAGCTCCTCGGTGGTTCCGGGCACCTCCATCCCGGTGACGCTCCCGGGGATGATCTGGTTCATCGTGAGCGGTGCGCTCGCCGTGGTTTCGATCCGTCACGCGGGGCGCGGGATCGAGGAGCCGGAGTGGCTGCGCCCCGCCCATCTCATCTGGTGCCTGCTGGGACTGGTCTCCGTCCTCTACTTCATCTTTGCCGAGCTCGTCAAGCTCCATGAGCTCTGCGAGTGGTGCACCGCCGTCCACATCCTGGTCTTCCTCAGCCTGCTGGTGACGATTGCGCGCCTCCAGCCGGCGAGGGCTTCATAGCGAGGTTTGCAATGGCCCGACTTTCCAAGCGCCGGCGTGAGAACGTGCCTGCCGGCGGCTCCGCCCCATCGAGAACCCCGGGCGGCCCCCGGCCGGGGGCGTCGACGCCGTCCCGCTACCGCACCCAGCGCGTCCAGGTGCCGCGGCCCTGGTGGCAGAGCCCCTGGGCGTGGGGGAGCGGGGTCACCGTGGTGGTGGTCGCGGTGGTCGTCGTCTTCGTCGTGCTGGGACTGCAGCCGGCGGCCAAGAGCAGCGGCTCCTCGGCGAGCTCGAACCAGCTCGCCCCTGCCTCCGTCCTGGCCGCGGTCACCGGGGTCAGCCCGGGTGTGTCGAGCGCGATCGGGGCGGGTGGGTTGGCCGACCCTCTCGAGCCGATATCCGGCTCACCGGCAGCGCTGACCGGCGCGGGAAGCAAGCCCGAGTTCTTCTACTACGGTGCCGAGTTCTGCCCCTACTGTGCCGCCGAGCGCTGGAGCGTGGTGGTCGCCCTGAGTCGCTTCGGGACGTTCAGCAACCTCCACATCACGATGTCCGACTCGAACCCCAGCGACATCCCCGACACCCACACCTTCACCTTCTACGGCTCCAGCTACTCGAGCCCGTACCTGGACTTCGCGGCGATCGAGAGCGCGGACCGCAACGACAACGTGCTGCAGACGCCGACGGCTGCGGAGGGCACGCTGGTCAGCACATACGACACCACTCCCTACTCGAACCAGACCGACGGCATCCCCTTCGAGGACCTCGGCAATCGCTACATCGTGAGCGGCAGCGGGGTCAATCCCCAGCTGCTCCAGGGGATGACCTGGCAGCAGATCGCGGCCACCCTGACCGACACCTCGAGCAAGGTCGCCCAGCCGATCATCGGCGACGCCAACTGGCTCACCGCTGGAATCTGCAAGCTCACCGGCGACCAGCCGAGCTCGGTGTGCAGCGCTGCGCCGATCGCATCCCTGGAGGGTCAGCTCGCCTCGTCCTGAGCCGAGGGGTCAGCCGGCTGAGAGCGGGCGCGCGGTTCGGGCTCGGGCCGGGCGACCGGCGCGCGGAGACCCCACGCCTTGTTGGGGTCGGGCTCCGGCCAGGGCCCGGTGTCTAGGTGGGTGTCGGGGTCGGGGAGGCGGAAGCCTTCGCCGAAGCCGAGGCTGACGCCGACGCGGAGGCCGAGGCCGACGCGGAGGCCGAGGCGGACGCCGATGCCGACGGGCTGGGCGTCGCGGTCGGACTCGGGGTGGGCGTCGGGCTGGCGCTCGGAATCGGCTCCTGGGGCGGCGTCGGGCAGTTTGCGAAGGCAAAGGGCGTCGTCGTGGAGATCGCTCCCGCCACGGGGGTCTGCCAGGGCGTGTAGGAGGGGCAGGGAGGCGGAGTGGGCGCGGCGTTGGTGTGACCGCCGGCGCCGACCAGGAACGAGATCCCGACCACGACCGCCCCGATCAGGACGGTGGCGACGAAGAGGATGGCGCCCCATTCACGGCGGAATAGCCGAATCATCCGAGTGCTCCCCGAAGCGCGGGCGCCCTGCCCAGTTCGCGAGCCAGGCGCACATTGGTGGTCAGCCAGCCGTCGAGAGTGCCCACGTCGAGCAGCTCGCCCTCGAACTCGAGCCCCCAGACCTCCTCGCCCGCCCCGAGCAGGGTGGCGATGCCGTCGGTCAGCTGGATCTCCCCGCCCTCTCCGGCCGGGGTCCGGCGCAGGGCGTCGAAGATCCCGGGAGAGAGCACGTAGCGGCCCATGATGGCAAGGTTTGATCGGGCCTCCTCAGGCCTCGGCTTCTCCACGACACCCGTGACCCGGTGGAGACGGCCCCTGCTCTCGGACACGGTGGCGCAGCCGTAGCGGGAGATCTCGTCGCCAGAGACCCGCATCAGGGCGAGCACCGTCGACTGAACCCCGTCCCAGGCCTTGCGGAGCTGGGCAAGGACCGGGGGCTCGGCGTGCGAGAGGTCGTCGGGGAGCATGCAGAGGAAGGGATTGTCGCCCACCACATCGGCCGCGCAGAGTACCGCGTGGCCCAGGCCGAGTGGCTTCTCCTGGACTACGTAGCGGATGTGGGCCATGTCCTGCGAGTGGCGGACCGCGGCCAGCTCGGCCTTCTTGCCGCGCGCCTCGAGCACCTTCTCCAGCTCCGGCTGACGCTCGAAGTGGGCCTGGATCAGCTCCTTGCCGGTGGCGATGACCAGGACCATCTCACCGGCGCCGGCCGCCATAGCCTCCTCGATCGCCCACTCGATGACCGGGCGATCGACCACAGGGAGCATCTCCTTGGGGAGAACCTTGGTCGCGGGGAGGAAGCGGGTGCCCAGTCCAGCGGCGGGGACCACGCAGTGGCGAATCGTGCCCATCGGCCGGGCATTGTCTCCATTTGGGGCTACCGCGCGCTGCGCGCCGTTCGCGGGGCCCCCTGAAAAGGAGTGGCCGAGCAGCCTCACGCACCTCTCCGAGTACGATCCGAACCCATGCTCGACGTCCGCACCGAGCTGATCCGAGCCGTCCGAGCCGTCCTCACCGCGTCAGGTGTCGACGACCAGGTGGAGGCGATTGTCGACCGCTCCGCCCGGCCCGAGTTCGGCGACTTCTCGACCCCGGCGCCGCTCCGCGCCGCCCGAGTGCTGCGACGGCGCCCGATCGAGATCGCGGAGGAGCTGCGGTTACGGCTCGAGGCGCTCCACCTCCCCTTCGTGGCCGGCTGGACGGTCAGCCCGCCCGGGTACGTCAACTGCCGGCTGGACGACCACGTCTGGGCGAGTGCGGTGCTGGATCAGGCGCTGGAGCTGGACCGCGACGCACCGCTGGTCATCCCCGGGGAGGCCCCGCTCCCGGGGCGGACGCTGGTCGAGCACACCGCCACCAACCCCAACAAGGCCGCCCACGTCGGCCATCTGCGCAACGCCTGCATCGGCGACAGCGTGGCCCGGATCCTCCGGCGCCTCGGCCAGGAGGTGGAGGTCCAGAACTACATCGACGACACCGGGGTCCAGGTCGCGGACGTGGCCGTGGGTCTTCGCCACCTGGGGATCGAGCCGGGCCCCGACGAACCCTTTGACCAGTATTGCTCTCGGGTCTACGTGGAGGTGGGCCGCCGCTACGAGGCCGACCCCGCGCTGGTCGAGGAGCGGCGCCGGACGCTCCGGGAGATCGAGGCGGGCGACGGCGAGACCGCGCGGTTCGTCAAGGAACTGGCCTCCCGAGTGGTCGACTGCCACCTGGCGACCATGCGCCGCTTCGACATCGGCTATGACCTGCTGACCTGGGAGTCGGACATCATCGCCCTCGGTTTCTGGAGCCGGGCGTTTGAGCTGCTGCGGGAGACCGGGTCGATCGTCCATGTGACCGGGGGCCGGCACGCCGGCTGCTGGGTGATGCCGTCGGACGGCGACGAGGCCGACGACGACGACGCCAAGGTGCTGGTGAAGTCGGACGGCGTCGCGACCTACACGGCCAAGGACATCGCCTACCAGCTCTGGAAGTTCGGGCTGCTCGGCCGCGACTTCCGCTACCGGCGTTGGCACCCGGGTGATCCGGACTCCCCGGCCACCACCACGACCGGGGAGGCGGAGCTGCCCGCCGAGGGGTTCGGGCGGGCCACCCGGGTTATCAACGTCATCGACGCCCGCCAGGCCTACCCCCAGCAGGTGGTCAAGCGTGGTCTCGCCCGTACCGGGCACGCCGCGCAGGCCGAGCAGTCCATCCACCTCGCCTATGAGGTCGTCGCCCTCTCCCCGGGCGCCGCCGAGGCCCTCGGCATTCCGTTGGAGGAGGGTCGTAAGGAGTACGCGCTCTCGGGGCGGAAGGGGATCGAGGTGCGCGCCGACGACCTGCTCGACAAGGCGCTCGAGCGGGTCGGGGAGAAGGCGGCCGACGCCGACACCGCGACCTGGCTGGCCGCCGGGGCGGTGCGCTACTACCTGGAGAAGTTCACCCTCAGCCAGATCATCGCCTTCGACTTCGACGACGCCCTCCGGGTGACCGGTGACACCGGGATCTACCTCATGTACAGCCACGCCCGTGCCGCCGGGATCATGCGCAAGGTCGAGGCGGCGCCCGGGCCGGACGTCGTCCCCGCGCTCGAAGGGGCGGAGCGGGCGCTGCTGCACGGGCTGGACGGCTACCGCCACGCCCTCGCCGAGGCCGGCGCGGCACTCTCACCGTCCACGCTCTGCACCTACGCCTTCGAGCTGGCCTCGACCCTCACCGACTTCTACGAGCACACCGAGGCGATCGTGCGCGAGCAGGACCTGGCCCGCCGGGCCTTCCGGCGGCGGCTGATGGCAGCCACCCGGGCCACCCTGGCCGACTGCCTCTGGTGCCTGGGAATGCCGGCGCCGGAGCGCGTATAGGGGGCCGGCGGTTGTGATCGACAATGAGACCGCTGACCTGAAGTACTTGTAGGGGTTCCGTATGAAGGTGGCTTACTGGATCGTCGCGGGATTGCTGGCGTTGCTCTACCTGTACTCGGGTGGGATCAAGGCCGTGCGGTCCAAGGATCAGCTGCGGCCGATGATGAGCTGGGTTGACAGTGTGCCGCTGGGAGTCCTGCGAACCATCGGTGTGCTGGAGGTGCTCGGCGCATTGGGGCTGGCCCTGCCGCCCCTGACCGGCATTGCGGCGGGCCTTGCCCTGGCGGCGGCAATCGGGCTCGTGCTGATCCAGGTGGGCGCGCTTTCCCTGCACGTGAGCCGCGGCGAGTTCAATGTGATCGGGCTGAACATCGTCCTGCTTGGCCTCGCCGGCGTCGCGATCTGGCTCTCAACCGTCTGGCTGTAGGACGCTGCGTGGGGACCGGCGGCGAGCCGCCGCCTCCTCACGCGTGGCTTGCGACCTGTCCATCATTTGGGTTGCGCCCTGTCGGACTACGAGGCGAGCTCTCGGGCCGGACCTCTCGGCCACAGCTCGAGACGACCCGAGAGCGGAACGGATGCTCTCGGGGGTTCGGTGGAGTCCGCCCCCTATAATTCGGCAGGTCTGGCACGCCCCGTTCGTCTAGAGGCCCAGGACACCGCCCTCTCAAGGCGGAGATCGGCGGTTCGAATCCGCCACGGGGTACCAGGGTCAGGGGGCGCCGGCGGGCGGCCCCGCAGCCCGCCACGTGACCGCCTGCAGGCGACCCCACGCGCCCCGGACCGTCCGACGTTCCCCCACCTCGTAGCCGAGCTCGCGCAGCCGGGCACCGTCGGTGAGGATCAGTCGGGAGTGGCGGTATTCGCGCACCACCTTGGCGGGAAGGTGACCACCGGCCAGCCACGCCTGCTCCTCGAGGGCGTAGCCGCGGTCCTCACGGACGGCCCGGATCGGTCCCGCAGCGATGAGGGCGAGGAGGCCGACGATGACGAGCACCAGCAGGACGGTGACGACGGGGTTCATGCGGTCGGTGGAGCCTCGATCGAGGTCTTTGCGGCGATGTCCATGAGAGCCTCACTGTAGGCCCGAGACCGGGCCACGGTGGCACGGCGTCGCCGGGCGGTTAGAATCCAGACGTCCCCGCCCTCTCGCAGGAGCCTTCCCATGGCCAACAACCTCAAGGAATCGAAGGGTGTCCTCTCTCAGAAGGAGATCCTGACCTCGGTGCGCTGCCCGGTCTGCCACCAGCTGATGCGCCAGAACGAGATCGGCATCGAGATCGCCTTCCGCCACGCCCGCCAGCCCGGGGAGCCCAAGCGCGAGCGGATCGTCAAGCACACTAAGAACTGCAAGGCCGCCTAAAGAGCGAGCCTCGGGCTGCCGTCAGCGGCCGGCAGCTCCGGGTGCCCCGCCGGACCTCCGGGATCAGTTGAGGTCGAAGTAGAGGTGCAGCGGGGCTGAGCTCTCGGCGTCGGTCCCGCCGAAGTAATCCCAACCCTGGACCGTCGCGGCACGGGAGAGGGTGAGCTGGAAGGTCACCTGGGAGCCGCTCCGGCGGGTCACCGCGGTGACGATCCCACCACCGCCGTCACCCTGGACGGAGCTGGTCGCGCTGACGCCGGCGAAGGTGACCAACATGGTCGTCGCAGTCGGGAAGCTCACCGTGGCGTTGGGATTCGCGCCCGACGCCCCGCCGAGGTCAAAGACGACTCGGGTGTATCCGGATCCCGTCTCGAGGTCGCAGCAGCGAACGTCCTGGAGCTGCCAGCCGGTGCCACCACTCCCGTAGGTCTGGGTGGGGACCGCGGGGATGGGAACGGGGGTCGGCACCGGGGTGGGCACCGGCGTCGCCGAGACGGTGGGGACCGCCGTCGGCGCGACCGAGGTCGAGGGCTGCACGGCGGTGGCCGGCTGCAGTCCCGGGGTCCCGCGCAAGAGCGGCGCGGCGCGGGAGGTCGCCGCCGTGTTCGCCGCCAGGGGCAGCGGGGTCGGACCCCCCTCCACCGCCAAGCTCACCGTCACGACCAGCACGGCCAGGACGGCGAGGACTGCAAGCACGATGTAGCGGCGGCGGGATTGGCGTGCGAGACGGCGCACGCGGTGGGGGAGGTCGCCCAATCGCCCCGACACCGAATCCACCTTGCCGGAGCTCGGCCCGGTCCAGCGCCGGTCCCCGAGCTGCCGGGTGTGGCGGCCGAGCTTGCCCGGGCCCCGATCGAGATCGCGAACACGTGGGGTGGTCGCCTCGGCGATCGTGGCCGTTTCGAAGGGCGGCACTCCCGACCACGGGGTCGCAGCCGGGCGCTCGACGCCGTGGCCCCCTCGAGCTGGAGCGGCGCCGCCGGCGGACGGCGCGGCCACCTCGTCCATCTCGACAGGCGGGTCCATGCGCGCACGGAGTGCGGCCGTGAGCAGCCCCGCCGACTCGGGCGGCTGCACGCCGTGACCCGGTCCCGGCACGGCGACCGGGGCCTGCCCGTCGTCGCCGTCGGCGTTGCGCATGAGCGCCAGGCGCAGCGAGACCTGGTCGCGGAGGCGCGAGATCAGGGTCGTCCGGACTGGCTGAGGCGGTCCTGCCACCCGCGCGATCAGCGGATCGATGAGGGGATCGGGGGTGGCGTCCTCGTCGGCAGCGCCTTCGGCTGGTACCGAGCGGAGCGGGTCCACGGGGAAGGTGGGCGCCGGGTAGATGCGAGATTGCGGAGGCGCCTGGTCATCCCGGGGCGCCCAGCTCCAGGGATCGCCGTCGTCATCGGACGCCCTGACCCGCGGTGCGGAGGGCGCCGAGTGTCGCCAGGCCTGGTCCCCGAGCTGGAACGGCGGTGGCTGAGAGCGCAGCGGATCAGAGGTGGGGAGGGGCCCCGCAGGCGGGGGCGGGGGAGGCGGCGGATGCACCGGTGGAGCCGGAGGTGCCGGCAACGAGGGCGCCAGGGGCGGTGGGGGGAGGGTGTCGTCCCGATTCACGACCGGCTCGGGCGCCACCACGGGCGTCCCAGCCTCGGCCCCGGACGCCGCCATGACAGCGGCCCTGGGTGCGGAAGGATCGATACCTGCCGCCCACCGTAGGGGGACGTCGATCGCGGCGGCCTCGGAGGCGGACTCCTCGACGCCCGACGGGGTCACCCGGATGGGGTACTCGGTGGGCCAGGCACCGACCCCTTCGAGCGCGATGCTCCCGTAGGACCAGCGGTTGGGCTCCGACGGCTCCGGAGCGCCCGGCACCGCTTCCGGTGCAGGCGATGGTGCGGACGCGGGGACCGATCGACCATTGAGTTGGAGCTCGTCGTCCTCCAGGGGCTCCTCGGTCGGCGTGGGCATCACGGTCACACCCGATGGGGAGAAGACGTCGACAAAGGGAAGGGACGGCTGATCGCTCTCCGGCGGGGCCGGCGGAGGTGGGGGATCGTGGCGCGCGCTCCACGGCAGCGTCTCGGCGGCACCGCCGCCGCCGCGCCACCGGGGCAGCTCAGGTCCGGGAGGGTCGGGCGGCCGCGGCGTGCGTGGGGGAAGGGTGTCGCCGGGTCCGAGCAGCCCGAGTTGCTGGAGAAAACCGCTGACGGCATCCTCGGGGACGTGGACCCGTCCCAGCGCACCGAAGCGCTCCGTCTCCTCGCGGAGGCATTCGAGGCCCTTGCGGCAGCGCTCGCAGCCGACGAGATGCGCCTCGATCTCGGCGCGCCGGCCCGGGTCCAGCTCGTCATCGAGGTAGCTGCTCAATGCGAGCAGGCTGCACTTCATATGGCGATCTCGCGGTAGACGCTGCTGAACTGGCGCCGCGCGGCCGCCAGCTGGCGGCTGGCAGCCTCCGGCGAGCACTCCAGCGCGCGGGCGATCTCCGGGTAGCGGAGCCGGGCGAGATTGCGCAGCAGCAGCGCCGCGCGCCGTTCAAAGGGAAGGGTCATGAGCGCGCGCTTCACGGTGTTCATCCGGCCGGCCACGTCCCCACCGCGGAATTCCGTCTGGAGGGCGGCACGGCTGTGACGCCACAGCCTCGCCGGTCCATGAGGCCGCGGCGGGAAGCGCTCACCGGTGCGGCAGGCGCGCGTCACCGCGCGGTAGAGGGCGGCCGTACCATCGACGCGGACGCGCGCCGGCGGGTACTTGGCGGCATGGAAAATGCCTGCGGCGGCCAACTCCACGGCAGAGTCGGCGTCGCCGACCAGATGGGCGGCGTACGTGATGAGTTCGTCGAGATGCTCGGAGACGAGCTCCGCGAACTCGCCACTGGTGGCTGGGACGTTAGCTGCGACGTTAATCATGAGTCCACCCGGGGGTGGCTGGTGGCGTCCCGACAGCATACACGGGTGTGGTACAGGGGTCAAGATCACTCGACCGACTTCCTGCGTGCCAGAACGGATCAGGCCGGCGTTGAAGTCCTCGTCGCGGCGACATCGTTGCCACCCGCGCCGTCCGTATCTGCCGGTATCGTCAGCAACTCACCGCCCCTGACGAGCGTGGGCGGGACGAGACCCGCGGCGGCCCAGGCGGTGGTGGGCATGCCGATGTCCGCAACCGTGATCTCGCCGGCGTGGCGGCGGCCTGCCGGCGTCCAGAGCCCCGCCTTCATGGCCGTGAGGGTGCAGGTCCGGAGTGCGCGGACGGTCGGTCGGCCCGGTGTGCCGGTGGTGGCGTCGAGTCCACTCGGGACGTCGATGGCGAAAGTGCGGCCGGCGGGAAGGAGCGCGATCGCCCTGGCCTGGGGCGGCCGGGGGTCACCGCGAACGCCGGTGCCGAGCAGAGCGTCGATGACCATGCCGGCCGCGCCCACAAGCTCCAATGGGAGGTCCCCATCGGGATGCTCGGTCACCGTCGCACCCAGGGCGCGGAGAGCGCCAAGGTGGAGGGTCAGCAACTCGCCGAGCCGCTCCGGTTCCGCAACCAGAGCGACGCGCACCGGCAAACCCCAGGTCAGCAGGTGGCGCGCGGCCACCAGGCCGTCCCCGCCGTTATTGCCATGTCCGGCCACAACCAGGATGGGGTCGCGGCGGCCGGCGGCGGCGGCAAACATCCAGCGCGCCACCTGCCACCCGGCGATCTCCATCAGCTGAAGGACGCTCACACCCTGGGCGGTGGCCGCTCGGTCGAGGCGCGACTGCTGTTCGGAGGTGAGATCCCCGTACCGGCTCCGCGCCCCGGCTCCCGCCTCGCTCGCCGCCTCCACGCCGGCCCCGCTCATCGGAGCACAACCGTCATCGGCATGCCGACCCGGACCCGGGCGCGCTCCGCTGCGGAGGCCTCCCGGGCGGCCAGCTCGAGGTGTCCCGAGCTGTTCCACAGCGCGGCCAGCCCGCCATCGATCTCCGCGTAGGTGGTCACCACTCGATCGGTCTCCCCCCCGGGCCAGCTCAGGGAGGCGATCCGTCGCTCACCGAGGTCGGAGACGCGCACACCGGTGATGCAGTTGCCGAAGTGGTCGACCGACACCACCAGGGACCGGAGGCGATCTCCGTCCGCAACCGGCGTCAGCTCCTCCCGCAGGGCCGGTGCGTCGATCGGCTCGCCCACGCCGGCCAGGGCCGCGCCGGTTGCGATGAGTGCCGCCACCGGCGCGAAGAGATCGCGCCCGTGGAAGGTGGGAGACACGCCGGCGGGGGTGGCGGGGGTGAGGAGCCGGACCGCCCGCCGCTGCCGCGCCTCGATCCAGAGGTACGAGACGAGCCCCGTGTCGGGAGCCACGCAGGCGACACCGTCGCATTCGACCGCCACCGCCGCCCGATCGCCACCGACCCCCGGGTCCACCACCGCGCAGATGACGCTGCCGGGACCAAAGGCTCGCGCCAGCGTCTTGCAGCGGTAGGCGGCGGTGAGGACGTCGCCGGCGGGGACGAGATGGGTGCCGTCGATGCACCGGACGCCCGGGGACGCCGACCAGGCCGCGGCCCACAGCTGGGCCGCATAGCCGTCCTCCAACCCGTAGTCGGTCACGAAGATCAGCGTTCCGGACACCCGCAGGCTACGGTAGCAGGGGGCGGCAAGGCCGTCGGGGGTTCGTCAGCACCCCATCACCAGCGGCCGCCGCAGATGCCCGGCCGGCACCCGGCCAGAGACGGCGAAGGGGCGGCCCGGCACCCTGCCAGACCGCCCCTCCTGGAACGATATGATCCCGCCGGCTTAATAGTCCGGCATCTGCGGCGGTGCCTGGCCCTTGTTCTTCTCGGGAATGTCGGTGATGAGCACCTCGGTGGTCAGCAGCAGACCCGCGATCGACGCGGCATTCTGCACGGCGGAGCGGGTCACCTTGGTGGGGTCGATGATCCCGGTGGCGACCATGGCCACGTAGGCTCCGGTGGCCGCGTCCAGCCCCTGGCCCTTGGGGAGGCCCTTGACCTTCTCGACCACGACCGAGCCCTCGAGCCCGGCATTGACGGCGATCTGGCGGAGCGGCTCCTCCAGGGCTCGCCGGAGGATGTTGACGCCGGCCAACTCATCGCCCTCGGCCTTGACCTTGTCGAGAGCGGCGATCGAATTGAGGAGGACGACGCCACCCCCGGGGACGATCCCCTCCTCCACCGCGGCGCGGGTCGCCGACACGGCGTCCTCCATGCGGTGCTTCTTCTCCTTGAGCTCGGTCTCGGTGGCGGCGCCGACCTTGATCACGGCGACTCCACCGGAGAGCTTGGCAAGGCGCTCCTGGAGCTTTTCCTTGTCCCAGTCGGAGGTCGACTTCTCGATCTCCGCCTTGATCTGCTCGATGCGGCCCTTGATGGCGTCCTGGCTACCGGCACCCTCGACGACCGTGGTGTCGTCCTTGGTGATGGTGACCCGCCGGGCGCGGCCGAGCTGGTTGAGCGTGGTGGAGTCCAGCTTCAGACCGATCTCCTCGCTGACGACGGTGCCGTCGGTGAGGATGGCGATGTCCTGCAGCATGGCCTTGCGGCGGTCACCGAAGCCAGGGGCCTTCACGGCCACGGCACTGAAGGTTCCGCGCAGCTTGTTGACGATGATCGTCGCGAGCGCCTCACCCTCCACGTCCTCGGCGATGATGAGGAGTGGCTTGCTCATCTGGACGACCTTCTCGAGAAGGGGAAGGACGTCGGCGATGGCCGAGATCTTGCGGTCGGTGATCAGGATGTAGGGCTCCTCGAGGACCGCCTCCATCCGCTGAGCGTTGGTCACCATGTAGGCCGAGATGTAGCCCTTGTCGAACTGCATCCCCTCGACCAGCTCCAGCTCCGTCTCCAGCCCCTTGGACTCCTCGACGGTGATGACGCCGTCCTTGCCCACCTTC
>Ga0187851_10001019_pt1 | contig 27491 bp, 22 predicted proteins | sample June2016WEW_6_10_FD_132997 | JGI IMG/M metagenome (GOLD analysis project Ga0187851, IMG submission 132997) | Peatland microbial communities from SPRUCE experiment site at the Marcell Experimental Forest, Minnesota, USA - June2016WEW_6_10 | ecosystem: Environmental > Terrestrial > Soil >...
ATTGTAAAACAGCACTATCGGCACCATTCATTGTAGATAATTGTGCAGCCGTAAAAGCATAGGGTGAAGTAGTTAACTGTATCCGTGGCGTCATTTCTCCATCCCAACTCGGCGTTCCGGTACCTCCGATATTAACCCCTAACCACAATTGTTGATCCCAGTTTAAACTTGCAAGTGTATTATTTACGCTGCCTAGACTAACTGATAAATAACCGTTATATACCCGCACAACATTAGCTCCTGTTCGCGTTTCTACCCACAAACAATTGCTATCTCCAGAACATGTCCCTTGCGACGAACCAGTACTAGTGGCAGCATTATAAATTTTAAACTCTACATTATAGTTGCCATCTGGAACTATCGCGCCAGCTATAGTCATTAATCTAGCCTGAAAATTCAGAGTCGTATTAGGGGGCGTGGCATTTACAAGCGTAATCGGCTGTAAATCATTTGTTGAAACGAAGAATAATATTCCTAGAAAAACAAAAAATAGTGGTTTTACCACGTAACTTAACAGTACTCGTTTCAACGGTGTATTTTTGTGCATTAAAATTTGTTTTGTTTTGGTTTTTAGTCTTATGCTCAGACTATTTTGTAAACCTGATTAATATTATCCTTTATGCCAACAGAGTTGACAAGGATAAATAGAACAAGATTTTGTTTCGAATTTTACTCACTAAAACCAATATATAATTACCTATTTAATTGTGTAATATACAACGACTAATTTTATATAACAGATACAATGCTATCAAATATTAAATTCTTTTAGTATTTTATGGGATAGAACTACGTTGTTTTAATTACCCAGATTATTTATTAGTGAATAAATTTTATATGATTTATCCACAATTAAATTTAAAAGTTAGCTCTTAATTATTTCAGTTATTTTTATTCGAGTTAAATTCTGACGATGGCCGTGTACTTTATGTACTCGTTTTTTAGCTTTATATCTTATAGATGTTACTTTATCAGATAATATATTTGAGTCTACTATTTCAGCATTAACTTTATAGGTGCCTAAAGTAGGTTTACCAATAAAATTATTTTTTTCATCAATAACTAACAAAGGTTGAAAATCTACTTTCTTATCTGTTTTACTATTAATAACTTTTAATAATTCTATTTCTAGAATTTGATTTTCTGTAACGAGGTATTGTTTTCCGCCAATGGCCAACACAGCTTTTTTCATATATTTTTACCAATTATAACTCTAAATTTTATTGTCATCTGTTATGTTAACACAATAAATCTTATCTGTAAAACACATATAGTTTAATTAAGAATACTAATTCAATGTTTAATTAATTATTAGTCTGGTTTCAAGTAGTTATATTGGTCTTTTCCAATTCTATTATTTAGTAATATTAATGTTAACGTTACTACTGTTAATTTCTACTGATTTACTAAACATTTCGTCTGATTTTTTGTTACTTATAGTTGCTGCTAGGGTTTCTTGCATGATTAGATCTCTATATTCAGCTAGAGAATCCATTATTTTAGCATTGTTGCTGTCGATCATTAGTGTAATTCTATCTTCTACATTAAAACCAGCTTCTTTACGGGTTTGTTGAACATGTCTGATAATTTCTCTGGCTAGCCCTTCGCTAACCAAAGCATCTGTTAATTTAGTGTCAATTGAAATTGAAGCATTTTTACCGATCTTAGTGGCTATTTCTTTTATGTTTAATTCGTCTGCTATTACCGAGGATAATTCATTCTTTTTAAACTCAACAAACTGCGATGGAATTGTAATTGTTGCCTTGGATAGTGGCTGGCGGACCTTTATCTGTTTATCGGCTCTTTGAGCAAGACCTTGAGTAATTAGTTCTCGCGTCATAGCCATTTCACTGATTAATGTGTCATTTATATGCCCTGCTTGTGGCCAATTACACAGATGGACAGATTCCGATCCAGTTAGCAGGCGATAAAGTTCTTCTGAGAGGAATGGCGTAAATGGCGCCATTACAACCGCTAATTGTACTAGCACGTAATATAGGGTCATGTAGGCATCGTCCTTATCGGTGTCATTAGTGCTTTTCCAAAAACGTTTGCGGCTTCGTCTAACATACCAGTTTGAGGCATCGTCAATAAATAGCATGACCGGCTTTAACGCTTGAGGAAAGTCATACCTCTGCATTGCGCCATCAATATCTTGGATAAGTTGATGTAACCTTGAAATTATCCATCTGTCTAGTAAATTGGTGACTTTATCATAGGGGTCAGACAATACTTTATCCGTCTCCCAATTATCAACCGATGCATAGAGTGTAAAGAAATCATACATATTCCAGATCATATTGAGCCGACGCGAAACATCAATGACATCCTTATCAAGCACTATAAAATCTTCACCATTCATTACTGGCGAAGAAAGTAGTAAATATCGCAACGAATCAGCCCCGTAAAGACCTATTATCTTTTCAGGATCTGTAAAGTTCCCATATGACTTACTCATTTTTCGACCATCGTTGCCCATTATCGTTCCGGTAACAATTACGTTGTGAAATGCCGGTTTGGCAAATAACCCTACTGATATTGCATGTAATGAATAGAACCATCCCCTTATTTGACCAACGTGTTCAGCTATAAAGTCACCAGGAAAATTTTCCTCGAATTTCTGTTGATTCTCAAATGGATAATGAAATTGGGCGAATGGCATGGATCCTGATTCAAACCAACAGTCCATAACTTTATCTATCCGATGCATTTTAATTCCATCAATTTTGAATGTAACTTCATCTATCCATGGCCGATGATAATCTTGTAACCTTTTACCGGATAACTGTTCTAGTTCATCATAACTGCCTATAACTTTAATAATCTCTTTACCGTTTTCATCTGTTCCCCTCCAAACTGGTAATGGCGTCGCCCAAAAACGATCTCGAGAAATATTCCAATCAGGTGCTGTTAGCAATGTACTAGTAAATCTGCCTTCTTTAAAATGCGTTGGGAACCAATTAATTTTACTGTTTTGCTCTAACATTAGTTCGCGTTGTTGATTGATGTTTACAAACCAACTCGGGTGGGCCCGATACATCAACCTAGTACCACAACGATAACAGTGAGGATAGCTGTGTTGTACATAATCAATCTTCCAAACAATGTTACGCTCATGTAGAGTTTTTGCGATTAGTTTATTAACTTCCCAGATATTCTGGTCCTTCCATTCACCTTCATTATAAAAACCATTGTCATCAACATCCGATACAACCGGTATTTCATACTTTTTTGCTAATTCATAGTCTTCCTCGCCGTAAGCTGGCGCGATATGGACGATTCCAGTTCCTTCTTCTAGGCTAACATAGTCGGCATTATAAATTATGTGTGCATTTTTACCACGATTTTCAAACAATGGTTCATAGTGTAATTTAAGAAGTACTTTGCCACTATATTTTTTTATTATAGTAAAAGGTACTACGTTATTATTGTTGTTGGAGAGTACTTTTTCAACTAAATCTGCCGCCACAATAAACACTTCATCGTTGATTTTAACTTCAGCGTATTCTAACTTTTCATTTATCGCCAATGCGGTATTTGCCAATAGCGTCCACGGTGTAGTGGTCCAAGCCAGCATATAGGTATTGGGACGATTAACCAGTTTAAATTTGACATAGACTGACGGGTCCGTAACTTCTTGGTATGAATTATCTTGGGCTATTTCCGCTTTAGATAACGGCGTAGCATCGCGTGTACAATATAGTAAAACCCGCTCGCCTTCGTAGATTTTACCGTCGTCATATAACTTTTTGAATGCCCACCAGACTGATTCCATATAGTTATTGTCCATAGTCTTATAGGCGCCCTTAAAATTGACCCAACGACCAATTTGATCAACAGTTTTTTCCCAGACTGAACCTGTTTGGACCATATTTTCTCGGCAGGCGATAACATACTTTTCAAGTCCAATTTTATATACTTCACGCTTATCTTTTATGCCTAATTTTTGCTCGGTATATACTTCTGCCGGCAACCCATGGCAATCCCAACCCCATACCCTTTCAACTCTTTTCCCTTTCATTGTCCAGTAACGCGGTACAGCATCTTTAACAATACTGCTTAACAAAGTTCCGTAATGCGGAACCCCTGTAATAAATGGTGGACCATCATAAAATACAAAACTATTATCAGCTGGTCTTTGATTAACTGATTTTTCAAATATCTTATTTTCGCGCCAATAATTTACAAGATCTGGTTCATATTGGTTAAAGGATCGTCGCTGGCCTTTATAAAATTTCATATTTCTCCTCTTATTCTAAAAATAAAAAATCATCTCTATTATCTGTTGGAATCCTATTATATTATTTTTAGGACGGTACCATCCAACTTCCTTTGAGAGATGATCTCAATAAGCGCTTACTTTCAACGTTATACGGGCTTCCGTCGAGTTCTACTAAGTTTAGAAAAACTTTTCTTCTCGCTGCTTCACGGTTGATTACCGCTAATTTATCCTTTTCTCAAGATAAAGCGCATTTCTTAAGTTGTTACAAGATGTAACTATAAAGCATTTTATGTTTTACAACAATCCTATTATCGTCTTAAGCTATCAACTACTTGATCAACAGATGGCAATGCATCCCCCAGCCAGATATCAACCAACGAACCATTATCAGCTACTATTAACACTGCCGGGAATTGCAGTATGCCATAAACTTCAAGTTTAGCGATCCCCTCTGGGCTATCAACGTCAATATTCTCAATTGAAGCATTGGGCATGGCACTGAGAACTCTCTCGCTAAAAGATTCGACTAGTGTTGCATGCTCAGATTTCGGTCTATAAAGAATTACCAGTTTCATGATCTACCAACTATTATATACATCATTATAACTTGGTTTTGTTATTGCTCTACATAGTATGGTCTATGAACATCCGGTCGTTGACCCGCAGCTGGTACAGACAAAGCAATTGCCAGCTCTTTGGGTTTGATTTCCGCAATTGTAACAAATTGGCGACACGTCGCTACTAAATGTTTTTAATTCTTTAATGTCAGTATCTGAATCTTCCTTTAGTTCTTCAACACTTTCGATCATTTGTGGCCCAGTATTATCTATTTCAGTTGATGTTTTATCCATTTCTGGAAAGACAATCTGGTCGCTGGTTATGTCGTCGATTGAAGCCAACCCAAGCTCCAATCGATCGTCAAATGAAAGATAGCTCAAAGCTAAACGACGAAATATATAGTCAACAATACTCGAAGCAGTTCTTATTTCGGGGTCATCTGTTAAACCTGACGGTGCAAAGGCCATGCTAGTGAACGACCGAACATAATCCTTGAGAGGAACGCCATATTGTAAGCCGTGGCTGACACTAATGGCTAAGGCATCCATAAAACCAGCCAGAGTTGAACCCTGTTTAGCTATTCTCATAAATATTTCTCCAGGCATACCATCGTCATATTCACCTGCCGTTATATATCCATGGCTACCAGCTACTTTAAAAGAAATGGTCTTAGAATTACGTATTTTAGGCAGTTGGCGGCGAACTGGACCTTTAATTACGATACGATCACTGGTCATTGGCGAGACTGAAATTTTAGCATTATCGGATTCTTTTTTGGCCATACTTAAAGGTTGCCCTACCTTACAATTATCCCTATAAATAGCTATTGATTTTAACCCCATTTTCCAAGCATCAATATGCAGTTGCTCAATGTCTTCAACACTAATAGTTTCTGGCATATTAACTGTTTTACTTATAGCTCCGGATAAAAACGGCTGAACTGCAGCCATCATATTTACATGGCCCTTGTATTCAATCGCGTTATCGCCCATCGAACAGGCAAAAACATTTTTATGCTGTTTCTTCAAATGCGGCGCCCCGATAATCGTCTTCTCTTCGTCAATATATCTGACGATATCGTCAATTTCAGAGTCATTATAGCCCAATGATTTAAGAGCTCGCGGAACAGTTTGATTGACGATACTCATCGTACCACCGCCAACTAGTTTTTTAACTTTTACTAACCCTAAATCCGGTTCAATACCAGTTGTATCACAATCCATCATTAAACCAATCGTGCCGGTCGGAGCCAATAAGCTAGCTTGTGAATTTCTAACTCCATATAGCGTACTAAGCTCAACAGCTTCATCCCAAGCGGCTACGGCGGCATTAAGCAGTTCTTCTGATACCAGACTGGCATCAATTTGCGAGATTTCAGCCCGATGCATTTTTATGACCTGTAGCATTGCTTCTTTATCTTTATGGTAGCCGGCAAATGGTCCAACCTTACAAGCTAATTTTGCACTAATGGCGTAGGCACGGCCAGTCATTAGTGCAGTAATAGCTGCAGCCTGAGCTCGACCTTCATCAGAATCATATGGTAACCCTTGGGCCATTAAGAGTGCCCCCAAATTAGCATAGCCTAGACCTAATTCTCGGTATGCTCTGGCGTTTTTAGTTATCTTTTCGGTTGGATACTCACTATAGCCGACTAATATCTCCTGAGCCGTAAATATGGCGTCTATAGTATGCTCAAACGATGGGATATCGAAAGTACCATCGTCATTCAAATACTTCAATAGATTAATGCTAGCAAGGTTGCAGGCTGAATTATTTAAATGCATATATTCACTACAAGGATTACTGGCTTCTATACGGCCGGCGTTTGGTGTAGTGTGCCAACGATTAATGGTTGTATCAAACTGCATACCTGGATCGGCACATTCCCAGGCCGCTTCAGCAAATTGACGGTATAGGTATCGGGCTTTTAGCTTTTTAACTGTTTTCCCGGTTCTAACCGCTTTCAACTCCCAGTCTTCATCATTTTCCACAGCTTCCATAAATTCATCAGTTACTCTTACTGAAATATTGGCATTCTGATATTGAACTGAAAACGCATCTTTACCGTCAAGATTCATATCAAAACCGGCTTCTTGGAGCACTCTTGCTTTGCGCTCTTCAATCGCCTTGCTCCATATAAACGCCTCTATATCTGGGTGGTCAATATTCAATATAACCATCTTGGCAGCTCGGCGAGTTTTGCCACCACTCTTAATTGCTCCGGCTGACGAATCGGCCCCACGCATAAAACTTAGTGGTCCCGATGCTGTGCCAGCACTCTTCCCAAGCGGTTCGATTGACGATCTGATGGGACTTAGATTAATGCCTGATCCTGATCCGCCTTTGAAAATCATCCCCTCTTCAACATACCAATTCAATATCGATGGCATGGTGTCTTCAATACCTAAAATAAAACAAGCACTGGCTTGTTGGGAACGTTCGTTGGCGCCTATGTTAAACCATACTGGTGAATTAAACGATGCCCGTTGGGTTGCCAGAATATACTTAAGTTCTTCGCGGAAATCTTCGGCTTCAGTTTCGGTATCAAAATAACCGTTCTGTACTCCCTCACGCGTAATAGTATCTACTACTCTGTCAATAAGTTGTTTTAATGATTTTTCTCGAGTTGCTGTACCTGGTGTGCCGGTGAAATATTTCTGGGCTACAATATTAATTGCATTAAGTGACCAGCCCTCTGGAAATTCAACGCCTTTCTGCTCAAAAACTGGCGTTTTACTTTGTGGATTAATGATGATTGAATCGCTTAATATCCAATTTAATTGATCGTAAGCCTTCTTTTTTGGTTGAGTAAATAACCTCCCAACCCGTAAATCGGTTGTTTGTCCCATAATTCCCTCACTTATTGTTATGTTATTAAATTTTTATTTCTGGTGTTCCGGTGTGATAAAGCCCCAGAAACCTTAACCCACCCGAGCGTCTCTACTCGCTAATAATAGGTTATAACTTATATATTTTATTTATTCAAGCCAACTAAATAAATTACTTAAGCCTTAACTGTGGTTTTCAAAGGATCATTTGCCCGACGTTTTTTAATATCGACTAGTTCCTTTTCGAAACCATCGATGTCTTTGAAATGACGATAGACGCTAGCAAATCTTACATAAGCTACTTCGTTGATATTTGCCAGACGATCCATCACTAAATCACCAATAACCGCTGAATGAATTTCTGTCTCACCACAAGCTTGCAGTTCGTTTTCAACGTCGTTAACTAGATACTCAAGCTGCAGACTGGTGACAGCTGTTTTCTCGCAAGCTTTAAATAGTCCTGACAACAATTTTTCCCGATGAAACAATTCGCGTTTGCCACTATTCTTAACTACGATTAATTGCGGTCGTTCAATACGCTCATACGTTGTAAAACGATAATGGCAATTCATGCAAACACGGCGGCGTCTAACAGATTCACCCTCAGCAACATCGCGTGATTCAATAACTTTAGTATCAGCTTGTTGACATTGGTTGCACTTCATAATGCACACCTCCTTTATTCAATCTAAATGTGCCGACACTTATAGCTAACATCCTATATATAGTGCCTATACTAATTATGGTAACTCTATAAATAGTGTTTGGCAATAATATTAACAAAGTAATTTTAACGACAACAATCAATTTTGTTGTTCTTGATTTTCGTCATCCGGATTATTCTTCCGGCGATTTTTCAATCGTCGTAAAAACGAAGGTTGTTTTTCAACTTCATCCTCATCGTTATCTTCTAACGCGCCATTTATAACCCGAGGAGTATCTTGATTTTCCTCTTTAAGCTCGGCCTGGTCTATTTCTGATTTGTCGGTTTCTGCATCACCTTCATCTTTATCGTCTATCGTCCACATATTAGGTCCGTCATCTTCATTATGAAAATCACTTTCGGCATCAGTATCATCCAAATCCATGTCCAAGTTCCCCATTACGCTATCTTCTGATTTATTGGTCATGGCTTTTTTATCAGTTTCTTTGTCAGTCAGCTGCGTTTTAGTGGATCTGCTTGGTATGCCAGTAGTTATTTTACGATTAGTAAAGTATGAATCGTCAAATCCGGTGGCGACAACCGTGATTATTATCTCTCCATCGAGGTCTGGGTTAATTGTAGCTCCGAAAATTATGTTTGCTTCTGGGTCAGCAGCTGACGTAATTGCTTCAGCCGCAGTGTTAATTTCATGCATAGTTAGGTCGTTGCCGCCGATCACGTTAAACAGAATCCCTCTGGCCCCATCAATGGATATTTCCAAAAGTGGCGATTCAATTGCTTGCTGTGCTGCCTGAATGGCACGGTTCTCGCCGCTCGCTCGACCAATGCCCATTAACGCTGAGCCAGCATTGCTCATAACCGTTTTTACATCGGCAAAATCCAAATTAATTAATCCGTGAACTGTTATTAGATCAGATATACCCTGCACACCTTGACGTAAAACATCATCAGCAACTTTAAATGCTTCTAGTAATGGAGTTTGTCGGTCAATAGTTTGCAGTAATCGGTCATTAGGTACAACAATCAGCGTATCTACTGATTTTCGTAAACTATTAATGGCCGTTTCGGCATTACGGCGGCGTTTTTCACCTTCAAAAGCAAATGGTTTAGTTGCGAAACCGACTACTAATATTCCTAGGTCTTTAGCCAGCTGAGCCACTATCGGACCGGCGCCACTGCCAGTACCACCACCAGCCCCCAAAGTTACAAAAACCATATCGGCCCCTTCTAGAGCCTTAACAATGTCATCCCTAGATTCTTCGGCTGCGCGCTGACCAATAACTGGATCGGCGCCAGCGCCTAATCCTTTGGTAGTATCTTTGCCAATGTGAAGTTTTACTTGGGCCTTGGAATTATGAATGGCTTGGGCATCGGCATTAACTGCGATAAATTCAACTCCCTCAACGCCAGCTTCCACCATACGATTGATGGCGGCTCCACCGGCGCCACCTACACCTACGACCTTAATACGTGCAAAAGTTTCAATTGGCGGCGATACTTGTGGCATAACTCACTCTCATATTTAGTTATATAGGCGAGTATACCCTATACCAGAGACCAGTTCAACAATTCATTTGTTCAATTATGAATATTTAATTATCCACCATGGGTATAACAATATATTAAATGGTTCGATTTTATTTTAACGTTTAAACGACCGCCACAAACCTGATAATGAAGTGAAAATTTTAGTGTTCATGTTCTTTACTGAGTGTCGGCTGTTTTCATCAATGGGAAGCAAAAGCATGTCTAATAATGCTAAACCTACAGCCGTAAAAGCTGCCGGATCGGTTACTTTTTCAATTAAACCGGTCATCATTTGGGGTTCGCCAACTCGGGCGGCTAACTCTAATTTATCACTGACAAAATCCGGTAACCCCGGTAACTTAGCCGATCCTCCGACCAATACCACTCCCCCGGGTAATTTCCGCCAGCGTTGAATGCGATGCAGCTCTTTGGCTACATAATCTAACAGTTCTTCGACCCGGGCTTCGCTTATCATAACTACATCAGCAGCATCAAAGTGATAAGTTTTTTTATTATAATCAACCGAGATTTTATCCTTTTTAGGTTCTGCCCCAATATGAGCATGATTAATTTTTACTAGTTCAGCTATGTCAAGGTCAGTTTTTAAGCCGATTGCTAAATCATTGGTAATATGAACACCGCCCATTGGAATAACTGCCACATGTTGAATCTCGCCATCTTCAATTACTACAATATTAGTAGTGCCGGCGCCAATATCGAGCAAGATAGTGCCAGATTCCTTTTGTTGGCGATTCAGAACAGTTTCCACGGCTGCTAGTCCAGATAATGTATGCCGATTAGGAATTACTTCAGCTTTTTGGAGAGCAGCATCTAGATTTCTCAAACTTGGTGAAGCGGCAGTGACAATGTGTGTTTCAACTTCTAGTCTAACACCTCTCATACCAACAGGGTCTTTTATATTATCTTGACCATCTAGGCGATAGTTTTTCGCAAAGACTTGGACAATTTCCCTGTTAGATGGTAGCTGAATAATTGTTGCTGCTTCTTCAACTCTTAATCGATCCTCAGTTGTAATTTCGCGATTAGCTGTACTAATCGCAATTACGCCCTTGGAATTCATGCCACTAATATGTGAACCATTAATATTAACGGTTGCTTGATGAATGCGCACCCCAGCCAGTCGTTCGGCTTCAGTAATGGCTTGGATAATTGCTTCTGAGACATCATCAGCGTAAACCACTACACCACGCCGCATACCGACATTGGGGGCTGCTCCATAACCGATAATCGAGAATCTTGATGTATCATGGGGGTCAAGTACGCCGATGATACATCTAACTGTACTGGTGCCAATGTCAATTCCCACATAATGTGGTATAGATTGGTCGTGCATGCAGGAAGTATAACGCTTATTCTCTATGGACGGCAAGTAATTGTAGGTAAAAAATGACAATATCTACAAGGTTGTAAGGATTTCACAACCTTTTTCGGTTATTAATACTGAGTGTTCAAAATGAGCAGACCATGATCCATCTTGAGTTAAAACTGTCCAGCCATCAGGAGCGGAATAAACTTTGTAAGTGCCCAGTGTTGCCATTGGTTCGACAGCAATTGTCATATTTTTTGACAATATTACCCCGCTACCCGGACGACCATAATTGGGTATACTGGGGTCTTCGTGTAATTTATAGCCAACGCCATGTCCAACTAAGTCTCTAACAACTCCATAATGATGTTTGTTCAATACTGTCTCTATAGCAAATCCTAGATCACCGGTCCTAATCCCGCTGTGAATAACTTCTAGCCCAGCATATAAGGATTGTTCGGTAACATCGACTAATTGCCGGTGTTCTCTCGTCGCCTTTCCAATAACGAAACTTATCGCGGCATCAGTAACCATCCCTCTATACGTAACTCCAAAATCTAGACTAACAATGTCTCCGTCAGCAATAATTTTATCAGCACGAGGTATACCATGCACCACCTCATTGTTGATCGAGATACAAATTATGTCTGGAAAACCGTTGTAACCTAAAAACGTTGCCGCTCCTCCTAGTTTTTTAAGTTCTTTGTCGGCTAAATCCGCTAAATCTTTAGTCGACATGTCCGGAATAGCTCTGGATTTTAAAAATTGGAGAACCGTGGCTAACATCCGGCCACTTTCACGCATGGCATGTATTTCAGATGGGGTTTTAGTAAGGTGTTTGGACATTTTGAGAATTAATTATTAATTGATATACCATTAATCGCCTTGATAATATCTTGGTGTATGGTTTCAGGATTACCCTCAGCGTTAATATTAAATATTCGGTAACCTTCATCTTTTAGAAGTTTAATAATTGGCTGGGTAACTAGTTCGAATTCTTTAAATCGTTGCTTAATAGCAGTTTCGGTATCGTCGAATCTTCCTCGTTTAATTAGCCGGTTGCGAACAACAGCGTGCGCAACCTCAAGATTAAAAATTGCAGTTATTTCGAAATCGCTGGATTTCGCCCATTCAATTAACCATTCAGCTTGCGCTAAAGTTCGTGGGAAACCATCAAGTACAACTAGTTGTTTTGGTTTTATAGATTCGAATTTCTGGGACAACATTTGAATTAATTCCTGGTCACTAACTAATTCTCCAGCTAGCATTTCTTGGCGGCTTTTACTTGTCATTAAAGACCGTAATATTTTACCGGTTGATATCCAGGTGTAACCACATTCATCTGCCAATAACCGACTCTGTAAGCTTTTACCGCTACCGGTAGCGCCCATAAGAATAATCATTATCGTAATTTCTCTTTAGCTAGTCGGGCAACTGTTGCCCCGTCGACAATACCATCAGCAGATTGTCGAACATAGGCTATAATTTGTCCTAGATTCGGCTCACGATCTTCTTTGAACTGTTGTAGGGCCCGATCAATTAGCTGATTAATTTCAGGATCAGAAAGTCTTTTCGGTAAATATTGCTCTATTATATTTTTTTCATCAAGTTCTTTTTTGGCTCGATCTAACTCATTAACTTGTTGGTATAAGTCAGCACTTTCTTGACGTTTTTTAGCTTCTTTAACCAAAACGCTGATTACTTCTTCCTCAGATAAGTCCTTTCGCTCATGCCCTTGCCCAACTTCAGCATAAAGCAAAGCATTTTTCATACTTCTTAAGGTGTCAACCTTTAAAGAGTCTTTACTTAGCAACGCCGCTTTTAGATCCTGCTCGATCGAATCTTTTAGCGACATAATTCACCGTTGGCCTAGTTTAATCTTCTGTAGTTTAATTGCTTTTCGTTCTTGACGAACAATGGCTTTCACGCGCCGTTCAGACTTACTGATCGGCTTGGCGAAATATTGGCCTTGCTTAGCAATTGCCAGCAAACCGGATTGTTGAACCTTACGATTAAATCTCCGCAGTAGATTTTCCATCGGCTCTTTGGGGTCTTTTCTTGTAACTTGAATCATAACTATTACTATTGTAAAAAATGCATGCCTACTTAGCAAGTAGTATTTATTCTAATGACTATATACGATTCTGGGTTTTTTGGGCGCTACGTTGTGACTTTAACACGATACTTTGGAGTTCTTTGAAAATTGGGAATTGCTTATTTGTAAAGTAGACCTTGGTATTCGCCTGTTTCTCAGAAATTAGAAAACCAACCTTTTCAAGACGTTTTAGTTCGCGCTGGATATTACCGGCATCTTCTTTAATTAGCTTTGCTAAACCTCTAACATGGGTTTTAAAATCCGGATACTTTGCATAGATAACTATGATTTTCCGTCTAACTCTTGAAGTAATGAATACATCTAACATAAGATATTGTTATTAGGACAACGTAATAACGTTAAGACACAGTATAATAGTATCTAATTGGCATTTCAAGCTATTTTGTTTGAAAATATAAGTACGATGAAATATTACTACTCAATATTAGTAGCTACTATGCAGTATCACGGCCAAACCGGATTGACCTATTATTCAGATCAAAAAATATCGATTGGGGCCATAGTCAGTGTTCCGATGCGCGATCGGATAGTACTCGGGGTTGTAGAAAAAAAAGTTATTAAACCGTATTTTGCCACTAAGAAAATTTCAGAAATATTTCCGTTTCCTGTTTTACCTGCTGAAATATTAACAACAATATACTGGCTAAACGAGTACTATCCTGCGCCCTTAGGTGCAATTGTCCAATTATTTTTACCTAAAGCATTGCGCATAAAAGATGTGGTGGAATTTACCGATCATAAACCACGGAAAGTTAGCGCTATTAAACTACCAAAGCTTAATGAAGAGCAAAAAACTGTCATGCAGGCCTTAAGACACGGGCCCTATATTTTGCATGGTGAAACTGGTAGCGGTAAAACACGAATTTACCAAGAACTAAGCCGAAATTGCATTAAGGCTGGTAAATCAGTAATTATATTGACTCCAGAAATAAGTCTTACCTCGCAATTGAGTAAAAATTTTATCAATAATTTTAAGTCTCAGGTCATATTAGTGCATTCCCAGTTAACACCTAAGGATAGGCGCGATTCTTGGATAAAAACTATTATGAGTCCAGAACCATTGATAATTATTGGCGCCCGATCAGCAATATTCTACCCAGTTAAAAATATAGGGGCAATTATTGTCGATGAAGCTCATGAACCAGCCTACAAACAAGAACAAAGCCCTTATTACCAGACCGTTAGAGTAGCCAGTAAATTAGCTCAGCTGCATAAAGCAATCTTAGTACTAGGTACGGCTACGCCTTCGATCGTTGATTACTTCATCGCTCAGCAGAAAAATTTCCAGATACTTAGAATGCAACAATCAGCGGCCGGTGTAAGACAAGTTGATATAACTGTTGTGGACTTAAAAGAACGTTCAAACTTTACTAATTCCGCATTTATATCAGATAAACTTTTAGCCGTCATAGCTGAAGCGTTAGCTAAAAAAGAACAGATATTACTGTTTCTCAATCGGCGTGGTACGGCCCGGTCGATAATTTGCCAAAACTGCGGTTGGCAAGCATTTTGCCCCAATTGTGATATTGCGTTGGTTTATCACGGTGATAGTCACAGCTTCCGTTGTCATAGCTGTAGTTATAAAATGCCCTCTATTTCCAGTTGCCCCATATGTAAAGAAACCAATATTATTTTCAAAAGTATTGGCACTAAAGCTATTGTCAGTGAAATCGAACGCTTATTACCAAGGGTTCGGGTACAAAGATTTGATAACGACAATCTTAAAGCCGACCGTTTTGAGCAACAATATAAAAAAGTTTTCCAGGGTGGTGTCGATATCCTGGTCGGCACTCAAACTCTTGCTAAAGGATTAGATCTACCGAAATTAGCTGTAGTCGGCGTAATTATTGCTGATACCAGTCTATATACACCGGATTACACTTCTCAGGAGAGACTTTACCAATTAATTAGTCAGGTTATTGGCCGGGTCGGTCGTGGTTATCGGCACGGCCAAGCTGTTATTCAAACCTATTTGCCAACCAACCCAACGTTACAAGCAGCTATTAATAAGCAGTGGGACGAATTCTATAAGACCGAGCTAGCCGAACGACAAAGATTTACTTTCCCACCATATTGCTACTTATTAAAACTTTCCTGTAAAAGACGTAGCCGTCAATCTGCCCAAACTGCAACAGCAAATTTAGCCGAGCTATTAAGGGACCATGAATTAAAAATTCAAATTAATGGCCCTACACCGGCTTTTCGTGAAAAAATTGCTAAGTTATTCGAATGGCAATTAATAATCAAAGCCAAGCAACGGAATGAGCTCGTAAAGGTAATTAAACTACTACCAAGCGGCTGGTCGTATGATATTGACCCAATAAATTTACTTTAAAAGCATTCTCAATAGAAAGAACAACGTATATACTAATTCTAATGCCTAGTCCAAAAGATAATATTCTGCTATTGCCAGATGAGCAATTGCATCAACGTTCCCAAAAAGTAGGGTTAATTACCGACGACATTAAAGCAACTATTACTGAAATGGAAGACGCTGTAACTGATTGGGAAAATAGTCGCCCGCACGAAGTCGGCGTAGCTCTGGCGGCTATCCAACTCGGTAAACCATTACGAATTATTGTTGTTCGCAATAATTACGAGAATAAAGACGATAAAACGTTCAGTGTTTTTATAAATCCCACAATTACCAAATATGAAGGTGGTATTGATAAAGATTTTGAAGGTTGTTTAAGTGTTCAGGATATTTATGGAAAAGTTCCGCGTTACAATAAAATCAGGATTAAAGCCCAGGATGTTAACGGAAAAGAATTTCGCCTGACGATTGATGGATTTTTAGCCCGTGTGCTGCAACACGAAATCGATCATACGCACGGTTTAACCTTCGTGGATCGTATCCAAAATGAAGTTAATGGATTTTATCGCCTTAAGAACGACGGTAAGCTAGAACAGGTTGACTATGAAAAAGTTATCAAACCCCTTTATATTTTTCGGTAGTGGCCCGGTCGCTGCGGAATCTTTAAAATTACTTGTTAAGGATTTTGTAGTTGAAGCGGTTATTACGAAACCTAATTTGCTGCTTAATAATCGTCAATCTGTTTCAGACATAGCTAAAAAACACGGTATTAAACTGCTGGAGTTAGCGGATAAATCCACCGTAGAAGATTTATTCTCTAGTCCTTCTCTACCGTTTGTCAGCGAGTTTGGACTTATTATCGATTACGGCATTATTCTCCCGAAAAAAGTAATTGATTCCTTCCCACTAGGTATTGTTAATAGCCATTTTTCTCTGCTGCCGCAATGGCGCGGGCCTGATCCGATTAGTTTTGCAATTTTAAGTGGCCAACAATATACCGGGGTTAGTTTAATGCTCATCCGGACTGGAGTTGATGATGGCCCATTGCTTGCTCAGAAAAAATATCTTTTATCAAAAACTATTACCACACCAGTTCTTACCCAAGATTTAATTAAATTAAGCCATAAGCTGCTGGTCACGACTTTACCGCGCTATGTATTAAGAAAAATTACCCCGATTGAGCAAAGCATCAAGGTACCAGTAACATACTCAAGCAAATTAACTAAGGCGGATGGTTTAATTGACTGGACTAAGCCAGCTGTTCAGCTAGAGCGCGAAATCCGAGCCTACGCTGAATGGCCCAAGAGTTACTGTAGTTTTAATCGGATCAACGTGACAATTATTGCCGGGCGAGTTCTTGATCAAACTGGAAAGCCAGGTAAACTACACATTGATCATAAAAAATTATTTGTATATTGCGGTCAGCAGGCGCTGGAAATTACTAAACTCAAACCAGCTGGTAAACCAGTAATGTCTACAGAAGCATTTTTAGCTGGCTATGGTAAAAAACTAATCTTTTAAGAAGTGGCAGCTTGGTTATTGGCTTGAGCAGTATCGGCTAGGATTTGCGGGGCAACTTGTTTTATTTCAGCCATCAATTTACTAAGTTCATCAGCCACAACTTCTTTATAGGTTGGGAAATTACCTTCCAGCCATTTTAAGGCAGCTTGCTCTTTCTCTTGGATAGTAGCAGGATTGTCCTGTTCGGTTGGCATTAAACGCTCGAACTCATCCAATTGTTCATCTGTCATCCGACTGGCAAGGGTTGTTCCAACTCTCATTTCCAGCGTTTCTAGAATATGTGCCAGCATTTTTTTCTTTTCTTCTACTGGTAGTGAACCAAGTCCAAGTTCATCAAGCGTTGTAAAGTCTAGTGTGAAAGCCATGATTATTATTCCTGATTAATAAACCTATTGTATCGCTGCAACGATAATACGGCAATTATACTTATAGTTTTCGTTCAATGGTTTGTCGGGTGAAAAATTCTATTCTATCAGCTACTTGTAAATCCAAACGATTTTCTGTCCGAACGCTGACACCGCATAATTCTTTTTCCTGGACAGATTGCACATCTTGGGGACCACGTTTTAGATTAATTATTTCGCCTTCTGCGATAACTTTTTTATCACGGATTATGCGGCCTCGAGCCGGAATTGACAGAGGTCCTTTGCTTACTTCGCCGCCACAAATTAATTCGGTCTTAGTTGTCTTAAATATAGCCTTAACAGTTAAAAAGCCCTGCACTGTTTCAACTATTTCCGGTAATAGCAGTTTACTAAGCTCAGCTTTAACATCGTCGATTAACTCATAAATAATTGTATAGCTACGAATTACAACTTTATCCCGAGCAGCTAAACGCTTGATGTTATTAGGGACATTAACATTAAAACTATAGATGACTGCTCCGCTAGTTTTGGCAATATATATATCATTCTCAGTTACCATGCCAATACCAGAGTCAACAATACAGACAGCAACTTCATCGGTGTCGAGAACTTTAAGGCTGTCCGCAACAGATGCTAGTGACCCGCGGACATCGGCTTTAATAATTATATTGAAGAATTGGACTTTGTTGGTCCGGTTGATCAATCGGATTAGATCACTGCTACTTAAATCAAGACGACCACTAGTATCATGGTGGCTGCTGAGAACTTTTTGAACCTGAACCTTAGCAATTTTTTCACTACTAACTGCTTCAAATTCATCGCCAAATTCAGGCAGTGTTTTAAACCCAGTTATTACTACTGGCATAGATGGCGTGGCACTAACTAATGGCTGTCCATCTGTTGTTTCAAGATTTTTTATTCTAGCATAGGTTGTCCCTGCGACAATATAATCACCTTTTTTTAGAGTTCCCCATTCAACCAAGGCGTGGGCTACCGATCCGCGGCCAATCTCAGTATGCGCCTCTATAATCAGTCCTTTAGCTGGGACATCCACTTCAGCTCTAAGATCTTCAACGTCTGCGACCAACAAAATCATGTCCAACAAGTTATCTATGCCCTGCTTGTTTTTAGCTGAGACCTCAACAGTGACAATATTCCCGCCCCATTCTTCAACTAGAAGATCCTGATCAGCTAACTGCTGCTTAACCCGGTTAGAGTCAGCTCCCTCTTTATCAATCTTATTAATTGCGACTATGATTTTAACTTTAGCCTGTTTGGCGAACCGGATAGCTTCAATGGTTTGCGGTTTAATACCATCATCGGCCGCGATAACAATTACCGCAATGTCAGTTAAGCGTACGCCATGTTCGCGAATAGCTGAAAAAGCCTCATGGCCTGGTGTGTCTAAAAACGTTATAGCACGGCCGTTATGCTTGATGTAATAAGCTGAAATATACTGAGTAATACCTCCAGCTTCTTCTTTGGCTACTTGTGAGCTTTTTATGGCATCCAGTAGACTGGTTTTACCGTGATCGACATGACCCATAAATGCCACCACGGGTGGACGTGGAACGGCTTTGTCGGATTTTACGTCAAGCTTAGTTCTTGTACTAACTATTTCTTTTGGTGCTACTTCTTGTCTAGTAACCACCATATCCAGCCCTAATTCATTTACAATAATCTGAGCTGTATCATAATCTAACCGCTCATTTATAGTAGCCATTATGCCGTTCTTCATTAACTCGGTAATTAAACGGCTAACAGGTATAGACAGTTTTTCGGCTAGAGTGCCGACAGTCACATGGTCTTCAATTTGAATTGTTTGCGACATTTCGCACTCCTTTCTTTGTCTATGCCGTACTACATAGGACTATTTAGTATCCTTTAGGCTTAGCGCTATTTTGCGTGTTTCGGTATCGATACCTAGAATTTTAAATTTCTTCTTTTCATTAAGTTGAAAGATTTTTTCGGGATCAACTGCCTCCGAATCACTCATCTCAGAAACATGGACTAAAGCTTCAACGGATGGGCTTAATTGGACAAATGCGCCAAACGGAGTAATACGAGTTATTTTACCTTCAACTACTTCATCCTTTTTAAAGGATTTAACTTCCTTTAACCACGGGTCCTCAGTCATTTGTTTAAGACTTAGACTAAGTCGGTCTTTATCTATTGCAATAATCTTTGCTTTAACTGTTTCGCCTAATTTAAGGTAATTTCTTGGGTCTTCTACGCGTTCCCAAGATATTTCTGATATATGAATCAATCCTTCGATGCCATCCACGTTTACAAATGCCCCAAAGTCAATTACGCCAGTAATAACTCCTTCAACTGTATCGCCAACCTTTAAATTGCTTAAACGTGCTTGCATATCATCCCGAACAGCTTCCTTTTCAGAAAAGATAAGTTTGTTGTCCTTGCGGCTGGAGTCAAGAATTCGTACACGTAGAGATTTATTAACCAAAGCGTGTAACTTCTGTAATATTTCATCTTTATCGGCGCCAGAAACTCTTGGATAGTGGCCTGCTGCCAACTGAGAAACCGGCAGGAATCCTCTGATCCCTTCTAATTCAATTAATAAACCGCCACGATTAGCATCATATGGTACTACATCTATAATTTCTTGTTCGTCATGTACTCTTTGTAGCTCATCCCATCCTCGATCTTTTACGGCGCGTTTCATGCTCAACAAAGCATAGCCATCCTCTAGCTCAGGATCAACAACACTCACAGTGATGCTCTCCCCAACCTTAAGTTCTTGCCCATAACCGATTTCTCGGCGTAGCACGACACCAATACCGTTGGGCCCTAAATCTACCCAAAGTTCGTGCTTTTTAACTGATGTGATTACTCCGCTAACAACATCGCCAGTATGAAGTGATGCGATGTCGTTCTTTGCCATCAAATCATCCATTGATATAGCTTGTTTTGACATGTATTCCATGCCTCCTTAAAATGTATTTTCTAGCTAATGTAACAGCCGTCGTTCATTGTAGACCGGCTTATTACTGTTACTCCTCAGCAAGATTACCTGTTATTATAACTGTTTCTGCTTGTCGGGTCAAAAGATACCGATAAGATGATCAATAAATTATGATAAACTGGTAGTAATGTATCTGGGGATAGATATTGGGGGCACAAAAACCCTAATTGCAAGTCTTGACGACAATGGTGTGATCCAGGAAGAAATTAAGTTTCCGACACCACGGTCTTATAAAATGTTCCTTGATTCTTTGGAAAATAATGTTGCCAAATTAACTACACACGATTTTTCAGCAACTGGTGTCGGTGTGCCTGGTCGACTAGATAGAGAAAAGGGCGTAGCGATTGCTTTCGGGAATCTTAATTGGCAAAATGTTAATATCCGAAAAGACATAAAAAGCATAATTAAAACGCCAGTTGTTATAGAAAATGACACTAAATTAGCCGGTTTATCCGAAGCTATGTTGTTAAAAGATAACTATCAAAAAGTTTTGTATGTCACGATTAGTACAGGTATTAATAGCGGTTTGATTGTTAACCAACAAATTGATCCGGAACTTGTAGATTCGGAATCTGGCGATATGATCCTTCAGCATGGCGACAAAATGATGAAATGGGAAAGTTTCGCTTCAGGTAAGGCTATTGTCGAACAATTCGGGCAGCAAGCCCGTGAAATTCATAGTGTTAAAATATGGCGAATTGTCGCAGCCAATATTGCCATCGGCTTAATTAATCTTATTGCTGTAATGCAACCTGAAGTAATAGTGCTTGGTGGTGGTGTGGGACAATATTACTCGCGCTATGGCCGTTTTTTGCGCGCTAATCTTAAACGTTATGAGAATGCGATGATGCCAATCCCGCCGATTCGTGTAGCGGCTAGACCTGAAAAAGCTGTTATATATGGTTGTTATGATTTAGCGAAGGCTCATTATGGAACGGTTCATCCGTAAATTAGCTAAAGATTATCCTGATTTAAAATTTAGTACGGCTAATCAATTTAGCTGGTCACCACGAACTCAAGAAGTATTATTTATAGATAAAAACAATAAATCTGGAAGATGGTCAGTGTTGCATGAATTAAGCCATGCTTTATTGGGACATAACAGTTATATGTATGATTACGACCTAATCCAATTAGAGATAGACGCTTGGGAAAAAGCAAGAAAAATCGCCCCTAAATATCAAGAAGTTATTGATGAAGAACATATTCAAAATTGCCTTGATACTTATAAAGATTGGCTTCACCAAAGAAGTAAATGCCCTGTCTGTGAATGCCAAGGGATACAAGACCAGCCGACTTTATACCGTTGTTTTAATTGTCATGCTATATGGCATGTTACTGCTTCCCGCTTCTGTAGGCCGTATCGACAACTCGATAAACTAAAAAAGATCGCCTATTATTAATGGACGATCTTCTCTAATTCTGCTTAGTTATATAAAATTAAGCAGTTTTATTTGTGCTGCGTCGGCGGCTAATACGACCACCTTTGGCACCAGCAATACGAGCTAATTCGCGATTGGCATAAAAACCGCCAGTGTGACCATTGAGACCACCTTTGGCACCAATCTTGGCGTAAAAATCTGCACCATATTTCTTGATGTTAGTAGCAGCAGCTAACTTTCCACCATTCGGTGTTCCAGCCATATTGTTCTCCTTTATTTAATCTATTCCTCGAACGAATTAAAAAGAGTCCCGTCTTACGGAACCCTCCTACTTCTGTTCAATGCACTTATGATAACATTCCATTGTGCTAAAGTCAATGGCATTTTAAATAATTAACATTAGCGTTATAAGAATAAAGCCCTTCCTATTCGGAAGGACTTTATATAATTCGGCACCGTGCTATTTTCCCAGGGGTGGACCCCAAGTATTGTAACCGCTGCGAGGCTTAACTTCTGTGTTCGGTATGGGAACAGGTGTTTCCCTCGCGCCATGGGCACCGATGACGTCCTATTGTTACTAAAGACGGATATCGATGTCCATGTAATAAATAAATTTTTAAGGCAAACGTGTGATGATAATACACCAAAAACTAGTCAATTGCTACTTCCACAAAAAACTATAAATAGTAGTTGTGGAAGATCATAAAAAGTCAATGGACCTATTAGTACGCTTTGGCTCCACACGTTACCGTGCTTTCACCTTGCGCCTATCAACCTGATCGTCTTTCAGGGGTCTCATAGGGAAATCTAATCTTGAGGTTAGCTTCGCGCTTAATATGCTTTCAGCGCTTATCTAGTCCGCACATAGCTACCCAGCCATGCCCTTGGTAGAACAACTGGTACACCAGCGGTACGTTCATCCCGGTCCTCTCGTACTAGGGATAAATCCTCTCAAATTTCCTATCGTCCACAGCGGATATGAACCGAACTGTCTCACGCGTGTAAATCCACTATTACTAGTGGCACGGACTATATCTTCACCCTATTACTATGTGTGTAATGAGGGGCTGACGTATGATAGATCTTTAGTTAAGAATTCTATCTCTGGTTAGTAGCTACACTATCCTTCAGTCTCTACGGGGACATATATATTTTTACTTAATAAAAATTCAATTACTTCAGTGCTAGTGTTTTTGCGTTTCTTTGTATAGTTAAATTTAGCTGTTTCATCAACTAATTTACTTAGTCTAATAAATTGCGCAACATTAACTTTACGCTGAGAAGGATGCTGCTTTATGAGCAACAATACTTTACGTGCAAGAACTTTTTTAAGTCGAAGAAAGGAATTCAGAGTAGATAACACATGTTCTACTTCACTTAAGCCAACTATAGTATATTCACTCATACCGTCATTGCGTATCCGAACATAACCATAGCCAAGCTGCTTCTTTAGCCAAAGAAGATGATCTTGATGTATAGTCTTTTGATAGAAAACTATACTGACACGGATCTGGTACCCAAACTTATATCCCTTTCGTTTTATAAGTTGTGCCATTATTGATCCATCGCCATCAAGAAATCCAGCTATGTAGGCTTTTTCTTCGTCAGACATATATGTCTTCCCTCGGTATTACCCTCAAAAATGTTCGAATTTTTGTAGGGTTTCACCGATATTAGTCAGGTATTAATACGAAAAGTGCGATGTACACTCGTATTTTACTACTTTTCAGTAGTAGAACGCAATGTAACTTACGTTCTGAACCCAGCTCGCGTACCTCTTTAACCGGCGAACAGCCGGACCCTTGGGACATGCTTCAGCCCCAGGATGAGATGAGCCGACATCGAGGTGCCAAACAGCGCCGTCTATGTGAACTATTGGGCGCTATAAGCCTGTTATCCCCGGCGTAACTTTTATCCGAAAGCGCTGCCGATACCACACTCATGTACAAATATGTACGGACAGCGGAAAACTTACTCCCACTTTCGTGCCTGCTCGGGTTGTCACCCTCACAGTCAAGCTGGCTTATGCGTATACACTATCGATTCGATTTCCATCCGAATCTAGCCAACCTTTGAACGCCTCCGATACTTTTTAGGAGGCAACCGCCCCAGTTAAACTATCCACCAGACACGGTCCCCGATCCTGAAACTAGCTACGAAATTTATCATAGATAGTTTGAGGACCAGGTTAGAACAAGATCATAACAAGAGTGGTATTTCACTGTTGACTCCGCCTAAGCTAGCGCCTAAGCATCATAGTCTCCCACCTATTCTACACATGTTACAACCCAGCTCAATGCCAAGTTATAGTAAAGCTGCACGGGGTCTTTCCGTCCTGCTGCGGACAGACGGCATCTTTACCGTCAATGCACTTTCACCGAGCTCTTCGTTGAGACAGTACCCATATCATTACGCCATTCGTGCGGGTCAGAACTTACCTGACAAGGAATTTCGCTACCTTAGGACGGTTATAGTTACCGCCGCCGTTCACTGGGGCTTCAGTTCAAAGCATACACTTCTCCCCTTAACCTTCCAGCACCGGGCAGGCGTCAGCCCCTATACATCCACTTTCGTGTTAGCAGAGACCTGTGTTTTTGGTAAACAGTTGCATGGGTTCTTTAGCTGCGGCCTCCTAATGGAGGCAGGCCTTATTCCGAAGTTACGGCCGCTTGTTTGCCGAGTTCCTTAACGAAGAATCACTCGTACACCTTGGTCTACTCGACCTGAGCACCTGTGTCGGTTTGCGGTACGGATAGCCTTACACATAAGTTTAAAAACTTTTCTTGTCAGCACTGTTATAGAAATCCAACCGTAAGGTCGTTTCATTCCCTCGTTTTTCTCGAGGTTAGACGGATATAACCATGAATCCGATTCTACTAATATGCCGCGCATTTTTAAACAATGTAAAACTAGTACGGGAATATTAACCCGTTGTCCATCGCCTACGCTACTCGCCTCGACTTAGGACCGACTAACCCTGGGACGATTACCGTGGCCCAGGAAACCTTGCTCTTTCGGTGGGCAGGTTTCTCACCTGCCTTATAGTTACTCATTCCAGCATTCTCACTTGATAACGCTCCACCAGATCTCACAATCTGACTTCAGTGCGATATCAACGCTCCTCTACCACTCCTAGCAAGCTAGAAGTTCGCATCTTCGGTATTACACTTGAGCCCCGTTACATTTTCCGCGCAAGATCTCTTGACGAGTGAGCTGTTACGCACTCTTTAAATGTATGGCTGCTTCTAAGCCAACATCCTCGCTGTTTAAGAAATCTCACCTCGTTTCCCACTTAGTGTAAATTTAGGGACCTTAGATGGCGATCTGGGCTGTTTCCCTTTTGAGCGACGAGCTTAGCCCCGCCGTTCTGACTGCCACGATTCCACAGATAGTATTCGTAGTTTATCAAGGATGAGTACTCTTACGAGCCCCAGTCCGAAACAGAGCTCTACCCCTATCTGCTACCACGCAACGCTAGCCCTAAAGCTATTTCGAGGAGAACCAGCTATCTCCGAGTTCGATTAGCATTTCACCACTAACCACAGCTCATCCAAGCGTATTGCAATTCACACTGGTGCGGCCCTCCACACGGTTTTACCCGCGCTTCAGCCTGGCCATGGTTAGATCACTCGGTTTCGGGTCTATTCACATGCACTAGGACGCCCTATTCAGGCTCGCTTTCACTACGCCTCCGTCAAATGACTTAAGCTTGCGCATGCAAATAACTCGCTGGATCGTTCTACAAAAAGCACGCCGTCACTAGATAAATCTAGCTCCGACTCCTTGTACGCACACAATTTCAGGATCTATTTCACTCCCATTCCTGGGTTCTTTTAACCTTTCCCTCACGGTACTTGTTCACTATCGATCGTAAGATATATTTAGCCTTGGAGGGTGGACCCCCCAGATTCAATCAGGGTTTCACGTGTCCCGATTTACTCGACAAAAACAAATATAAGGTTAGCGAAACTTTGCATACCAGGCTATCACTGTCTTTGGCGCTTCTTTCCAAAAGCTTCTGCTCGCAACGCTATTAATTGAGACCTTATGTACGATAATGGTAGATCGTACTTCCAATACGGAAATCTGAGCAAGCTCAGGGCTCCGTACTGGTTGTTTGTAGTGTCACAACCCCTTTTAGATATTCGTCTACCAACTTATCCGTTTGTTGCCAAACGGAAACCTAAAAAGTTTGGGCTGTTCCGGATTCGCTCGCCACTACTACCGGAATCGTTATTTACTTTCTATTCCTCGGGGTACTAAGATGTTTCAGTTCTCCCGCTTACCGCTATCTCGTCCTATGTATTCAGACAAGCGCTAATAGACATGACTCTATTAAGGTTTCCCCATTCGGACATCTTCGGATCAAAGTTTAGTTAGCAACTCCCCGAAGCTTATCGCAGCTCCTCACGTCCTTCATCGGTATCTCACGTCAAGGCATCCTTTGTGTGCGCTTGAGTAACTTTTTACGATGTGCAATTGACTAGTTATTGGTAATTACCAATAATTTAGCCGTTTGTCTTAAAATTATTTACTTCCAAATTTTTAAGTTACAAAGCCCGAGCATCCCAATTAGTCGTTAGCACATTCTGGTAGCTTGAGTTTATGCTAGAAACTACTCCCTAAATAGTCTCGCTGCCTAAACTCAAACGTCGACCTACATCATAACAGTATCAACAGGGGTAGTCAAGCTATTAACGATGTAAAACTTCCTACAATTTTATACTTCAAAAAAACATAAAATCACAACATTGTGTTAAAAAATTAGTATTTTTAAGTTTTTTATAAATGTATTTGAACTATAAATTCTGGTGGAGATGCGGGGACTCGAACCCCGGACCCCCTGCTTGCAAAGCAGGTACTCTAGCCAGCTGAGCTACATCCCCTTCTCAATCAGTATTTTGGTGGGCTTGCCAGGACTTGAACCTGGGACCTCGTCATTATCAGTGACGCGCTCTAACCAGCTGAGCTACAAGCCCGATTACTGCGTTATTGTACGAATATTCTCTTGTATAAGCAATATTTTTAAGAAATAAAAAGGCGCTTTCATAGCGCCTTAATCTTAAAAACTAAATAGTGCAATCAACGTCAATCTATTTCCAGCACTTTTCTCGTCCGAATAAACGGATATGTAAACTTTCAGTACTGATTTAAAAGTTTACCAAGACCGACCTAGCTCTTAAATTGATTGCTCAACTTAAGGCTAGTATATCTCCCTAGAAAGGAGGTAATCCATCCGCACCTTCCGGTACGGATACCTTGTTACGACTTAACCCCAATCATCTCCCCTACCTTAGGCCTAGATAAACTAGGACGTCAGGTATTGACGACTTTCATGGTTTGACGGGCGGTGTGTACAAGACCCGGGAACGTATTCACGGTAGTGTGCTGACCTACCGTTACTAGCGATTCCAGCTTCATGCAGGCGGGTTTCAGCCTGCAATCCGAACTGAGACCGGTTTTGATGGGATTTGCTCCGTCTCGCGACTTAGCTGCCCTTTGTACCGGCCATTGTAGCGTGTTTCTAGCCCAGGGTGTAAGGGTAATACTGACCTGACATCATCCCCTCCTTCCTCCCCGTTACCGGGGCAGTCTACTTAGAAAAATCCAACTAAGTAAAGGGGTTGCGCTCGTTGATGGACTTAACCAAACATCTCACGACACGAGCTGACGACGGCCATGCA
>Ga0187851_10001023_pt1 | contig 27392 bp, 31 predicted proteins | sample June2016WEW_6_10_FD_132997 | JGI IMG/M metagenome (GOLD analysis project Ga0187851, IMG submission 132997) | Peatland microbial communities from SPRUCE experiment site at the Marcell Experimental Forest, Minnesota, USA - June2016WEW_6_10 | ecosystem: Environmental > Terrestrial > Soil >...
AAGATGTCGTCTCAAGATAGCTACCTTTTCTTCTGCAGTGAAATGCTTCCGTTCTTTCCTCATATGTTCGCTCCGTTATCTTAACGGACGAACGCTTTCTCCATTTCCAACTGAGGCAGGACAATGCGTCCAGTCTTTAGCTCTCCATTTGTAGAATTCTTTGTATGAACGGAACACGTGCAGCTTCAGATGCTTGTCTGTGTAGTGAATGAGAGGATAACGGCCCGTCACTTTCTTGAGCCACTCATGGCATGCTATTTGGGAAGCGGAAAGTATGTCTCCGCCTCGCTTATCCTCAATCGCTACGCCGTTAGTGATCCGATCCGGCCAACCGCCCAGAATCGTGCCTGCTGCGAGTGCTGCTAAAACGGCAGGCTTGTTAGAACGCAACTTCATTTTGCCCCCTTCTTGCTCAAGTACTCGTCGATAGCGGCGCGGATGAGCGCTGCCATCGGAGCCATCGTTTTCTTGCTGAGCGCTTCGAGTTTCTGAAGCTGTTCGGTAGTGAGAAAGACGTTCGTTCTTTTCATGTGTGTAGACTAACACACACCTACACACCTATCTCATTGCCCGGTGGTACTACGCGGGGGAGCACTGTGGTGCTATGCTCTGCCCTTGGCAATGACCTTATGCGCCGTGTATCCTTCTCGGCGATGCGAAAATCGGAGGCGCCGAAGCCACTATGTTCTGCCCTAAGTGTGGAAGCGAATCTTCTGATGACTCTCAGTTCTGCCGAAAGTGTGGGAGTGCGTTAGCAGCAACTGTACCCAGTAGTGCGGCTGTTGCTGCTGCCCCTGTTTCAGAAAAAACGAGGGCTGTGCGCCCAGCGTTCGTTCTCACTTTGCTGCTCATGTTTGCTGTGTTTGGCTGGTACATTGACCACAACACGACAGGACCTCGAATAAAAACTCCATCGATGCCCGCAGATGTGGTGAGCGGAATCGTAGCGCCTCAGCTACACACAGTAAACATCGGCAAGGGCGCGTTGAGCGTGGCAGCCATGCACTTCACTTATTACACGCTCTCTGTTCCTCCGGGCGGTCACGATGTGAAAGTGCAGGGTAATTTCACAGCTACTGGTGGGGTGGGTAATGACATCGAGTGCTTCCTGCTGAATGAGGAGCAATTTACGAACTGGAAAAATCGTCACGCAACACCAACTTTTTACAACAGTGGGAAAGTTACGGTCGCTGACATTCAGGCGAGTCTCCCGGATGGTCCGGGCACTTATTATCTGGTCTTCAACAACAATTTCTCACTGCTCACGGCGAAAGCTGTGGAATTCAACGGGACGATGGTCTACTACCAATAGAGATCATCCCGCTCACCGCTTTCTCTTCTTTTTGGTGGCTGCCGTGCGCTTTGGTGAGCGCTTCTTCTTTTTGCGTTCCGGAGCCTTGCTGCCCGGAAATTTTTCCCGAAGTAACCCCATAAGTCCAATTCCCAATCCCGTTCCTAATCCTTCGAGTAGTGGCTTCGCCATCGCGACAATCAAGTGCAAGTCGTAATAGGTGGGGTGAGCCGGATTTCGCATACGGTGCGAACGGTGAATGCTTTTCACAGGCCAGTGCTTAGCCAGTTCTCGCTGCAATTCGGGCAATGAACTGTCAATCGTGCGAAGATCATTTGACGCGCGAGGGATCCAAACGGAGACTACAAGCTCGTTCGGGTTATAGACGGCAGGCCCAATGTCTAGCTTTCTTACGTCAGGCATCTCTTCACTCCTTTGACAACAGGAATTGTATCGGAGAAGGCAGCGCATGGTGACTGCGGTAACCTAGCGGCTTCAGCGCTGCTCTCGTATCGTGGCTGCTGGAGGGATCACCGATGGCGAAGCGACAGTACTCAATCTTGGAACAAGTCCGCGCATACCAACGGCGTGGCAAGAGAGAGACGGAAGAGCAGTGGCGCGACAGGATCGTTCATATGCGCGATCACCTTATGGCGCAAGTTGCGAAATTAGAGAAGATTGCCGATCTGGATTCGCTGGTGTTCCCACGAGCAGCGACGAAGGAAGAGATAGACCAGTGGCACAATCTTTATGCTTCCTGCTTGAGGTTCATCGAGGAACGGCATCGCGCCGGAGACTCAGAGTCGATGACCTTGTTCGCCTTCTCGACCGCTCTGCACGACTACGCGAAGACGGAACTCGCCGAGAAGATCGACAATGCGCGCGAAGAGGCTGAAAGAGTGAAGAGCGCTGCCGCAGGGAAGTGATATTCTGGTGGCCCCGGCGTGAGTCGAACACGCGACCTCTCGGTTAGGAACCGACTGCTCTATCCATCTGAGCTACGGGGCCATCTGATTTCCACGTTAGCACGCGCCCGTAATCTTGTGCATAGTCTGTGCATAAAATGCGTCGGAAATCGAGCATAAGCTCACAAACAAGCACAATTAACAACATCCTAAACTGTTGAAAACAGACGACAGCAAACCACTACTTGCAATTTAGGAAACCGCTGCTCTATCCAACTGAGCTACGGGGCCGCTGTGAGTTAACCCATTATCGCACGCCAAACTCAAGCGAATATCCGCTCCCGTGGCGGCCCAGGAACTTGAATGACCGCCTTCTGGTTGCACACCGTAGCCCGCCCCATCCGCGTTTGCCCCATACGCTACAAATGATTTACCCTCGCCGCAGTCATAATGAATCCAATTAGTGCCGCACCGAACACCGTGACCGACCACTTTTCCCACGCCATGCGCCGGGAGATTTACGAACAGCCCCAGGCTATCGCCAAAACCGTAGACCAGCATCTGAAAGACGACATCCTCTTCCCCGGGGCATTGCACTCGATTGAGAGCGCGCTGCTTACCTTCGAGAAGTTGATCATCGCTGCCAGCGGATCCAGTCGCCACGCCGGACTCGCCGGTGAAATCATGATCGAAGATCTTTCCGGCGTTGCCGTCGATGTGGAATACGCCAGCGAGTACTGCTATCGCTCCACGCATGCTGCGGTCGATCCGATCGTGATGGTCATCACGCAATCCGGCGAAACGGCCGACACCATCGCCGCGCAGCGCGAGGCGCTCACCCGCGGAGTTAAGACCATCGCCGTCTCCAACGTGGCCGAGGCCACCATTCCGCGTGAAGCCAGCGCCGCTTTGATTACCGGAGCTGGCCCCGAGCTTGCCGTTCCCGCCACCAAGAGTTTCACCACGCAAGTAACCGTTCTTTATCTCATGGCCTTGTTTCTTGCGCGCAAGCGCGGCCGCATGACCTCCGAGGTCACGCGCTCTTATTTGCAGCGCCTCCTGCAGCTGCCCGAAGCGATTGATCGCAATCTCCGCGGCTGGGACGATCTCGCCGACAAATTCGGCGACCACCACTTTCAGGCGGAAAAATTCCTATACCTCGGCCGCGGCGTTCACTACGCCATTGCTCGCGAGGGCGCGCTCAAACTCAAGGAAACTTCCTACGCTCATGCCGAAGGCTATCCCGCCGGTGAGCTGAAGCACGGTCCCAATGCGCTGGTCGATGAAAAGCTTCCCGTCGTTGTGCTGGCCACTTGCGACCATAACGATCCCGATTCCGTCTTACGTTATCGCCGGACTCTCGACGTGATGAAGGAAGTTCGATCGCGGCATGGCCGCCTGGTGACGGTGGCCACAGAGGGTGATCGCGAAATCACCAGCATCGCCGATGATGTCTTCTTCGTCCCCGCTGCTCCCGAATTGCTGCTACCCATCGTTGAAGTGATTCCCCTGCAACTCTTCGCCTACCACGTGGCGACGAAAAAAGGCTACAACGTAGACCACCCGCGAAACCTGGTAAAGGCGGTGGTCACCGAATAAACAACTTCTTCACCACAGAGCCACAGAGAATACAGAACGCAACAACTGAGGAAACTAGACCCCAAAAACTTTTCTCTGAGTCTCTGTGCCTCTGTGGTGCTTTTGGATTTCCGTCCTAATCGAACCCCATGCCCAACGCCCATCCACCACACGTCGATCTCCAGGCCATCGCAAAAGAAGTCATGCAACAACACGGGTTTGATCCCGACTTCTCTCCCGCCATTCAACAGCAACTTTCAGATCTGCGCGCCCATCCTCCGCAAATTGCCGCTGGAAAAGATATCCGCGACCTGCGAAACCTTCTCTGGTCGTCCATCGACAACGACACTTCCCGCGATCTCGATCAGATCGAAGCTGCAGAGCGCCAGACGAATGGCGACGTCAGAGTGTTCGTCGGCATCGCTGACGTCGACGCCTTCGTCCCCAAACTCACTGCCATCGATCAGCACGCTACGAGAGAAACGACGACGGTCTACGCTGGAGTACGCAACTTCCCTATGCTTCCTGAGGAGCTTTCCACGGGCAAGACTTCGCTGCTGGAAAATCAGGACTGCCTTAGCGTAGTCGTCGAATTCGTGGTCGACTCCGGCGGCCACGTCACTTCCAGCAACGTCTATCGCGCTCTGGTTCGAAACCACGCACAACTCCAGTACAACTCCGTGGGAGCGTGGCTGGGGGCAGCGGCGCCGGCGCCAGCCAAAGTCGCCGCCTCCGCAGATCTGCAGGCTCAACTTCACCTGCAAGATGAAGTTGCGCAGAGGTTGAAAACCCACCGCTTTGAAAACGGAGCCCTTACGCTCCAGACCGACGAACTCCAACCCCTGCTCTTCAATGGCCAGGTAGTCGACATGGTAAAACAGCAGAAAAATCACGCGACCGAGCTGATCGAAGATTTCATGATCGCCGCCAACGGCGTGGTCGCGCGCATGCTCGAGAAAGTTTCCTCTCTGCGCCGCATCGTGAAGCAGCCCGAGCGCTGGGACCGCATTGTTCAACTCGCGGCAACGCACGGCGAGAAACTTCCGCCCGATCCAGATTCCAAAGCCCTTAACGATTTTCTGTTGAAGCGCAAAGCCGCCGACCCTGACCATTTCGCCGAGCTCTCGCTTGCTGTCATCAAACTGATTGGCCCCGGAGAGTATGTCCTGGAGCGCCCTGGCGATCCCTCGCCAGGCCATTTCGGCCTCGCAGTGCAGGATTACACTCACTCAACCGCCCCTAACCGCCGCTTTCCAGACATCGTGACTCAGCGCCTGATCAAAGCCATGCTTGCGGGCCAAGCCAACCCTTACTCGGATGACGAGCTCACCGCCATAGCCGCTAACTGTACCGAGAAAGAAAATGCTGCTCGCAAAGTCGAGCGCGAAATGTCAAAGCGCCTCGCTGCCGTCGCCATGCAAAACCGGATCGGTGCGATCTTCGACGCCATTGTCACCGGCGTGACGCCGAATGGAACTTTTGTCCGCGCCCTGCAGCCGCATGTCGAAGGATTATTGGCGCAAGGCGCTCAAGGCCTCGATGTCGGAGACCAGCTTCGCGTCAAACTGATTCGAACCGACGTCCAACACGGCTTCATTGATTTCGCCAAGGCGTAGCCTGCCAGTCGCGCGCCAGGGCATCACGCAAGCCAATACCCCCGAGAAATTCCGCACGTTATCCTTAGGCAAGCAGTTGTGCGGAGAAAAGGCGGGATCTCGTTTGCTGGAATGGCGCAACTTGGTTTACGGCCTAATGATTGTTCTTGTGCCCAGCTCCCTCATGGCGCAGGACAATGGCCGTGCCCTGCTCCATAACAACGGGGGAACCTGGCTGAACGAGAGTCTAGCGCCTCCATCCACCGCGATTTTTCCCGACTCCCTCCTCCAAACGCAAAAAGGCTACAGCGCCAGAATCGATGCGGAAGGATCCACCGTCCTGGTAGCTCCCGAAACCGTGGTGCAATTCCAAGGTCTGGAACTTGCACTTGATCATGGCCACCTGCAGCTCGATACCGCGCGCGAAATGAAAGTGTTGATCGGTTGCGTCACCGTAACTCCCATAACGTACGACCGCACCCAATTCGATGTGACCGACATCGATGGAAAAGTCAAAGTGGTGGCGTACAAGAACGACGTCAAGATCGAATTACATGGGTCAGCCCTGCGAAAAACAAAAGGCGAATCCTCCAGCACAATCGTGCGGGAAGGCGAGCAAGCCACTCGGAGCGAACATTGCGGAGTACCAGTCAGACCTGCTCAGGGAACGAGCGCTGGCGGAGCCTTCCTGGATAGCGCTTGGGCGAAGGATATCGGGATAGGGATTGTCGCCGGGGGCGTTGCATGCGTTCTCTTATGCTTCAGCGATGATCCCATCAGCCCTTCAAAACCTAACTAGGTACCCTCCTTTTTGTTGATTACCCAGCCAGAGATAGCCCTTCCGCTTCACTTCCCCCCCGCGCTGGACTCCGAGTTAGCTGCAGCAACTCCAGCCCCCAGGCGTCCTGCACGCAAAAGATAAAGCATGTAAAAAACAATGACCAGATTGCCCGCGAATACGGCGGATCGGAGGAGAGTAACGCCCCGTAAGAGTTCATGAATTTCGAGGGGTATCAGCAGAGTTCCGGAGCCGAAGGCAAACCATTCCGCCCACCTGCGTTGCTTCCACAGTCCGTAGGCTTCGGCAAAGCGAAGAGCGGAATAAGCGAAGGCGAGCCGCGCCGCCGCCCATAAGCGCGCGTCAGTCAGATCGTCCGCAAAATCGAGAAAAAGCTGTGCCGAGTGCCGGTCGGTACTGATGTGCAGAAGCGCGAGTAGGCTTTCGGCGATCACCCACGCGTCCTTGTGCACCAGCAGGATCGCGCTCATTCCGATCAGCAAAACAAAAATGCCTTTGGTGAATTCGAAGGAAGCAACTAACCGCAGGAGACGCCGCTGTGCGGGACGGAGACCGGTTTTCGTTGCAGGCGAGGACATGCCGCTAACAATTCTCAGAGTACCACGGAGCGCTCGCTCTTTCTGTCCTTACCTCGGTAACTGGAGTGGATCGCTCTCTGATGACAAGATCGTGGAGTGGCAAAGGAAGGCATCATGAGAAAGTTTGCAATTCTGCTGATAATCCCGGCGCTCGCTTCTCCGCTGGCACGCGCACAATCCTCCGCGATCCCAGCTCCGCAGACCGCACGGCAAGCGCTGATGGAGATGTTCTCTCTCAAAAGCCAGGGAACATTCGTGAAGCACTTGCCGGTCGCCACTCTCACGGCCCTGGAAAAGTCAGGCGCTCTGCAGACTCTGCAGCAATACTCCATGCTGACAACTCAATTCCACTCGAACGGAAATCAGCTCGAAACTTTTGAAACCGGAGCTGTCTTGCTCACTTCGGTCGATCCGAAAACCAGCCAGAAAGTTGAGGTCATTGTCGAAAGTGACTCTCAGCAAGGGGACGATGACAACATCGTACTCACGTTTCGAACCTACAAGGACAAGCAGCTCCAGAGGACTCCCTTCATGCCTCGCATTACCTTTGCCATGAAAATGGAATCTGGCGTCTGGAAGCTCAACGAGATTCTCGTCAGCATCCGCTTGCCGCTCGCCGATCCTGACTTCCTCAAAAGCATTACCGACGGAATCAAGTCACGAACTGCTACGCCCGCGATGCAGCCACAGATCAAGCTAACCCAGAGCCCGTCCATCCCGACTCAAGCAATCCAAGGCCAGCCCATCCAGAACCAACCCGTCCAATGGCAACCAGGGACGCAGAACCACGGCTTTGACAGCTCGATACAAACGGCGATGCGCTCCATCCTGACCGCCGAGATCGCCTACAGCACCACCTACCGCGCGGTTGGCTACACTTGCACTCTTTCTGATCTCGATGGATTCGGAGGCGGCGAGCCGAATGAACATCAAGCCATGCTGATCCCCAGCGGCCTGGCCAGCGGAAAAAGATTCGGCTACGTATTTACGCTCTCGGGATGCACGGGGAGACCGGCAACTGGTTTCCAGCTTGCGGCTACGCCTGGAGGAAATACCTTTGGACGGCGTGCCTTCTGCGCCGATCAATCAGGAGCAATCCGCTACTCGGTCGATGGCAATCCTGCCACCTGCCTCGCCAACGGCACTCCCGTCAAGTAACTTTCTCAGCGTCTGCTCGAACGCACCGCAGCGCGTAGCTCATTCACGATCTCGCGGGACGCCCGAATGGCCGCGGCGTGCTGATTCACGTTGAACGAGATCGCCCCCACACGTGCGTGTCCGCCGCCGCCGTAACGCTCGCAAATTTTCGCCAGGTTGACCACCGGCTCTTCCGGCGCCCACGGATTCGATCCCACCGACACTTTCACGCGAAAACTGCTCTTGCTGAGTCCCACGCTATAAATAGACTCCGGATGCAGGTAGTAAGGAACGAATTTGTTGTAGCCCTCCAGTTCCTGGTCGGTGATATCGAAAAAGATCGTGCCATCGGTGCACTCGGCGCGCTGCCTCAGGATTTCAATGGAGATTTCGTGGCGCTTGAGCAACGGCGGCAAAAGCGGAGCCACAAACGGCTCTTCCAGAATGGCCGCCAGCGGCTTCGATGCGAGCAGAGGAATCAGGTGGGGAACGAATCCTTGATCCGGCGCCGATTCGATGACCATGGTCAACTTCATCGCCGGCTCTTGCATCTCAACCGCGGTTTTGGCGTCGGAATAAAGAGCACCGTCAATCACATCCGTCCAATGGACGAGGTCTGCTACCGGCGCGGGATCGAAGCCAAAACGCTGCTGTCCGATCATCGCAATAAAACTGGTGCAGGACTTGAAGGCCGGATCGTAGAATTTCCGGTTGCTATCGTCGCGTTCAAAATGCGCGGCGTCTGCCGCGGAAAGAAACGCGCTCTCGTGATGATCGAACCACCACGTGATCTTCGGTGAACTCGAATACTTGAAATCGACGATGGCATTTTCGTCGCCGTCAAAATCAGATTCGTCGAAGAGCGCTCCGGCGCGATGCAGCAGGCCGGAGAATTCGAAATCCACGTCGCTGCGGATGCGCTCGCGGTAGAAACGGGAAAAAAGAGCAGCTGAAGACGCCCCATCAAAACACTTGTTATGGTAGAAAACCTTGACTTTCAATCCGATCCCCAATTGCGCCAAAATTTCCGCCGCCCGCGCCACCCACAAAATGACGCAATTCAGCTGCGAAGTAAAAGCTAATAGGAATGACAGCTTAGAGGAGGAAAGTCAAGGCCGCAGCAGTGAAATCTTCACATGAGGCGAATTGTAAATTGTCAGATACGCCTATCCCGCCTGCTTCTCCGCGAGATCCCCGATCACCGGCAACTTATACATTTGACCCTGGTTCGCCTTGATCAGCAGAATAATCCAGACAATCAAACCACCCAGCCCGACCAGCGGCCACATCAAGACCGTGAAGAAGCCAAGTAACGGAAGATGTGCCACGATACGCAGCCCGAACCACAGAATCCACCAGGCCACGTTGAAAAACACGCATTGCCAGGCGTGAAACCGGACGAACCGGTTCCTGTTGTACGGCTCCAGGACGAGAAAGATAATCGCTGGGATAATGGTCACGTACGCCAGCATTCCGGCCACATTATCGGCGAGTCCCGAGGTCGTTTTCGTCTGAGCAACTGCCACCGAGCCTCGTCGGCCACAGGCTGCACACACCGTTGCGCCTTCGGCGATCTGCGCTCCACACATATTGCAAAACGCCATCGGAGACCCCCTTGAGTTCTTAACCTATGACCGCGCGAGCACGTCCGGACGACGTCGCGGCAAAGTACCAGAAAGCAGCTTGTGAAGCAATCAATAACTTGCTGATCTCAGCCTAGTCTGCGTCCGCTTGCTGTTCCGCAAAGTCGCCAATCACTGGCAAGTTGAAGCGCTCGCCCTGCAAGGCTTTTACCACCAATACCAGCCAGATCACGAAGAACCCGAGGCCCACCAACATCGAGACAAGCAGCATTAGCAACCGGCCAATCACGGGAATAAAGAAGAGCAAGAAGCCTGCGAGCCTGAGTGCCGCACCTATCACCGACAACGCCAGCCACAAGCCGATGGACTGGAAGGAATGAAACCGCACAAACCGGTTCTTGTTGTAGGGCTCGACGAGTAGAAAAACGATCGCTGGGATAAAGGTGCAGTAGGCCAACGCGCCAGCTACCACCTGCGGCAAAGCACCAACATTGCCTTGCACTCGTTCGACGGGGCGCATCGCTACACCACAGCCGGGACAAAACGCCGCGGTATCGGGCATGGATGCGGCGCACTTGGGGCAGGAGATAGACATAATTTTTAGAATAACCGGTAACCCCACACGTTACCAGACAGCCGTATCCAGGCGCGTCCCGTATTTCTACGCGTGCAGACTGAAAACTCCGATATAATTCGTCTTCCAAATTCAATGGACTTCGATCAGCTCATTACATTCTTGGAAGTTGCCCGCCAGCGCAGCTTCTCGCGCGCCGGTGAAAAAGTATTCCGCTCGCAATCGGCGGTCAGCGCCCAGATCCGCCAACTGGAGCAGGAATACGGCGACCGCCTCCTGGACCGCTCCGGCAAAACCGTCAAACTCACGCCGGCGGGTCAAATCTTCTACGAATACGCGTTGCGGCTCAAAAGCCTGCGGGACGAATCCCTCGTCGCGGTCGCCGATCACGGCCAGACTCCGCGTGGCACCTTGATGGTCGGCGCCAATGAAGCCACTTGCCTCTACGTTCTTCCCGAAGTCTTTGGGGAATACTGCCGCCACTATCCTGACGTGCAGATTAGCATCTACCGTAATTTCACCTACAAGATCGTCGAGAAGCTGGAGAATGGCTCTCTGGACGTGGGCGTACTCAGCCTGCCCGTCCAATCGCCCAGCCTGAAGCTCCAGCCCATTTTCCGCGACCGGTTGATGTTGATGGTGAGTCCCAAGAATCCGCTCGCGAAGTTGAAATCAGCACATATCAGCGAGGTGGTGAAGCACCCACTCCTTCTACCCAAGACCGGTCACACCCGCAGGCTGCTGGATAAGCTTTTCCGCGAGTACAATTCCGAACTGAAAGTCCGCATGGAGTTGCCGAGTATCGGGATGATCAAGAGCTTCGTCGCCGCCGATCTCGGCATCTCGCTCATCAGCGCATCGTTCGCGCGCGACGAAGTGGCCGCCGGGCGAGTCAAGCTGATTGAACTGGAAGGGGCGGAACTTTGGCGCGAATTAGGTCTCGCCTACCGGCGCGACCGCACTCTTTCCGTCGCCGCCAAAGCCTTCATCACGGTGTCACGGCAATTCGCCACTCATCCCAAGAAAACAGATACCTCGGCGCATAGCTAGGCTAGGAGCTAGGCAGCTTTAACGCTTCTGGATTTCACGCTCCGAACCACCGTCGCGGGAAGCTGCAGAACTCGAACTGTCGAATTCCTCTTGCTCTTGACGCGAACCGCAATGCCGTCGTCTTCCAGGAACGGCTCCGACACCACTTCGAAGTCCTCGCCATACAGCCGAATGCGTCCCGAGGTTGTGTAGCCGAGATGCTTCACGTGATCACACATTTCAGAAATAGAGGGGGATTCAACATTGCGAGTCATGATATCCAGATTATAGTCCCCGTGAGGCGATCTGGACACCGATCGCCAGAAATGGCGAAGCGCCGTTTGCCATCTGACTTCTACGGCAGTTGGTCCGATCGAGACCTTGATTTCGTCGGATTATGCTATATAGCACATTGTGGCTAGCGGTCAATCCCAAAAAAGCGTAGGGCCTAGGGACGCTTTTACCCTTTGATCCCGAAAGCACTCAATGTCTCCCACGCTTACTCCTTGAGTGGTCCCACTTCTGAAGCTGGGTGAGCTTTCTTATCCGGCCGAGTCGATTGTCCGAATAGCGAGTGGCGTTCGGTTAACCTATGCCCGCAGGGCTTCCATGTAATTCTCCGTCGGAAGCGAACGAGCCGCCGCGTGCTCTGCTCTTTGGAAATCGGCACTCTGTTAAAGCCGTTGCCCTCACGGGTTTCGAAGTTTTTCCTTTACACTAGCCTCCGAATACGCTATATAGCACAAGACATATGAAAAACCTCGCTCTTGGGATCAAGTCCGTGCCCGCGATGCCAATTGCCAGTCAGTTCTTAGCCCGATAGTCTGGAAATCGAACATGTCAGGAAATCACCGCAACGGAACCCCTGCCTACAAGCGCATCCAGAATGCGATCCGCGAGCGGATTGATGCGACGGAACTAAAGCCCGGGGACTCAGTCGCCTCCGAACGCGAACTAGCCAAGACCCACAAGGTCAGCTTGATGACTGCCCGCCACGCGCTCGCGGGGCTCGAGCGCGAAGGCGTTGTCGAAAGACGGCGCGGCGCTGGCACCTTCGTAGCTGCACCCAAAATTCACTTCAACAAGCTCATGAGCTACACGGAACATATGTCCAGCCGCGGACTGGCGCCGCGTTCCCGCGTGCTGGTGGCCAAGATCATCGAAGACGAGCAGGAAGTTGCCGCTCGTCTCAACTTGCCCGCAACCAGCCGAATGATCAAGATCGCCCGGCTGCGCCTCACCGATGAGGAGCCTTTTGCCCTCGAGACCTGCTATCTTCCCGCATCGGAATTTTCAGCGCTCGTGGCTGCTCCGTTGGGCAGGAGTTCCCTGTTCGGTGCCTTGGAGCATGACTACGGGGTGGAGTTGGCCTATGCCGACGAGGAGATCGACGCCACCCACGCAGATGCTCAGCTCGCCGAGATGCTGGCTCTTCCCAAGGGCTCGGCCCTTCTGCGGATCCGCCAGGTCATCTACTCCACCAAGGGCAAGGCCACCATTTACGGCGTGGGCTATTACCGTTCCGAGCGCCACACTCTGTTTATCCGGCGCTTCCGCTAGTCTGCCGTAGTATTCTCGCGGGGAATGAATTTGCTCATCATTTACATCGGTGAAAGGATCGCGCACCGTGCAGCAGAACGAAAAAGCCGGCTATAACTGTTTCCTACTGCTGGTTGCCGGCCTCGGCGGATTGCTCTACGGTGTGGATGTCGGCATCATCGCCGGAGCGCTTCCCTACCTCGAAGCCACTTCCGGCCTGAATGCAGGCCAGCTTTCCATTGTCGTTGCAGCCGTACTTCTCGGCAGCGTCATCTCCACTTTGTTTGCCGGCACACTCGCCGACTGGATGGGTCGCAAGCTTTTGATGACTCTCAGCGGTATCCTGTTCGTCGTCAGCATTCCCGTGATCGCGCTGGCACATGGCTATCAACCCCTCGTTCTCGGCCGCCTGCTGCAGGGCATCAGCGCCGGCCTCATCGGGGTAGTCGTCCCGCTCTATCTGGCGGAGTGCCTGGCAGCGACGAACCGCGGAAAAGGCACGGGCATCTTCCAATGGTTGTTGACCCTCGGCATTGTCGCCGCCGCTATCGTTGGAATGTTCTTCAGCATTCGCGTCGAAGAGGTCGCCAAGTTAGGCGATCCGGCGCGGCTCTTCGCCTTTAAAGACACTGCCTGGCGCAGCATCTTCTGGGTCTCGCTGCCGCCTGGCATCTTGTTCGTGATCGGCAGTCTCATGGTCGCGGAGTCTCCGCGCTGGTTGTTTCGTCGTGGCAAGCACGAAGAAGCCCACGCTGCGCTCCTTCGTTCCCGCACCGCGCAGCAGGCCGACCTCGAACTCGCCGAAATGGAGCAAGCGGCTGCGGCGGAGAAAGCGCAGACCTCCGGCGGAACGAAAATTAGGGAATCTCTGCTCCGCCGAAAATACGTGATCCCGTTCGTACTGGCCTGCGTGATCCTTGCGTGCAACCAGGCCACCGGCGTCAATTCCATCATTGGCTATAACGCCAACATTCTTCTGCAAAGCGGCCTCTCCGATGTTCAGGCCCATTGGGGTTATGTTCTGTTCACCATTGTGAACTTCCTGACGACCATCGGCGGCATCATGCTGGTCGATCGCAAGGGACGCAAATTCCTCCTGTCCCTCGGCAGCGCTGGCATCATCGTGTCACTGCTCTGCACGGGATTTTTGTTTCGCCGCACAGAAAAACTCCGCGTCGATTCCCGCGCCGCCGTTCAATCCCTCGTCACCGCGGACCAAAAGCTCTCTCTTCTCTACAATGAGAACACCGCCGACAAACTATTAGGAGCGGCAACCGGACCGACTGACAAATTTCTTACCAGCCGGCCCACCTCGCTGATCATCATCTACTCTTGCGGAGACTTCCGCGCCGCCACCAAAGTGGTGCGCTCCGACGGTCTGGCAGCCAAGCCCATCGAGATCACGCGCGAAAACTGCCTCCCCGCCAATAAAGTGGTCGCCTTTTTCTCCAACCCGTTCAGCAACCTTGAAGCCTCGCGCCAGGCTCCGCTCAGAATCGATAATGCGCTCATCAGTCCGGTGCCGAGCGCACACAACGGCTGGATGGTGGCCATCGCGCTCTTCGTCTTCATGGCATTTTTCGCCATCGGCCCCGGCGTCTGCGTATGGCTCGCTCTTTCCGAGTTGATGCCAACCCGCATACGCTCCAACGGCATGAGCATCGCCTTATTGATTAACCAGGCCGTTTCTACTGGTATCGCCGCCACTTTCCTTCCCACCGTGGGCAAATATGGCTACTCCACCATGTTCTTTGCCTTTGCCACCTGCACAATCGTTTACTTCGTCACCGCCGCTTTCTTTCTACCCGAGACCAAAGGCAAGACGCTCGAAGAAATCGAAGCTCACTTCGAAGGCACGGCCCAAAAGCCAGGCCTGGCAACCGCTTGAGCTAGAACGACGTGTATCGATTCACTACACTCTAGTGGGGGTCTATGGCACGAGCGTGCCATAGACCAAATTCGCGCCCTATCCTATGCTCCTAGGTGAGCAGCACTTGGGGGAGGGCTGATCAACAGACGTCCCAGGACTCAAACTTGAGTCTGGGGCGTTTTGTTTTGCGCCGAACTCTTGTTCCTCTCGGATTCCCCTTGACCTGCGGCTTCTCCAAGCACTAGCCTTATTGACGCTGCGAGCTCCTGAGTTCAGCTCTATTATTAAGTAACTCGTTTGTAGCTAATAACTTACAGGAACTCTCGCCGCTGCCAACTCTGAGCTGCGCCTTGGCTTTCAGACTCGATCGCGCCTCGCTCTAACCATGCACGCATCCAAAATCTTATGAAGCATCGGTGTTACACCCTCGCTGCCACTACTCTCCTCATTGCGACGATCGCCTTTGCTCCATCCGCCCTCGCCGACGCCCTTCGCGGAACGCTCGTGCATGAAGAGACCATCCGCGTCGCTCCGAGTGCGGACGCTGCAAGAGTAGGGGAAGCTACTCGCGGAGTCGAACTTATCATTCTGGATACCAGCCGTGATTGGACCAACGTTGAGGCGATCGTGCGCGCTCCCAGCAACGAAGAAGGCGCCACCGAAGATGAGTCGGAAGGCAAAGCCATCACCGGCTGGGTTCCCACGCAAGGCTTGATCAGAAGCACCACCCAGGACGGTGACCGGATCATCTTCGGCGAAGCCGCCGACTCCGAAGACCAGGCCAGCCGCCGCCGCGGCCGTCGGGACGCCGCCCAGGACGCCATGCGGCTCTACTATCGCATCTACGATCTGATGCCCGCCTCGCCGCTCGCTGCCGAGTCGCTCTACCGCGCCGCCGATATCCGCTGGCAGATCGAGCGCGCCGACGTCATGTCGCGCCCCTCCGCGCACGCGCGTGAATCCTACATGCGCGCCCAAATGAAAGAAGACTGGATGAAATTGGTGATCAAAAAGTATCCCGCGACAAAATGGTCAGACCTCGCCTCCTTCCGACTGATCGAAAATAAACTCTGCGGCGATTGGGAAGGCTTTGCGAAATGTCCTGACAAGGAAGCCGACCTCTATGAGAACTACGTCAAAGATCATCCGCAATCTCCCGCAGCCGCGGAGGCCTTGTACAACGCAGCCTGGCGCCGGGCTGCACTGATCGAGATTTACAAGAACGAACCCAACCAGAAAAAGTCTGGGGAATCGAAGGATCGCGCCCTGGCGCTGGCCCAAAAACTCGCCAGCCAATACGGCCAAACGGATTGGGCCTTGCGCACTGAGCGGCTGATCTTTTACATTCAACAGGGCATCCCAACCTACGGAAACGCGGCGGACTAATTTTGCCCATCTATCAAGCTGTTGTTCTTGCCATCATTCAGGGACTGGCGGAGTTCATCCCGGTCTCGAGTTCAGGACATCTCATCATTGTTCGACGCTTGCTGGGATGGAACGAATTGTCGCCCGCGCACGAGCTCACATTCGACGTCGCGCTGCATTTCGGAACCCTGCTCTCCGTGCTCTTCTATTTTCGCCGCACGTGGTTTCAGATTGTCCGCGCGGCACTCGGGGGGAAAGTCGTCCGCTTCTCCGAAGCCAGCGGTTCAGACGAGAACCTGACCCTTCAGGAGCGCAAGGAAGAACGTATGCTCCTGTGGTTTCTGGCTCTGGCGACGATTCCGGGAGCCATTGCGGGTAAACTGCTCGAGCATTCCACCGAAGATTATTTCCGCGAACACATTGTCCTGATTGCGGCGGCGTTGATCGTAGTTGCGCTTCTCATGTGGTTGGGAGAAATAGTCGGCAAACGGGAAAAACCATTGACTCGGATTTCTTTCGCCGATTCGCTGGTCGTGGGCATCGCGCAGGCATTTGCCTTGGTTCCAGGCGTTTCACGATCCGGCTCAACCATCACCGCCGGTTTATTCCGCAATATGACGCGGGAAGCCGCAGTCCGCTTCAGCTTTTTACTCTCCACTCCGATTATCGCCGGCGCCGCGCTGCTAAAGGCGCACGAGCTTCACAAGGAGGGCCTGCCCGCCGGGATGCACGCCCCGTTCCTGGTTGGGATTGTCGTCTCCGCTCTCGTTGGTTACGCGACCATCGCGTGGCTCATTCGATACCTGCAGTCCCATAGCTTGCGGGTGTTCATCGTCTACCGCATCGTGATTGGCATCGTCGTGATCGCCTTGGCGTATCTGTGGCATCTCCAATAAGGTCGCTGGCTTACGTACCTTACCCCGGAAACAGCTTCCGGCACAGCCTTCCGGCGGGTAGCCAACTGTACACTCCCGGCAAATTCCGCCATTGCCGCAGCATCTGCTTCTTGGCATAATGATGGGGCTCTGGCCGATTTGCGCCACGGGACAGTCTTGCGTCCGGTGTGAGAAACGGCCCACATGCATTTTCTGGCAAGCATTTTTGTCCCCACGGGCAATCGGCGGCTCAATGAGCTGGTCGGTTTTCTGTTGTGCGTCTCCGCGCTCCTCCTTTTCCTCGCGCTGGCGTCGTATTCGCCGCTCGATCCTTCGCTGAACAGCGCCTCCGTTCTGACCGGGACTCACGCGGCCCGCAACTGGATCGGCGTGGTCGGCGCTCTGATCTCAGACCTGGCGCTGCAGTTCTTCGGCATCGGAGCATTTTTGCTGCCCATCTTTCCTGCCATGCTTGGGCTGCGCTGGTTCGCTTCCCGCAAAATTCAGTCGCCGATAGCAAAGACCATGGGAGGAATCTGGCTGATGATGTTTGTCCCGGCGCTGCTAGCGCTACTGCCGGGCAATACGCGCTGGCTGCATGTGATGCCCATTGAAGGCCTTCTCGGCCGAGTCGTGGGCGATGTGCTGATCCATTACCTGAATCTGGCTGGCGCCTATATCGTTTGCACCAGCGTGCTCGCGGTCGCCCTTTACCTTTGCACGGCGTTCTCGTTTTCTTCGATCCAACTTTGGGTTCCGACGCGCTTTGCCTTTGTGACCGCACTGTGGAACCGTTATCTCGATTGGCAGGAAGAACGCGCCAAGAAACGCCAGCAGAAAGAACTGGAAAAGCGACGGATTTCGAAGCCAGTTGTGAAAACGCAGTTAATTCCGTCGCGCCAGACCGCTGCCGCCGAGCCAACCGTGCAGAATCGAGTTGCACCCGAACCACGCCGCACCGGCATCGAGCGCACCCTTGATCCGGAGCCCGCAGAAGCCGCCGCAAATGCACCTGGGACGACGGGCGGAATTCTGCACGAGTCTTTGGCGGAAGTTGAATCCCAGGTAGATCCGGAAGTGATGCAGCGCGCCGACAGCGATCACAAAGCCAAGACAACCATGCCGCGAATCGCGGGAGGATACAAACTGCCATCCAGCAGCCTCCTGCAGCGTCCTGATGAACAGCAAGCCGTGGACGCCGACGAACTCAAGCTGCTGGCGCAGGTCCTCACGGAGAAATATGCCGAGTTCGAAGTGCACGGGCAAATCACGCAGATTAATCCTGGTCCCGTGGTCACCACCTTCGAGTTCAAGCCCGATGCCGGAATTAAGTACAGTCGCATCACCAATCTCACTGACGATCTTTGCTTAGCATTGAAAGCCGAGAGCATTCTGATCGAACGCATGGCCGGAAAATCGACCGTGGGCATTCAGGTGCCGAACCGCGAACGCGAGATCATCTGGCTCCGCGAGAACATCGAATCGCAGGAATTCATGGGTTCGAAGTCGAAGCTCACGATGGCGATGGGCAAAGATATCAACGGCCGCATCGTCACTGCTGACCTGAATGGCATGCCCCACCTGTTGATCGCCGGATCCACCGGTTCGGGCAAGAGCGTGGCCATCAACGCTTTCATCATGTCGATTCTCTACAAGGCGACGCCGGACCAGGTGCGCTTGATTCTGGTGGATCCCAAGCGGCTGGAACTTGGCAACTACGAAGGCGTGCCACACTTGTATACCCCAATCATCACGGAGCCAAAGCTGGCAGCGAATGCGCTACGCAACGCCGTGCGCGAAATGGAACGTCGATTAAAGCTGCTGGCGGCAAAGGGCGTGCGGAATATCGACCAGTACAACCGGCTATTTGATAACGGCGGCACCCCAAGCCTGTTCCAGGAAGATTCCGACGACAAACCGATTCCCTACATCGTAATCATTATCGACGAGTTGGCCGACCTGATGATGCTCGATTCGAGTAATGTTGAAGAGTCGATCACGCGCCTGGCGCAAATGGCGCGAGCCGTAGGCATTCATCTGGTGCTGGCCACCCAGCGCCCTTCGGTCGACGTGATCACCGGATTGATCAAGGCGAACTTCCCAGCGCGAATATCCTTCCGTGTAGCGACCAAGGTGGATTCGCGAACCATTCTCGACGCCAACGGGGCCGAGGCGCTGTTGGGCAAGGGTGACATGCTTTACCTGCCTTCGGGCTCGGCGCGGGTCCATCGCCTGCATGCGCCGCTGGTAACAGAAAAAGAAATCGCGGCGGTGGTTGAATTCTGGAAGCAGCAAGGCTCTGCAGAATATCAGCAGCAATTCCTCGAAGCGCCGAAAGACGAACGGGAAACAGGAAGCGGATCGACTGGCGGCGAAGGGTCGGGAGAAGCTGGCGAACACGATCCTCTCTATCAAGATGCGGTGAAGTTAGTGGTTGAGTTTGGGAAAGCCTCCACTTCCCTGCTGCAACGCAGGTTGCGCATTGGATACGGCCGTGCCGCGCATCTTATCGATCTGATGGAACAGGATGGCATCGTGGGCGCAGCCGATGGTCCCAAGCCACGAGAGGTGTTGAAGCGTCCCGACTGGATTTCTGAGATTGAAGAGACAACGCGCTAGTTCTACCCGCGCACAAACAGCGTCATGCCGAAACGTAACCTCCGGGTGCTCAAGTGGCTTGGAACCGTTCCTGCAATAGCAATCTGCACCGAATGCGATCGCGAGTTCAGGGTTCCGCTCACGGATTTGAAGCGCGTCGTAGACGCCCAGGAAAGCCTCAGGCTCCAGTTTGCAGAGCACCAATGTCCAGGGGATCCGCCAGAGTCAGATGTTTGACGTTCTTGATGTGCCATCTGGCGGTTTTGGCTCGGCATGTCCCGCCAATCGCTTCTCTCGCGATTCGAAGAGACGATTGATTTCGCCCACCAGTTCCAACAGCTTTTTGGGGTCCCGCTCGACCGCAGCCCCTTCACAGAGGGCGATCCATGTCTCCCCATTCTGAATTTCTTCATGCAGGGCGCTTCGTAGTCCGGAAGGATTGGTTCCACCTGATCTCGATCAGTCACGGCCATGGCTCGGTTGCATAATTCTTGGATCCAGCTTCTAGGATTGGCCAACATGGAAGGTGAGATGCTCCGCGCCGCTGAGCCTTATGTGCGGTGAATCCTGTAAAAGCGAAGCCGCCGCCCACCAAAAAGAAAGCGGCGTGCTCCTATCATCCGTGAAAGCAATTGGGCTTCTCCAGAAAGCACCGTGAGCAAACGGCCCACTCCGGTGATGCCTCTACCGGGGAAATCCCTGCCGCGTGAGAGACGGGACCATGCAGAGCTCAGCTGAGATCGAGGAAAGGCCGTTGAACAAGCTCAACCCGCTTCAGACTTGCGCCAGCGGCGAACGTTGAAAACGTATAGGCCAATGCAGAAAAGATTTGCAGGAATAAAGCCAAACTGCGCGGTGCGGAACCCAATCAAGCAAATTACAACGCTATTGATCGCTGCAAGAATCCAACCCTCCCAACAACGGCGGCCCACTAAGATAGTCGAAACAATCGTAAGTATGCAGGATAAGAAATCAAGTCTAATAAACACAACAATCTCCCCAAATATCAGTATGCCGCAGCATGGGCTGCTTGGCTGTAATCCTGCGCAGAAAAGGGGTTACGAAAGGCATCGCCTGAAAGGTCAAATTGCTCGGATAAAATCTGCATCTCAGGAGTGGATCGATGAAAGTGTTTACCGAATACCTGAAATTCCATACCACGACGCACCGGACCTACGTGCACATGACGCCTCAGGTGGAAGAAATCGTGCGCAAGAGCGGAGTCAAAGAAGGAATGGTGTTGGTCTCCGCCATGCACATCACCGCGGGCGTGTATGTCAATGACAACGAGAGTGGCCTGATCGAAGACATCGATCAGTGGCTGGAGCACTTGGCACCCTTCCGAAAGAACTACAAACATCATGAAACAGGCGAGGATAATGGCGATTCGCACCTGAAGGCGCTCCTGATTCACCATGAGGTGATTGTCCCGATCACCGCCGGGAAACTTGATTTAGGGACCTGGCAACGGATCTTCTACGCCGAATTCGATGGCCAGCGGGACAAGCGAGTGATTGTGAAAGTCATGGGCGAGTAAAGTTACGACCAGTCCGCTGGCCGGTTCTCAATGGTCAGTCCGAGCTCTCGGCGCTCGTAACAAATCCCCGCTTGCCCGAGGGAGGACGAATCCGTACTATCGAGGGCTGCGACTCTAGCTTTGCCAAGTCGCGCTCGGAGGATTGAATGAGTGAAGAGCTGCAAGAATTGCAAGAGCACGCGGAACATGCCCGCGAGAATCCCAGTTTGGCGCCAGTCTCGTTAACCATGGCCGTGCTGGCCGTGCTGGTAGCCGTGGTGTCGCTTCTGGGACATCGCGCGCACACCGAAGAAGTCGTGCTGCAGGCAAAGTCATCCGATCAGTGGGCCTACTATCAGGCTAAGAATATTCGCGAGCATCAGGACGAGTTATTCGCCGACTTCAGCACAGCCGTGGCCCTGAAAGATTCGGGGATGATGGACAAATTTCGCGATAAATCCTCGCAGGAGGCGGAGCGCTACAAGCACGAGAAGGCCGAGATACAGGACGAGGCACGTAAGTTAGAGGGCGAGGTTGCCATGGAGCGAAACCGCGCCGACCGCTATGATTTGGCGGAAGTTTTTCTGGAGATTGGTCTGGTAATCACCTCAATCACCTTGCTCTCAGGCAGACGAATCTTCTGGCATCTGGGGATTGTTCTGAGCGTGCTAGGAGTAGTGGTCGCAGTTACCGGCGCGACCATCCACTGATCATTTGATTTCAGGGCAGAAATGCTTTCATGCAGAAAAGGCTCCCGCCGGATTTTTCGAACTCCGACGTATCGATAACAACAGGAGCCAGGCCCTCCCGCCCGAGCATGGATTCCAGATGTGGCGTGACGTAAGGGGTGAGATAGCGTCCGTTGATGACGATGCCGTTGCCCATGAATTTGTGAGCCTCGTCGGCAGTGAGTTCGTAAATGCGCTTCCAGAACGCACGCAGGACCCCCAGCGATTGCGCTGCGTAGGCCGCCGGATAGATGAGAACTGCCTCGTCGTTTAGCGGACAGAAGCAGGTATCAAGGTGGTAGCAGTAGGGATCGACGAGGTGTAGAGGAACCGCCGGAATCTCCAGCTTAGCCATGGCCTCGCGGAACTTTTCGACGCCTCCCCGCGTCGAGCGAAAGCCGTATCCCGCGTAGATGCGCGACCCACCCGGATGCCAAAGGAGGTCGCCATGACCTTCCAAGTGATCGTCGTGCAAATCTAGGTCGATGACCTTGAAACCGCGTTGGCGGTACCAATCCAGATAATATGGAACCTCGCGCTGGCGTGAAGCGTGCACCATCCGGCTGGGCACAATAAACTTTCCGATACCTGCGTGAAAACCGATGAAGACCTGATTGGCGGCAAAGACCATGTCCTCGTGTCCCGGCACAGGATCGATGGTCTCAACCTCGCAGCCGGCGTCTTCCAAAGCAGAACGAAGGGCGTCCCATTGCTGCTGCGCGTTGTCACGATTGATCGAAGACTTTCGTGACATGTAGGGATTCTTCTCGTCAACCACATCGAAATAAGCAGGAGGACAAAGGAGAACTTGCATCGGCATTTGTAGAGATGGTAGCGACGCGGGGTTGAGGAAGCAAGGAACAGGAGAGACGCAGCGTCGGCAGGGTGCCGATGCATCGGCACGCAAGCGGACCGAAGCGAGGCAAAATGCTGCGAAGAGAGGACTAAAGACAGCTAAGAAAGATTGGCACTTGGGGTGCACGGGCCATGAAACCCAGCCTGCTGTTACGCGTTCGTCTGTCGTCGAACACGTGGGAACGGGGAGAGGAAACTATGCTCAGCCACTGCGCCAACTCGCAGTGCTTAAAGCCGTTTCTGCGACTGCGGGAGGGCCGGTTATTTCTGGTAGAAACCCAGAACGCGGCAACGCGGGGAGGTACAACGTCTAGTCCTAGGGATCGAAAGCCTCCCCAGAGGGTGGAACACTTCTGGCTGTGTGACCGGTGCGCGTCAGTGTGGACCTTGATCCAAAATGGGACGCGCGGCATTGCATTGGTTCCGCTCGCTCAGTCCGCGGTGGCCGCGAGCGAACTTCCGGAAAAATCTTGCAACAATGTTACGTGCGGCTAGCGAAATCACGGTTCGTTTCTAGTGCGAACCTGTGCGGCGGTGCGGAGCACGGTAGCCCATCCCCATCGAGATATGGCGGGCGGCATCCTTGAGCGCCTCCACAATGCGGGGCATGGTTTGCGGACTGACTTGCTGAGCTGTACCGCTTAGACCCAGGCCAGCTTCAATGAAGCCGCGATCATTGAACACGGGCGCTCCAACGCAGCGTGCGCCGAGATTGTTTTCTTCGTCATCAACGGCATAACCTTGGGTGCGAACCTTCTCCAGCTCTTTCAGCAGCCGCGGCAGCGTGGTGATGGTCTTAGGCGTCCGCTTTTCCATGCCACTCTGACGCAGGATCTGCTCCAGCCGATCTTCCGTAATATGCGCGACCAGCGCCTTCCCCACGCTGGTGGCATGCACGCGCATTCGCCGACCGACCCACGTATCCATCCGGATGAATCCCTCCGGCTCAACCTTCTCGATGTAGACGGCGTCTGGCCCATCGAGAATTGCCAAATGGCAAGTGAGCCCAGTCTGGTGGGTAAGGTGGCGCATGATGGGCAGGGCCACGCCACGAACATCGAGTCCGCTGAGCGCCCCACGGCTTAAACTCAGAATCTTCAGTCCCACCCGGTATTTCCCTGACTCCTCGTCGCGCGTCAAATAGTTCCGGCTCTCCAGGGTGCGCAGGATGTAACTCGCCGAACTCTTTGGAATCTGCAGTTTGCGGCTGATTTCCGCGTTGCTCAGGCCTTCGGACTCCTGGGCTACCGCCTCCAGCATGGCAAGGGCGCGTTCTACGGCTGCGGAAGGGGAATCGGTCGAGGCCAGCATAGTAAGGGCCATGGTAGCAAACTGTAGTCGGCCAAGAAAATGAATGTAAGTTCATCCTATTGAACGAGCCGCTTGACCGCGAGGTAGAGATCGCCTACGCTTCGCCAGTATAGTGAATATATGTTCACCATATTGAACATTGGGATTGAACCCGTCTTCTGCGTCAGGGGAATTTTAGAATGCCGATAACCGTTGCCTTAACTGAGACTGGCGGTCCTTTGAACACAAGCAACAGCGCCCCAACCGATTTCGATCGCACGAACGATTTGCCAGCCGGCTTTTGGAGTTTCTTTCTGCCGCTGCACCAGATCTTTACCCCGCGACAGCAAGAACTGACACGCCATCGGGCCCAGATATTGCAAGCCGCTCTGGATGGCAACAAGCCCTCGCATCGCTTCCCATCCGACACCGTACGCAATGGCTGGAAGATCACACTGCCGGCGTGGTGCCAGGACCAGCGAAACCAGATGACCGGGCCGGCGGACGATGCCGAACTATGCATCAAGATGCTGAACTCGGGCGCTCCCGGCGTGATGCTGGATCTGGAAGATTCCTGCGTAAACGAGTGGACTCATCACCAGACCGGCGTCGCCAACATTTTGGCCTGCCTGCGCGGAGAACTGACGTATTACAACAAGAAACGCCAGAGGACGGTAGAAATCCAGCCCAGCGGTACAGTGATTTTCACCCGTCCGCGCGGGCTTCACATGAATCAGGCTGGACTGATTTCGAACGAAATGGTCTCCGCGTCCTTATTCGATGTTGCGCGCGTCTTCTTCGGCGTCGATCCTGCAACCCTGAAACATCCCTTGTGCTTTTACATTCCGAAGTCGGAATCGGCGGAAGAAGCACTCTGGTGGCGCGATCTATTCCAGACCTTGGCTCAGTCGCGCGGAATGGCGCATGACTCAATCAAGTGCATGGCTCTGGTGGAATCCCATCCGCTCGCGTTTCAGATGGAGGAGTTCGCCTACAATCTGCGCGAACATTTGATCGGACTGGATCTGGGGCGCTGGGACTACATGGCGAGTCTGATCCACTTCAATTTGGACGATCCCGATTGGGTGCTTCCCGATCGCAACACAATTCCGCATGATGTGCCGTTTTTCCAGAACCTGCGCGAACTCATGCCGGAGATTTGTCATCATCGCGGGATTCTTGCCATCGGAGGGATGACTGCGTTGTTTCCCAGCCGCGAAGATGCCGAGTTGAACGCTCGCGCTCTCGCGGTTCTTGAGAAGGACAAGAAGAACGAAGCCGATTGCTTGATGGATGGAGCGTGGACGGGACATCCCGATCAGAACGCAATTGCGGTGGCGCAATTCCCTTACCCAAATCAGATTCATGCACGTCCGAAGAATGCGAGCCGCTATCCTGACTTGCGGCCTATGCCAAAAGGCGTAGGTCAGCGTACAGTCGACGGAACGCGCGCTGCGGTGCGAACTGTGATCCGTTACCGTGACGGCGTGCTGCGGGGGAACGGCGCCAGCCTGCTCGATGGTTACATGGAGGACCTGGCCACCGATCGCATCTACCGCTTGATGATTGCGCAGCGCGTACGGCATCGCGATCTAGTCCGCATCGAAGACAGCCAGGGTCGGAACGTAAAACACACGCCGGAATTTGTCACGCAGCTCTTTGATGAGGAACTCGATCGTTTACTGCGTGAACTCCCAACCGGCGCCGGCGATGAGGAACGAGAGAGATTTCACCGGGCCCGCGAGCTCAGCGAAGCGATGATCGTAAACGGAGAATTCGATCCCGTTTGAGTCAACGCACTCCAATCTCCCCAGACTCCGTCCGACTTAACAGGAGAAAATACAATGCCCACGAATGATAACGGAACGAAGAACGTCCAACCGCGCACCATCGCACCACTGATGAGCGAAGAAGAAATGTCCATGCAGCACGCGCTGGCCCAGGAGTGCATGGAATACGAGTGGGCGAATAACCCGCGATGGAAGGATGTAGAGCGCCCCTACAAAGCCGACGATGTGCTGCGATTGCGCGGTTCGATTCATATTGAGCACACGCTGGCTCGCCTGGGTGCGGAGCGGTTGTGGGATCTGCTGCAGAGCGAGACGTACGTCAACGCTCTGGGCGCGGTCACGGGCAACCAGGCGGTACAACAGGTGCAGGCTGGCCTGAAGGCGATTTATGTAAGCGGATGGCAGGTCGCGGCCGATGCCAACAACGCCGGCCAGATGTATCCCGACCAGAGCTTGTATCCGGCAGACAGTGTTCCGAACCTTTGCCGCCGCATCAACAGCGCTCTACAACGGGCCGACCAGGTTCATCATGCGGAGGGGAAAGTTGCTCCCGGGCGAACCTGGTTCGCTCCGCTCGTGGCCGATGCTGAAGCCGGCTTCGGCGGAACTCTAAACGCGTTTGAACTGATGAAGGGGATGATCGAGGCGGGTGCAGCCTGTGTCCACTTCGAGGATCAGCTATCGTCGGCGAAGAAGTGCGGGCATCTGGGTGGCAAGGTGTTGGTTCCGACTTCTGAGGCGATTCAGAAACTGGTCGCCGCCCGGCTCGCCGCGGACGTCATGGGCGTGCCCACGTTGGTCATGGCTCGTACGGATGCCGACAGCGCGCAGCTGCTGACTAGCGACATCGATGCGCGCGACCGCGCCTTCTGCACCGGTGAACGCACGCCGGAGGGCTTCTTCCGCATTCAGGGTGGGATCGATTCTGCAATCGCACGCGGCTTAGCCTATGCACCCTATGCAGATCTGATCTGGTGCGAAACTTCGCATCCCGATCTTGAGGAGGCTCGGCAATTTGCTGCCGCCATCCACGCCAGGTATCCCGAAAAAATGCTGGCCTACAACTGCTCGCCCAGTTTCAATTGGCGCAAAAAGCTCAACGAAGAAACGATCGCGCGCTTCCAACCGGAACTCGCCCGCATGGGATACAAGTTCCAGTTTGTCACGCTCGCCGGCTTCCACGCCCTCAACCTCAGCATGTTCGAACTGGCGCGGGGCTACAAGCTTGCCGGGATGACGGCCTATTCGCGCTTGCAGGAAAAAGAATTCAGCCGCGAAACCCAGTATGGTTACGAAGCGGTCAAACACCAGCGCTTCGTCGGAACCGGCTACTTCGATCAAGTGCAGCAGGTGATCAGCGGCGGCCTGGCATCAACCATGGCACTGACCGGATCGACCGAAACCGAGCAGTTCGGCGGGATGAAAGCACTGGTACGACCCAAGAGCGGCCCAGATGCGGCCTGCCAGCCGATCCTGGGCGATTGCCCTCACCCACCCGTTCAGATTGAACCCAGCCGATCTGAGGAGATGCTCCTTCCTTCGGGAGACTAGGAACTCTTCCATTGTCATACAAAGCAGCGGAGCCGATGGCATAGCTCCGCTGACTTTTCGGAACTACCGAAGGCGGAGCATGGGCCCGGCTCCGGCCTGTTGCCAGGAAATCCTCTGTTATAATCGAAGCGCCCCTGTGGTGTTGTTTCGCATCCGTGCGGAAGTGGTGGAACTGGCAGACACACCATCTTGAGGGGGTGGCGCCGAAAGGCGTGGGGGTTCAAATCCCCCCTTCCGCACCAGAAACCCCTTCGCGCAGTCCTTGCATGCGGTTCATCGACCCTACCTCCGAGATCGACGCTGGCTCTTCTTTGAGATTGAAACGGTTCAGGACTTCTCGACACTA
>Ga0187851_10001024_pt1 | contig 27357 bp, 25 predicted proteins | sample June2016WEW_6_10_FD_132997 | JGI IMG/M metagenome (GOLD analysis project Ga0187851, IMG submission 132997) | Peatland microbial communities from SPRUCE experiment site at the Marcell Experimental Forest, Minnesota, USA - June2016WEW_6_10 | ecosystem: Environmental > Terrestrial > Soil >...
AAGTCCGATCTAATACATATGGTCTCGAGGAGCCTCCGTGGTTGTTCTCTGAATCAGCGTTGCCGCTGAGTTCAGCTTATGCAACACCTCGTGCTCCTCACTGACTTAACATTCAAACAATACGCCCGGAACCCAAACAACAGCTGGCCAAGTCGGTTATAAGGGCCTTTGTGTTTCAGATGCCGGGCGAGTGCTTCAATCCAGCCCACCAGCCTGCGGAACTCCGGGTTGTCGGGCGGGCAATCTAGGTCGGGGTCTTTCGACATCCAGTCCGGATTGCCGTACCCCGCTGGGTTTTGGGTCAATAGGGCAGATCAAATGAAGCCCATGAAAAATGCCCTCGGCTCACAACGAGGGCATTTGCAACGATGTCTCTTCAACCTGTCTGAGCCCGCCTACCAGGGACGATGTTCGTCGATGATAACGCCCGATTAAATCGTGACTGCGAGGTTGAGAGCCAGAGACCCGCCATTCACTCGCATCGCCTCCGCCGTTCGGGCTACCATGTCGGCGTAAAGCGTCGCTACGCGGGACACACTCATGCTGTTTTTTTCACTCACCTGGCTGCATGCACTCTGCGCAAGCGCTGTCAGAACGCCGGTTCGAATCTGCATGGCATCGTCGCGCAGGGCGGCAAAAAGCTCGCAATTCACAGACTTGCCATTACGGGTCGCATAATCGACCATATCCAGTATCACGCCAGCATTCTCAAACATCCTCCAAAGGTCGTGAGCGTCATCAAGACGCTGCCACATGTCTTCCGCTGCGGCAATATACTTTTCATCCGAAGAGAATTGATTACTCAACTCGCGGGCACACTGTTTCGGTTGCAGTTGGGCCATAAGAATATTCCACGCCCGCGTCCGCCGGCGGTGCACACTGATTCTCCAACCTCCAAGATAAATTGCCACTGATGCAACCGTGCCAGTTCCGAGCATAGGAAGAATCATGAATCCTCCTCGGCCGAGAAGATGGCGGCCTTATGGCGCTCCATGCCAACCTTTGCTAATTCCGGCTCCTCATACATCTCGCGCCTCGCCCCTTGAATGTGTTTCCTTGTGTTGGCACGTTAACCTGCGGTACGAACGAATTCTGTGACCGCGCTCACGGTCACCAGCCCATCCATCGGAATCCACTGCTTAGGGGCTACCACTTAAGTATCAAAGCGTATGGAGCGTGTGATACAGAGCATCACGTTCATGATTCGGCAATATGGAAATAACCCAATTCTTGACCTTTCTGTACTTGGGGTGTGCCATAACCAAATTGATGCACCTTTGGGCAGAGATGGGCACTTCTATGACTTCGGGCGGTGGGCGAAGGTTCTCCTCGCTCTTGCGATTTTGGGGTTCCTGGGGCTGGAGTCACCGATCGATATCTTATCTCTCAAAAGGAGATGATCGATCCTCCGATCCTGGCTCATTTTGAACGCGCAGCAGATCATCAATGGCGTCATAGCCTGTCGGAAGAACAATTCCGACGGTGAGAGCTCCTGCGGCGAGCAGGGCTACAACCGAGTCCGACTGGCGGCGATATTTCCAGTACGAGTCGGTGCAGGCTCTTACAGCAAGCTGAAGCGCTGAGCGGTTGCGGGCGTCGAGAGCGTTCACCGGAGTTCCGGCTGCAATGAGCGTGCGGACAACTTCGTGATGGGCACGCCAGGCTGCAACGTGAAGCGCGGTTGAGTTCGGGGTTAATTCCCAGTAGGGATCGCCTTCGGGCCAAAGCGCAGCAGCAGGGACGCCGAGGGCGAGCAGACAGCGGACGCCTCCATCATCTTCTGCGCCGGCGAAGCGCGCCAGAAGCGATCCACCTATGGAGAGAAGCTCTGCGAGGAGCTGCGGATGGGCGGAAGCGAGGCTGTGCGCAGTCTCGACGTCCGCGCGAGCGCAGGATGCAACCAAGGCGTCAAGGCCTTCGAGCCGGAGTTCGAAGCCGCGGCGCTCAAGCGCGGACAGGATGTCGCCGCGCCCATGGTAAGCGGCCATCTGGATGGCGCTGCGGCCGTCGGCATGATTCGGCAAATAAGGGTCGGCATTGCGGTCGAGGATTGCATCAATCATTACCAGCCCGTTATCGCGGCGAATGGCATGGTGGAAGAACGAGGAATTCCAGCGCCCGAAGTCATTGGGATCGGCGCCGTGCTGGAGGGCAAGCTCAAGGCCTTTATCGTCGTGCCAGTCGCACTTGCGAAGGGCTACGGTGACGAGGCTTGACTTGTTGAATCGTCCGGAGCGAAGGAGGATCTCGAGGACGGTGTTGTCGTAGGTTTCAGGAACGTGGTAGGGCGTCTCCTCGTCGTTGGGGTCGGCACCGTAATCCAGCAGAAGTTGTGTGAGGCCGGGGTTCTGCGCGAGGCCGGCGGCTCCGTAGATCGCAGCTTCGTGAACGGGTCGCGGCGGATCGTCAATGTACTCGGTCCAGCCAGTGTTGGCGTTGGCTCCAGCTTCGAGCAGGGCGCGAGCGGTTGAGACGAATGCGTCGGAACGCGCTCGATCCATGCGGAGATAGCGCGAGAAGCATAGGTAGGTGAGAGCATCCCATTGGCGCGGGCCGCCGGCAGCCGTGGCCAACGATGGGTCACGCGCAAGCCAGGCACGGACGGCCGCTTCATCGGCGAGCACGGCAGCGCTGTAGATGCTGCCGGTGGCGACCTGAGGGTAACGCGCGAGGATCATGTCGGCGTGTTCCACGGTGCCGGACCGGTGCCAACCGTGGCGATCGACGCAGGCGACCTCAATGAAGGTGTTTAATGGGTCGTCGAGCTCTTCCAGGGAGCGAATGATGCGGAGGGCCTCAATATGTTTGGCGAAGGCAGACCAGGATCCATAGCCATGCTCGCGGGCAAGGACGAACTGGGCGTCGGCTAACGTAATGGCGCGCGGAGAGGCTGAAGCGAGATCGCGGAGGCGTGGGTGGTGTTTGCGCAAGCGCGCCAGCGCGGCCGGCTCGCTTGCGGCAGAGGTGCGAAGAAGTTCCTTGGCTTGCTTCTTATATTGTTCGAGGTTTGGGCGATCGGGCAGGACACGGTCGGGCATACGAAGCTCCTTTCAAGCTGCGCCTGGAGTGTCCGCATAGATCAGGCTGAAAGAAGATTCGCCAGGTTGTGGAGAACTAAGGTGGGCACTGCCCTTTCCGCGGACTGGATGCGCCCTTCGCGCTGAAGAAAACTGTAATGGACCGCAAGAGTTAGCGTCAAGAGGATTACGGAACTGTCAATGATCCCGAAGAGCAGCCGCAGGTTCTTCGGATTCCACAGTGAAGACTTCCTCGCCGCCTCCGTTATACTTCTTCACAACCCACCATGAGGCGCCACGTCCTCATCTTCGGTGTTGTCGGCGGCTTGCTGATCGCGACCCTCCAATACACCGAATACCGTTTTGTCGTGATCGAGCACTCCGTCGAGCTCTACAGCGCGCTCGTCGCCGTCCTCTTCGCGGCCTTCGGCATTTGGCTTGGCCTGCGCATTACGCGCAACCGCGAAACCATCCGGGAAACGATCGTGGTGAAGGAAGTGCTTGTCCCCGCGGAAGCCGCCACGTCCTTCGCTCCCAATACGGCCCAGCAGCAGACGCTCGGCATCACGGCGCGAGAGCTCGAAATCCTTACCCTAGTCGCACGCGGCTTGAGCAACCGCGAGATCGCCACCGAGCTTTTCGTTTCAGAAAACACCGTGAAGACGCACTGCGCCCGCGCTTTCGACAAGCTCGGAGCCGCACGTCGGACCCAGGCCGTGCAACGCGGCAAAGAAATGGGACTGCTGCCGTGAGCACGGTCCACCGAAAACACGATTTCCGCTCCATTCCTCGAAAAATCATCCGAAAGGATGACGACATCCGGCCTCGAAACGCTGCATCGTGATTCCGTCCTCACTCGATCGTCACTCACACAGGGAGCCTGACATGAAGAAAACCGTCCTCACCTTCGGCCTGATCGCCGGCGTCATGATCTCCGTCCTGATGGACGGCTCGCTTCTGATCGCCAACAAGGTCAGCTCCGGCCACAGCATGCTTCTCGGCTACACCATGATGGTGGCGTCGTTCCTGCTGGTCTACTTCGGCATCCGTAGCTACCGCGACAACACCCTCGGCGGCCAGATTTCCTTCGGCCGCGCCTTCGCCTGCGGCATCCTGATCGCCCTCATTACCTGCGTTTGCTACGTCGCGACGTGGGAGGTGATCTACTTCAACTTCATTCCGCACTTTATGGACAGCTACTGGGCCGCGCAGATTCAGAGGATCCAGTCCTCCGGACTTGACTCCGCGACCATCGCCAAGCAGGTCGCTGCCATCAAGCACTCTCAAGAGCTCTACCAGAACCCGTTGGTCAACATGGCCTACACGTTCATGGAGCCGCTGCCGGTCGGCCTGATCATGACTCTAATCTCCGCTGCCGTCCTGCGGCGCAAGGGTGTCAGGAACCCGCTGCCGGCGCAGTCGTGAAGCGATCAAGCAAACGGTCGGCTATTGGGCGAGCAGCGACCGCAGTTGGCTCCAATTGATTGCCTGGATTGCCTGTGCCGCCAGATCCTGGTCGCAGTTGAGATAGACCGCGATGTTTTGAATTGAGAGGCGTGGGGCGGAGGGATTCAACTGCGCTTTGGTAATGACCTTGGTGGTGTCGCCGTCGAGATGCGTCGACGCGGGCTGGCTCCAGGGCCCGAGCAGAACCCAGGTGCCGGGGTCGCCGCTCGATCCGCCGCTCAGGGGCTGCATGGCGGGCAGATAAAGCACCGTGCCGCCGCCGGGAAGCGCGGAGGTGCTGAAGGCTCCGTGGAAGTTGATGAGTTCTTTCGATGGAGTGTTGAAGCTGATCTGGACGGTGAGCCTGGTGCTCGGCGGAGGCGGAGCGTCTTTTGACTTGGCGTCGAGCTTCTTTTGCAACTCCTGGGCCTCGGCGTATTTGCCCTCTTTCATCAGCTCCATCATTTTCAGCATGAGCGGATCGGGTTTGTTGGCCGCGGCGATGGCCTGCTGGCCCTGGCTCGAGTTTGGATTGACCGCCAATGTGAGCTTGAATCCCTGGCCGTGAAAGGGCTGAGCCTCCGATCCGCGCGGCGCGGAAAGAAACAGGACGCTCGGGTCGGGTTCGTTTACGATCTGCCAATCGGAGGCCGTGAGGGCTGACTCCATGGGCGAGAAGGCGGCGTTCATCGCGGTCTGCAGATGGTGATCGAACTTGACCTCGCAATCGGACGAGGCGCGGTTCTCTGCTTCGTTGAGCCAGTCGTGGATGATGGGATCGCAGTCAACCCAGTTGCCGGCAGAGACCGGCGGTGGGGCGCTGGCACGATGCAGGCTGATGGAGCCGCTGACCGTGACGCGATGCGCATCGTGGCCGTCGCGCTCCATCATGCCCACTTCGGTCATCGTTCCTGAAAATGTGGCCTCGAAGTTGAGCATGTCCATCCGGGTCACGGTGATAGTGACGGTGTCGTCCGGATCGGTAGTGGAGAACGACTTGTTGGTGTGGCCATCCCCGACCATCACGTCAAACGCCTGATCGGTTTTGTGGCCCGCGGCGAGGTCGTTGGCGCTGGTGATGACGAAGGTCTTCTGTGCTCCATTGAGCAGAATGTCGACGCGGCCGTCAGAGTATGTCGCCTTGTCGGCGACAAAAAAGGCGGCGTGCGCGTCGTTTGGCAGCACATACCAATCGCCTTTGTTGGCGAAGTTGTTCATGAAAGGCAGGGAGAGTGTTCTGATGGCGCCGCCAATGCCCGGGCCGGAGACGGTGACGGTGCTGTTGCTCACCACGGGCGGAGGCGCGGTTGCGGCGCTCGCGATTGCGGCGTTGGATAAGAAAAGGGCCCCGGAAACAAACAGGACAGGGACTTTGATCATGGTGTGTGGGGTGTGGCCGGAATCTCCTTTTTCGGGATCGGTTGCGAAGAATTGTATCGCTCTCAAGGAGGATTGCAAGATGAAAGGAATGATTGTGGCGGGAAAACCGGCGGCCGGGGCCGGAAAGGCAAGCGCGGGTGAGCAAGCCGCGAGACTCGCTGTTTTTCTAGCGCCAGCCGAGGGCTGGGGCGACCAGGGTCAGGATCGACTCCATGACATGCGCGTTGTAAGCGACGCCCAGTTGATTGGGGACAGTGAGCAGGAGCGTGCCCGCCTCCGCAATCGCCGTGTCTTTTCTGAGCTGCTCAATGAGAACGTCCGGCTCGGCAGCGTAGCTGCGGCCGAAGATGGCGCGCGTAGTTTCGTCCAGAAAGCCGATTGAGTCCTGTTCATTGTCGCCGCGCCCGAAATACGCGTGATCGCGGGCGTCGATTAACGCGAAGATGCTGCGACTGACAGAGACGCGCGGAGTGCGAGCGTGGCCGGCCTCTTTCCAGGCTGCGCGAAAGGCGCGAATCTGCGCGGCCTGCTGGATGTGGAGCGGCTCTCCGGTCTCATCGAATTTGAGAGTTGAGGTCTGCATGTTCATTCCCAGCTTGGCGGCCCATTCGGCCGTGGCGTTGGATGCAGATCCCCACCAGATCCGATCGCGCAATCCTTCGGAGTGCGGCTCAAGACGCAGAAGCCCGGGCGGGTTGGGAAACATGGGACGCGGATTGGGCTTGGCGAAGCCTTTGCCCCGCAGCAGATCGAGGAATTCTTCAGTGTGCCGCCGGGCCATGGCCGCATCGTCCTCGCCCTCGTGCGGGAGGTGGTCAAAATAACGCCAGCCATCGATGACCTGCTCAGGAGAACCGCGGCTGATTCCCAACTGGAGCCGGCCGGTAGCGATGAGGTCAGCGGCGCCAGCGTCCTCCGCCATGTAATGAGGATTCTCATAGCGCATGTCGATGACTGCGGTGCCGATTTCAATCTTTCGCGTTCTGGCGCCTATGGCCGCAAGCAGCGGAAACGGTGAAGCCAGTTGGCGCGCGAAATGATGAACGCGGAAATAGGCTCCGTCCATTCCGAGGCGCTCGGCCTCGACGGCGAGATCGATGGACTGGAGGAGAGCGTCAGCCGCGGAGCGCGTTTCCGACTGGGGCGAGGGCGTCCAATGACCGAATGAAAGGAAGCCAATTTTCTTCATACAATTCAGATTCCCATGCCAGGCCAGGAGATGCGAACCTCTCTCGAAGATTCCCGCGCCCTCCGTCGTTTCTCGGGACCGATGCTGAGCGCGGACCGGATCGGCGCATCGGCCTGTTGCCGTCAGCCCGGCTTCGGAAGGTCATCGCAGCGACGGCGGAGGTATTCTCGGACGGCTGGATCGCTCTCTAGGCCGATCGCCAGTTGATATGCATGTCGCGCCGCGGCCTGCGATCCGGTGCGACCCAGCAGGTTTGCGCGCGCAGCCCAATATGGCTGATACGAATCCATCCGCTGGTCCGCGCCTGCGGCCTCCAATGCCGCCAATCCAGCGTGTGGACCCTCTAACTCCGCCACTGCCAGCGCGCGGTTGATGAATACAACAGGCGAGCCCGTCAACTGCACCAGCGCGTCGTAGAGGCTGACGACGGTGGCCCAGGACACGGATCCGGTGCGGGCGCCCTCCACATGCGCCGACTGAATGGCGGCTTCCAGTTGATATCGTCCAAAGCGCCGGGAGCGGCTCGCATAGTTGAGCGCGGATTCGGCTTCTTCGATCATCCTCCAATCCCACAGTGCCTTGTCCTGGCTCCTGAGGGGAACGAACTCACCTTCGGCCGTGCGGCGCGCCGGTCTGCGCGCTTCGGCGTAAAGCATCAGCGCCAGCAAGCCCCAGGCCTCAGGCTCGTCCGGAAGAAGCCGCGTCAGCAGCCTTCCGAGAAAGATCGCCTCGCCGGCGAGTTCACGGCGCGCCGGATCGGCCCCGGTGGCGTCCGCCCATCCTTCGGCAAAGCCTGCGTAGATCGAATCCAGCACAGATTCCAGGCGGTCTTGGAGTTCGTTGCGCTCCGGGATGCGGAAGGGGATGCCAGCCTCGCGGATCTTTGTCTTGGCACGCACCAGCCGCTGCGCCATCGCTGCAGGCGAAACCAGAAAGGCGGACGCGATCTGCGCCGCTTCCAATCCCATGACGACCTGCAGCATCAACGGCGCGCGAATTGCCGGATCGATTGCTGGATGCGCGCAGGCAAAAAGAAGCGCTAACCGCCGATCAGGAAATTCGTCGTCCGCGTCCGCGATCATTGCATCGGCCAACTGCTCCGGTTCGTCGTCGCTCGACGTTTCGCGATTCCGGCGAAGATGGTCGATAAGTTTTCGCCGGGCCGCGGTGAGCAGCCACCCTTCCGGATTGTCGGGGCAGCCCTTCTCTGACCACACCGACAAGGCCGACGCAAAGGCCTCCGACAAGGCGTCTTCTGCAGCTGCAACGTCTCCGAATCGCGCCGCGAGGTACGCGATCAGCTTGCCGCGGCTGCGAAGAGCTACAGCCTCCGCAGCCGCATAGGCTTGATCGTCGTTTGCGGGATTCACCATGGCGATTTGTTGCGAACTCAACGTGCGTTTTTCCGCTTGCTTGCTGAATCGATCCTTTCGAGCAGCGTGACCTTGACCCTATCTGGTGGCGCTTTTCCAATCGCCTTCAGGATCTCAGCTTTTACGGGAAGCTTGTGATTGCCATCGCCCAGTGTCATAAACGAGCTTTGGAATGGGTGTCCATCGATGGTCCCTTTGACCTTCACCAGCCCGCGCGTCCCAAAGAAGGCGGCCGACTCGGGCCAGATGACATACGTCCAGCCGCCGGGCTTTGGGCTTTTGATAAGAGGCGCTGTGAAGGATTGGTTCAGCATGTTTGCCTCACTCGTGCCGTTGAAAATTGCGTTCCGGGTCACATCGCCCAGATCGCGCGCACTTCCACGATTCCATGCTGCACCGCAGGGCAACGACCGGCCCACTGCATGGCTGCATCCAGGTCGGGCGCCTCGATCAGGTAATACCCAGCAAGCTGTTCCTTCGATTCGGCGAAAGGTCCGTCAAGCACCTGTGTCTTTCCGTTGGTTGTGCGAAGGGTCGTCGCCGTAGCTGAGGGCTTGAGCCGGTTAGAGTTGACCAGCGCGCCGGCAGATCGCAGTGCTTCGCTATAAGCCATGTAGGCTGCCGCGCCCTGCTGTTGCTGCTCGGGTGTCATCCGGTCCCAGCCGGACTCATCGATGTAAAGCGTCAGTAGGTATTGCATCTCGTCCTCCGTTTTGGATTGTAGGCGTTGACCGCCTCAATCCCATGACGGATGGTGCCGCCGCAAATCGACAGGGTGCCCGAAATAATTTCCGAGATTCTGCATGGCACGCGGGAACGGCCCGAAATAGCGCCTGCCAGTCGCGCCATGCGTGCGGCAGACTTGAGAACGGCTACCAGCCCATCTGGCGCATGCGTTCGAGGATGAGCGCGCTGTAGTGAGTCATGCGCTCGGGTCGGCGCCGGAGCGGAGCGGGAAGAATGGCGGCGAGGTCCGCGGCCTGTTGGCGGTCGAGGCGGCGGGCTGAAGTTCCGTAGTAATGCTGTGACGCTGCCTCCGCGCCATAGATGCCGGGGCCCCATTCGACCACGTTGAGGTAAAGCTCCAGAATGCGCTGCTTGCCGAGAACGAACTCGGCAACCGGGACGAGTGTGAACTCCGCGCCCTTGCGGAGGAAGGAGCGGCCGGTTCCGAAGAAGAGATTTTTGACTAGTTGCTGCGTGATGGTGGAACCGCCGCGAATGCGGTGGCCGCCTTCCATATCCTCATCGGCGGCGAGTTCCATGGCCTGCCAATCGAAGCCGTGGTGCTGGTAGAAGCGCGCGTCTTCAGCGGCGATGACGGCGTGCTGAAAGTCAGGCGAGATCTCGCGCAGAGGAACGAACTCATAGTGTTCGTGGTAGGGTTTGCCGTGAATGAAGGACTGAAGGCGGCGCTCCATGTGAACGGCGGTGGTGGGCGGGTCGATCCATTTGGCAGCGACCAGGGTGAGCGCGGCGAGCGTCCATGCGGCGACCAGTCCGAGGCCGAGACAGAGAAAGAAGAGTCGGAGGAGATGCTTCCGGCGCGGAGGTTTGGAGGTTGAGCTGGGTTGCGAGGGCACACTTCAGAATAACGGCTTGGCAGTCGCAATCGATTTATGAAAAATGCTGCCAGCCTTGGGGAGTGAGGGAGATTGCACCTTTGGGTGTGATGAGCGTGATCGGAGAGATGGAGCGTTTCGACGCGGTGATGCGGCCAACGCGCGTGACGGGAACACCTTCAATACTCGACGGCACGCGTGCAGCGGGCGGCGCCGTGAATAGAAGCTCGTAGTCTTCGCCGCCATGCAGAACCTGGGCGGCGTTTGCGTTGGGAGCGATGGGCAGTGCGGCGGCGTCAAGCTCGGCGCCAACGCCGGACTCCGCGCAGAGATGGGCAAGATCAGTGGAAAGACCATCGCTCAGGTCGATGGCCGCTGTGGCCATGGCGTTGCGCGCGAGCCAAAGGCCCTGCGCGACTCGCGGTTTCGGATAGAGGTGCGGGCTGAGCACCGCCATTGACTTTGGAGGGATGCGGGGAAGCTCCTTGAGCCGCGAGCGTGAGCGATCGCGCTTGAGCGCAGCGGCCAGTTGAGCGAGGTAGGCGTAGCCGACGGCTGCGCCGCCAAGATTTCCCGTGACATAGATGAGGTCGCCGGGACGCGCGCCGGAGCGGAGCAGAGCCGCTCCCTGCGTGACTGCGCCGGTGAGCACAACGTCAGCGACTGCGAGCGTTGACTCGGCAAGGTCGCCGCCGGCAAGCGGCACCTGATAGGCCTGGGCGAGCGAGAGAAAGCCGTCTAGGAACCTGTCGATAAAGGGCGCAGGCGCGCTGCGGCGCGCCGCGCTTCCAAGGGAGCTCCGCGCCTTGGGTTTTTGGACTAGATCCCGAGGAAGCGCCAGCGACAAAAACGCCGCGACGGGACGAGCGCCCATCGCTGCCAGATCGCTGAGCCCGCGGGCGAGGGCGCGATGGCCGACCGATTCGGCGGGGTGCCAATCGAGGTGGAAGTGGCGGCCTTCGATGGAGAGATCGGTGGTGACGGCGAATTCTTCATTCGGAGCAGGACGAAGGATGGCGCAATCGTCGCCGATGCCTAGACGCAGCTCGGGAGTTGGCGCCTGGGCGGCGCGGAGGCGAATCCTCTCGAGCAGGGCCAGCTCGCCCAACGGCGAGGGATTCGATCGCTTTGTCGCGTGAGGCATGGTGTGAAGATAGGATACGGCGCGACGAGTCCAGAGTCTCAAATAGAGGCAAATTGAAAAGTACGAACGGATTGCCGATGTCTCTCGCAGGGAAACAAAGGAGGGGGCCGCGAAGAGGGATGGACTTGCAAGTTGCTAACTTAAAAGGGATGGCGCCGGGGCGAATCCCCGAGAAGGCCTCAAGAACCAAAGGTGGTACCCTAGTAATGCCTGTGGAAGCTTTTCGTTGACCCGATTTTGGAAGTTCTGCTAGGCTTGATCAACGTTCTCGTATCTGCCCCATGGGGCGCACAGGTTCATCTGCGGGTTTCTAGGCCCGTAACCGATCGACTCTCCCCCGATCTGGAAGACTTGTTGACTGGCTGGTCGCCGGGGATTGCAGGGAAAGATGTTACGTAAAAAATACTACATACTTTTTGTTGCAAGAGATGACGACGGCCAACTGCGGAAGATTCCGCTTCCCCTCAAGTATGTGTATGGATTTGTTGCCGCGGCGATCGTAGGCGCTTTCACGATTGTGGGGCTGGCCGGATCGTACACGCGGATGGTCCTAAAGACCGAAAGCTTTAACCAGGTGCGCGCGGATCGCGAAACGCTGCGCCAGAATTACCAGCGGATGGCAGCGATTGCGCACAACCGAAGCGTGCAGGTGGCAAGCTTGGGCGCGCTGGCGAATGAAGTTTCCGCTCTCTATGGGCTGAGGCAGAACAAGCTGCAGGCGGCCGCAGAGGCGAAACCGGCGGAGAGCAAGGCAGCGGCGGCTTCAGCGCCTCCGGCTCCGGCGCAGAGCGACGATGTGAACTCGCAGCAGGTGGCCAACTCCGTTGACATGTTTTATGCGCTGCGTTCCGAAGCGATGTCGGGCGCGGTTTCGCGGGCGCTGGAGAGCGGGCTGACGCCGAACTTTACCGGCGACTGGACGGAACTGGCCGATGCGCCGTCGATGTGGCCGGTGGAGGGCCGCGTGGCGTCGAGCTTCGGTGAGCGCGAGGATCCAATCAACGGCGAAGGCGCGTTCCACACTGGGGTCGATATTGACGCGCCCTACGGAACGCCGGTGCGCGCGGCTGGCGACGGCGACGTGACCGGAGCGCAAATGGGCGCTGGATACGGGCGCGCAGTAACTCTGGATCACGGTCATGACGTGATGACGCTCTATGGACATCTTTCGGCCATCGCGGTTGTTCCCGGGCAGCACGTGACCCGCGGGCAGATCATCGGCTACGTGGGCGAGTCAGGACGCGCCACCGGCCCGCACCTGCACTACGAAGTGCGCCTGCATGACGTGCCCGTGAATCCGTACAAATATTTGCGCGTGACCTACGAGCAGGCGTCCAACCTGGACGATGGTTCGTCTTCAGGCCAATAAACAAATCTGTGGGGAAGGAACAAGCGGCTCCCGGAAACGGGGGCCGTTTTGTTTTCGGGCGATAGCTGCAATGATCCTTTGCCCCCTTGCGTGGTATCGTTAACGCGTTGCTTTACCAGGGAGGATTTCCGTGCGTATTCGTCTCAGCTTTCTTGCCGTCCTGCTGGCCTTTGCAATTCCCGCCACCGCTCAAAACCCACAAGATCGGGCCGCCGATGTACAGACGGCGTTTGCCCGCGCCCAGCATCTGAAACACGGGATCAACGCTTCGAGTTGGTTCGCGGCGTCGCGCGATTATTCGAACGAACATCTCGAGAGCTACACCGACGACGCGGACATCGCGTTGATCGCGAAGATGGGATTCGATCATGTGCGGCTGAGCATCGATCCCATGCCGCTGGCGGCGGCGTTGTACGGTTTTCCGGGGCCGAACAGCGATTTTCTGCCGCACCTGGATCACGCCGTCGACACGATGGTGGCCGATGGGCTGGCTGTCATCATCGACATTCATCCCAGCGACGACTTCAAGCAGCGCCTGGGGACCGACGATCAGGCCGTGGAGCGGTTCACGTCGATCTGGCGGAAGCTCGCCGCGCACTATGCCGATCGCGATCCGAACAAGGTGTTCTTCGAAATTCTAAACGAGCCGGAGCTGCACGATGCTTACCGGTGGGCCGGGATCCAGACGCGCGTGGCTGCGGCCATTCGCGAGGCGGCGCCGCACCACACCATCATTGCGGCAGGCGCGGTTTGGTCGGACATCTGGGATCTGCTGGCCATGGAGCCGCTGGCCGATGGAAACGTGATTTACAACTTCCATTTCTATGAGCCGCACGAGTTCACGCACCAGGGCGCGACGTGGAGCACGCCGTGGTACAGCTACGAACATGGGATTCCGTATCCGGCGACGGAGAGCTCGATGCCGGAGTTGCTGAAGGAAGTTCCCAATGCGGTGGATCGCTACAACATGCAGAAGTACTGGCTGGAAGGGTGGAATGCGCACCGGATTCAACTGATGATTGACAATGCGGCGACGTGGGCGCGCGACAAACATGTTCCGCTCATCTGCAATGAGTTTGGAGCGATCCGCGATTTCCCCGACCCGGTGTCGCGCGCCAACTGGCTGCATGATGTGCGCACGGCGCTCGAGGCCGACGGTATCGGCTGGGCCATGTGGGACTATCGCGGCAATTTTGGCGTGGTGACCAAGGAGAAGGGGCAGCCGGCACAAGTGGACGATTCGGTGGTGAAGGCGCTGGGGTTGCAGGGACGCTGATCACGCAGCGAGTCAACAGGCGCGCGAGAATTCGTGAAACTCCGGCTCATTTTTTTCGCGGCTTGCCGGGATGGTCGAGGAACACCTCGAGGCGATCGAGCGTGCGATCCCACTCGGGACGGCGCGCTCGAAGCCATTCTTCCGCGGAGCGCAAGCCAGAGGCTTCAACGCGGCAACTGCGCACGCGGCCGACTTTTTCGGTTTTGACGAGGCCGGCCTTCTGCAAAATCTGCAGGTGCTGCACCACGGCGGCGAGCGACATGTCAAAGGGCTCAGCGAGCACCGAGACCGACATGGGCCCGGAGCTGAGCCGCTCGAGCATCGCGCGACGCGTCGAGTCGCCAAGCGCATGGAAGACGCGGGCGACGTTGGAGTCACTCCGTTTCATTTGCCGCGTCTTCCCCCTTCCGGTGCTGGATGGCCGGGCCTTTGCGGATTATTCGCCAAGCTCTTTTTCCAGCTTGCCGAGCAGCTTTTCCCATCCAGCTTTGCGCATCGCGGGCCCGTCGGCATTTTCGAAGTACGCGCCCTGGTGCGTGAACAGCAGGTCAGTCCCGGAGCCGTTGGGGATCAGCTCGATCGTAGCGAGCGAGGCGGAGAATGGCGTTCCATCCATGCTCATTCTGTAAGCGGCAACGATGCGCCTCTCGGGGACGATGTCCTGATAAATGGTCTCATCGCCCAGCGTTTTGCCGGCGACGGGAGTTCCCGGGCCCATTTTCATCTGGGCGCGCTCGTGGCCGCCGACCTTGAAGTCGAGTTTGTGGTCCTCGAGCGCGTGCGTGCCGCCGCCAAAGAACCAGCGGCGCTTGGTGGCCTCGTCGGCAAAAGCCGCGAACACACGCTGCGGAGAAGCCTTGAGCTTGCGTTCTAGTTGAAAGGTGCTGTGAATGACGGTCGGATTGGCTAGCGATTGGTTGGGCATGATTCCCACCTCCAGAAGGGAAATAGTCAAGGTGTAGCTTAAGTATTGCGCGGGCCGGTTTTATTGTCAAGTTAAAACTTAAGTGTTGTGCAAATCTGGCGTGGGACGAGAGAAAGTGCGGTGGGCGACGGCTCGCGGAGGGGATAGACGGGGTGTGGGCCGCTGGCAGGGGGTGCGGGGTGTAGGTCGATGGCGGTCGTTTGGCATTGCGGGCAGTGGGGCGCTCGCGGGTGGAAATCGGTCCGAGGTTAGCGCCGAGAAGGGAGTTTTTCATTCCCCGGTTGATAACCATTGCAGCAACCCCGCGGCGGTGATGCTGCCGCCCCTTCAATAGGGTTGCTCCCGGCAGGATTGCTGTGCGCAGGGTGCCAGCATAAGGCTGTGCCGGGTCGCAGCATCACGTTGTACCGAAGGCAGAGCCGACCGTATTCAGTAAAATCTCGGCCTTCGCGGCTTTCTCTGCCGACCTGCTCTTGGTAGACTAGGCAATGATGTTGCAGCGTAGGCGCGTAGCTCAGTTGGTTAGAGCGCTTCCTTGACACGGAAGAGGTCGTTGGTTCGAATCCAATCGTGCCTACCATTTCCCTTTCCATCTAGATTCTATCTGATCCCAACTCACCCTAGACGACCGCTCAAAATATCTGAAAACACGCGACTTCTTCCTTCATTGCGTCCTAAATCGCTCCATTGCGCACTATTAAAGCCGATTCTTAGTGGGGGTATAATTGGGGGTACGAGATTCCGAAATTGGGGGTATTTCCAAATTTCGGGGAAATCGAGGAATTGAACCGTGCCTCTTACCGACACTGAAATTCGGCGCTCCAAGCCCGCCAGCAAGCCCTACAAGCTCTCCGATAGCGGCGGCCTACACTTACTCGTCACTCCCACCGGCGGCAAGCTCTGGCGCTGGAAATATCGTTGCGACGGTGCCGAGAAGTTGATGGCCCTGGGGCAATACCCCGACGTTGCGCTCGCGGATGCGCGCGTAAAGCGCGACGCCGCACGGAAGAAGCTCGCCGGTGGAATCGATCCAATGGCTGAGCGGAAGGCCGAAAAGACAGCCGTCAAGGTTGCCACGGAACACACCTTCGAGAAGATCGGCGAGTTATGGCTTGACCACTGGAAGGGGAACAAGAGCGCGCGCCATTCGGAAACGACACGGAACCGTCTTAAAGCGAACGTGTACCCGGTCCTAGGCGAACGGCCAATTGCGGAAGTGGAACCGATGGAGCTTGTCCAACTCGCAAAGGACATCGAGGCGCGAGGAGCTTCGGATATGGCGAAGCGGATTCTCCAGATCATTGGAATGGTCTGCCGGTACGCAGTGGCCCACGGTTACAGCAAACGCAACCCCGCCGCAGAGATTCGGCCCTCCGATATTCTCAAGCCGACGCGCAAGCAGAATCGAGCGCGGATCGATGCGAAAGAACTTCCGGCCCTGCTCCGCGCCATCGAATTGTACGACGGAAGGCCACTCACGCGGCTGGCCATCAAGCTAATGGCGCTTACTTTTGTCCGCACGAGCGAGCTTATCTGTGCGCGCTGGGAAGAATTCGATTTTGAAGCCCGGCGCTGGGCCATTCCCGCAGCGCGAATGAAAATGAAATCGCCGCACATCGTGCCGCTGTCCGCTCAGGCCATCGAAGTGCTTGAGCTTTTGCGTACCATCTCCGGCAACAAGGCGCTGGTGTTTCCGGGCGAGCAGGATTCGGAAAAGCCAATGTCCAATATGACAATCCTCAAGGCGCTTGAACGCATGGGATACAAGGGGCGAATGACCGGCCACGGCTTCCGTGGGGTTGCCTCAACGATCCTGCATGAGCAGGGATACAACCACGACCACATCGAGCTTCAACTTGCCCACGCACCGCGCAACGAGGTCAGCGCCGCATATAACCATGCGCTCTACCTGGAGCCACGCACCAAAATGATGCAAGATTGGGCCGATTTCCTTGAGCAGACGCAGCGTGGCGGCAAGGTGTTGCCATTTCGCGGCGCGGCATAGCGGATGCCTATTGAGCCGTCGGAAGGCCAGCGCCTTGACCCTTTAGCCGTCTGGCGACGGCTTCCGCGAATTCCTCCACGTCCGGCTGCTTTAATTCCCGCACCGTACCCAACCCTCTGATAATCTCAATCTGCCTGTCAGCCGCCACCGAACCATAGCTCAGGAAAGTAGTCAGCACCTGCTCATGTCCGAGGTTCTGGCTCCACGCCTTGAACTGTTCGGGGGAAGCGCAGACTTGCTCGCCTAGCTTCGCCAACGTTTTTCGTAGGCTGTGCGGATGGAAATAGGGTAAGCCCGCCCGCTCGAATGCCTCGCGGAAGATCGTCCGAATTCGCGTGGCCGTACTCCAGTGCGCTCTTTCCAATCCTGCCGCTTCAAACTGGTGCGTTTGCCCAACCACGATGCACGTTGCTGGAAACAACGGATCGTCATTGCCCCATAGCTTCTCTTCCCGCAGAAAGCGCACCCAGTCTGCCACGATCTCCTGAATGCCGTCACCCACGGGGAAAAAAGTCGTCGTGATGGTCTTGCTGAATTTCGTCTTCACTTCGCGGGCATCCTGGTGGATGCAGGCTTCTTTCAGGTCCACATGCTTCAGCTTCATGGACGCGATGGCCGAATCCCGCGCGCCGGTCAAGAGCGTAAAGGCCACCAGCGCACGATCCCGACGCTCAATCTCATTGCCGCTCGGCATCGTCTCAATCACGTGCCGCACCTGCTCCAGCGTCGGGGCCTTTCGCCCCCGCTGGGCTGTGGCGATCCGCGTGTCTTTCTCTGACAGCTTGAAGTAGTCGGCGTCGGAATACTGAAGGTGCGCCTTGTATCCCGGCTGCCCAGCCAACCAGAAAAAGAATGCCTTCAGTTGCCTTAGCGTTGCGTGCAGGGTCGCCTTGCTCAGCTTTTCCCCGGACCTCTGCCCCGTTTGTTCCGCCAGATGGCGCTTGAAGGCGACGGCCTGTTCAAAGTGGAACGACTTAAAGGGCCGATACCCCGTGTACTCCTCAAACCGGCTCAGGGCCTTCGCGGGCACGTCCAACGATTGCTCGCTGTGGCCCTTGGCTTCTTCCAGATAGATGAGGTATCTGCGCTTGATTCGCTCATTTTCCGGGTTGTGTTTTGTCATGGTTTCTCACCCTTGGCTGAAGTCACTGTTTACGATGGGGGAATCAGTCTCACTTACACGTCGCTCCGTCTTCGTAAACGTGATGTCCAAATTCCCCTGAATCTCTGACAGCTTTGCCCGGCTGGCTCGCCGGTAGATCATCCCTTCGCAGTCCGGGCAGATGCCGATTAAGTTGCCCAGGCTCGCTGTTATCGGCTGGTATTCCGCCATGTCCCCGGCGGGCGGCTTAGGCGCGCGGCATCGCACGCAGTAAATCTCACCGGGCTTGCAGCGCCGCTTGTCCTTTGTCCGGCGCTCCTGGAGAAAGGCGCGAAGGTCCGGGCCAAGAATCAGCGTGGGGCGCCTGGTGTCGCAGGTTGGCAATCCGGCCTTCACCCAGGCACGCACGGTGTTCTTGTGCGAGCCAAACAGCCGGGCAACCTCTTCCACCGTATAGTTGCGATGGATTTTTACAAGCCGGTAATTGGGGCGGCGCTTGCGCATGGGGTTTGCCGTCCCGTCACTATGCCGCTGCCTTGCGGTCCACTTCCAGCTTCGCCACCAGTTCCCGAATCTCCGCGTCCGGCTTTCCGGCGATCCGGGCAGCATTCAGCGCGGCGACCTCGTTCGACGGCCACCCAACGGCGCGCCCGCCCAGGCTCACCGGATGCGTAAAGACTCCGTGCGCAATGCGCAAATACAGTGTGCTGCGTGAAAGGCCAGTTGCCGCCTTGACATCGGGAAGGCGCAGGATGTGATGAGTCATCTTGAATTCTCCCTGAGCGATTCAGTACCGCTCAGGACACACCCTAGTTGTGCGCATTGGGCGATGAAAGCCCGGAGCGCGCCCCGCGTCAGTGTGCAATCTTCAATGTTTTCGCGCCGTTTTCTGGGCTGGGCAGATGCACACCAGCACCAGCAGCCCGGCACTGCATATGCGGAACTCCGCGCAATGCAAGGGTTTGCCGGGCTGGTGAGTTGGGCGAAAAAATTCCGCCCAACTTTTTATCGCGTCATTTGTTTGCGGATCGTCTCGGCGCTGCGCTGGTGGGCAATCTCCATCTTGGCAATCTGCTGTGAGTACCACACATCCGACATCTCAGGACGGCGCTGCTTCAGCGCCTGGTACTCTTTCCGCCAGCTCTCATGCAGGGCTTGAGTGTCCAGCTTGCGCGCTTCGCGCCGCACATTGTTGGGTGTGTAACGATGGTCGCCCATTGTCGCCGCGTCCACCAGTTGCCGGACTGCATTGTCCACCACGGAATAACCACTGGAGCCGTAACCTACAAGCCCGGCCAATGGAACGGCATTCTGCCCGGCCACCAGTTCCAACCGCTCGCCCACACGCAGGCATACCATCTGGCTGCGACTCTTGCCCATCACGACGCCAAGCTCCCACTGCCCAGCGCCGATTTTCCGTTGGCTGTCGGCCCGCAGTCCCAAGCTCTGTGCAACAAAAGTGCCCACGGCTTCCGCGCCGCAACGCCACTGCCTCATCCGTTCGGTAGGTATCTCCACCCGGTTGATGTCATCCCGTTTGTCGCAGATCGTGAATGGTGGGCCGCTCTCTGGCATGGCGTACACCTGCATCACACATTCCTGCTCACAGCCTGGGCAGACGACAGTAGTCGCCGAACTCGCCTTGACCAGCAGCTTTTGCGCTTTCAAGCTCCGCACAGCCTCTACGGGCCACAGGCTCAATTCCTCTTCGCTCACCAGCGCCGCCGCATCCCGCCGCGCCCCCACGCGCTCCAGCAGTTCCAGCAGCGCATCCAGCGGGGTCATGCCTCAGCAGTCTCCGTCTTGCCCAAATCCAACCGTTCTGTCGGCTCCCTGGGTTCAATGCCTGAGTCCACCAGCATCTGCCGCAGTTTCAGGTCCACGTCGTCATACTTCAGCGAGCAGGAATTTGGATGCGTGATGCGAATGCTTACGGATTTGGGCGGCTTCTTGGCATCCAGCACGACCGATGCTGCCAGTTCTACCTGCGTGACGTTGTACGTGCTCAACCTCATTGACTTGCCCGCTTCATCCAGCAGGTCATAGATGGCTTCGGGTCTCGCGGCAGCATCTGCTTCAAACGTGATGCGGTCGCCCTTGACTACCTTTGACGACAGCCGTAGCTTCTTCACTACCACACTCTGAATGCCGCTGGTCGGATCGTGGACAAACTGAAAGCCCCGCTCCCGGAGTGGACTCAGGTCATAAACGCGCTCATCCGAAGGATCGGGCGGCAGTTCGGACAACTTCAGAATTTCCGCGGCAAACATCGCTTGTAGCGGTTCGACCGCCTTATTCGCTCCGCGACAATTCAGGTCCAGAGTTCCATCTTTCTGCGAATACACATAGATCACTTCAAAGGCCGGATTGTGCGGCCTGGGCGCAAACTCGCCCTCCACCCATTCCAAGCTCCGCTGGGAGTAGTCTTCTGGATAAGCGAAAAAGTAATCCAGATCGCCCCGGCGGAATGCCTCCACAACACAGTTCTTACCCCTTCCCTCCGTCCGATGAAAATAGTCGCTGATTCCGTCGGCCAGCGCCCGCCGACCGTCTTCATGCACAGACGCAGGCTGGTGCGGCAACCCCTTCCGCTTCCGCCAATAGGGCAACGTGTCCGCGTGGCAGAACAGCGTTGCGCCCTTCCAGAGTTGTGGGTATTCCAGAAAAGTCGCCATTGCCCGCTCAAAGTGACCGTCTAAGTCGCCTAGCTTTTCAACAAAGGCTAAAAGCGTATCCGCCTGTTCTCGGAATTGCCATTGAGCCTCATCGCGGATTGCACACCAGCCCTTTTCGCAACTCAGCGCATGAATCTCGCTGAAGTCTGCATCCATCGCGTTGCGCTGGCCCTCTGGCAATTCCAGCCATGCGGTAAACAATTCATCTATCCGAGCTTCCTTCATTGCCGCAAAGTCCAGCCCTGCGAGCACACCGCGCCTTTCAAAGTAGCGTGCCAGCAGCGCATTAGGCATTTGCCGGAAAAAATCCCTCGTAGAGTAGTGACGCCCCATATCCCCTCGCAAACCGGCGCAAGCCCCTTGCGCTCTGGGACATAGTAGGATGTTGCTGTACTTAACGATAGCGCACTTTTGCACCACCGGCGCAGCGTTGTGAAATACCGGAGCCACCTGCCATGAGCAAGCCGCCTCTGTTTCTTGAAGCGTTACAGCACTTCGCCGCCAGCGTCAGCGGCAAGATGACGCAATTCATCGTAGGGGAACCGGAGGACCAGCTTCGCGGCCCTTTTGAGAACTTAATGAACGCGGTCGCCTCCGCATTGGGTTGGAAGATTGTGTGCACGGGAGAAACACTATTGCCCGGCAGGTTAGGACGCCCCGATTACGCGATCCATCGAAATAAGCTCCTAACAGGATACGTCGAACTCAAAGCGCCCGGCGTTGGCGTGACTCCCGCACGCTTCAAAGGGCACAACCGCGAGCAGTTCAAACGTTTCTCAGCCATTCCGAACATCCTTTACATAGACGGCAACGACTGGGCTCTCTACCGGGAAGGCGAACGGGTTGGCGAGGTTGTCCGAGTTTCGGGAGACATTGCAACTCAGGGAAAGAAGGCTGTCACCCCCGAAGACGCGGTAGAAATCGAAACTCTCCTGCGTAGGTTTCTTGAGTGGCAGCCCTTCATTCCTACGGATCGCAAGGGAAAGATTGACCTAAAGAAGCTGGCGGCGTTGCTTGCTCCGCTCTGCCGAATGCTGCGCGATGATGTACTGGACGCCCTGGGAGACAAAAACTCCCCCCTTGTCCAGCTTGCCAAAGATTGGCGGCAACTTCTCTTTCCAGACGCTTCGGACGAGCGGTTTGCCGACTCATACGCGCAGACCGTTACATTTGCTCTCTTGCTGGCGCGGAGCGATGGGGCCAATCCGCTCACGCTTGACAGTGCGGAAAAGACTCTCGAAGCGCAACACAACCTGCTGTCGCGTGCCCTACAAGTGCTCACCGATCCCGGTGCACAGAGCGAATTGACCGCCTCCCTTGACTTGCTATTGCGCATCGTCGGCGTTGTCCCGTCCGCAACCTTGGCAGGAGCGGAAGACCCGTGGCTCTATTTCTACGAGGTCTTTCTTGCTGTCTATGATCCCGAACTCCGCAAGGATGCGGGGGCCTACTATACCCCGGTGCAGGTAGTTCGGTGCCAGGTCCGTCTGATTGATGACCTTCTTTCTAACCGCTTGGGATATTCGTTGGGATTTGCTGATCCCAACGTGGTCACCCTTGATCCGGCAGTTGGGACCGGGACCTATCTGCTCGGCGTGATCGAACATGCGCTCCGCCGGATTGAATCGCAGCAAGGTCACGGCGCAGTCCCCGGCGAAGCAACAGCGCTCGCAAACAACCTGTACGGCTTCGAAGTGATGGTCGGCCCCTATGCTGTTGCCGAATTGCGGGTCAGCAGGGCATTGCGAGATCGTGGAGCGCAATTGCCGAAGGACGGCTCACACGTGTACCTGACGGACACCCTTGAAAGCCCTCACGCCGAACCTCCGCAACTTCCTCTCTTTCTGCGTCCGATTGCCGATCAACATGCCAAAGCGCTCAAGGTGAAAAGCAAGGTACCGGTGATTGTTTGCTTAGGCAACCCGCCCTATGACCGTCATGAGGCCGCAACCATAAGAAACAAGGCCAGCGCTGGCGGATGGGTGCGATGGGGCGATACAGAGAGTGGCAAAGACGCCATCCTGCGCGATTTTCTCGATCCGGCCAGCGCCGCCGGATATGGCGTTCATCTTAAGAATCTCTATAATCTGTATGTCTATTTCTGGCGCTGGGCACTTTGGAAGGTTTTCGAGAGCGAAACATCAACGGGTCCGGGTATTGTTAGTTTCATAAGCGCATCAAGCTATCTCGACGGCGATGCCTTTTGTGGGATGCGCGAACACATCCGCCGCTTGTGCGATGAGGTCTGGATTCTTGACCTTGGCGGCGAGGGTCGGGGCACGCGCCAAAGCGAAAACGTATTTGCCATTCAGACTCCCGTTGCCATTGCCGTAGCGGTTCGGTCAAGCAAGGTCGAAAAGAAGAAGCCCGCGAAGGTCCATTTCGCCCGGCTAGAGGGAACCCGAGACGCCAAGCTCGACGCGCTGGAAGGAATTGAGGGGTTCGCCAAAGTCAAATGGCGCGAGTGCCCAGACGATTGGCAGGCACCTTTCCGGCCTGCTGGAAAGGGCGATTACTTTACATGGCCGCTTCTCGCCGATCTTATGCCCTGGCAGCACTCTGGAGCACAGTTTAAGCGAACCTGGCCCATTGCGCCCGATTCAGATACTCTCAAGGCTCGTTGGAGAGCCCTACTTAAATCGCAGGACAGGGCAGGGGCGTTGCGGGAGACACGTGATAGGCACGTAAATTCAACCTACCCCATACTTCCCGGCTCAACCAAAGTCAGCAACCCGAACTTATCGATCAACCAATTGCCGGGCAATGCCCCTACACCGCGAATTGAGCAGTACGCATATCGATCTTTTGACCGTCAGTGGATACTCGCTGACAGCCGTCTGGGCGATTTCTTGCGCCCTGATCTTTGGCGCGCTCACGGCGAAAGGCAAGTTTATCTAACCAGCCTTCTCTACAACCAGCCGCTTGGGCGTGGTCCGGCTTTGACAGCGTGCGCACATATCCCAGACCTAGATCATTTTCGCGGTTCATTTGGCGCAAAGCAGGTCTTGCCGCTTTACCGTAGTCCAAACGCCGAGGAAGAAAACATCGTCCCTGGTCTGCTTGAGTTGCTTCGCAAACAATATCAGCGTCAAGTTAGCCCGGAAGACTTCGTTGCCTATACCTACGGTGTTCTGGCGCAGTCGTTTTTCACATCGCATTTCTCAAAGGAACTGGGAACGCGGGAGTTGCGCGTGCCCATTACAAAGAACTCCACGCTTTTTGAGAGAGTGCGCGCCTCGGGCGCACGCCTGCTTTGGTTGCATACTTACGGTGAGCGCTTCGTGCCAAAAGGCAAACATCGTGGAACGATTCCGCCAGGAAAGGCGAAATGTACCAAGGCCGTACCGGGAGATGCCGACGGCTATCCTGAATCCTTCTCTTACAACGACGTAACGCGAACGCTAACGGTGGGTGAGGGTAAATTCTCTCCGGTCACGAGCGAAGTCTACGAATTCGAGGTCTCAGGTCTCAAAGTGCTGCAATCGTGGCTCAAATACAGAATGAAGGACGGCGCTGGCAAAGGCGGATCGCCGCTCAATGAGATTCGGCCTGAGCATTGGACATCCCAGTTCACCACCGAACTACTCGAATTGCTCTGGATTCTGGAAGCGACGGTGGAAATATACCCCGAACAGGCCAGACTACTTGAGGATGTTATTAGCGGTGACATCTTCCAAGCCAATGAGCTGCCGACCGTTCCGCCAGAAATGCGCAAGCCACCCCGGACGAAGGATGAAGAGAATGGCCAGCTTGAATTCGAGGAGATGTAGACGCTGGTTCTAGGAGTAATCATGCTCGATGCATCATGGCCCGGCTGGGGCCTTATGCAATGCGGGATCTCCGCCGCTTCTGGACTTCTCGGTGTCCTCATTGGCGGCCTGATGAGCAGTCGAGGCCAGAAGGCGGAGAGACGAAATGCGCGCATCCGCGAGCAACTGCACGATTTCTATTCACCCCTTTTGGGAATTCGGGAAGAAATTCGCGCGAAAAGCGAGTTGCGAACGAAGCTCCATTCGGCTGCGAACGCAGCGTGGCAGAAACAGGTTGCGATTCACAACCGTTCTGTGCCGGAGGACATTGAGGCACAATTCAACAAGGTGATTGACTACAGCAATGAGCAACTAGAGAAAGACCTGGTGCCGCTGTACCGCAAGATGCTCGATCTTTATCTCAGCAACAAGTGGCTTGCGGAAGAATCGACGCGCGGATTCACCTATGAGCTAGTTGAATTTGTGGAAATTTGGAATCGCTATTTTGCAGAGAGCCTGCCCCGCCAAGTTCTAAACGAAATCGAACACACGGAGGCGAAGTTGCAGCCTTTCTATTCGGACCTTCAGGACAATTTCAATCGCTTGAGTAAAGAACTCCAGAACTGAGTGTCTTGGCTCCCCGCGCAACAAGCAAAAGGGGTAGCAGCCGTTTCGATGCCCCGTACCCCGGACAACTAACCCAGTTGCCAGTTTCTGCCAACATTGCAAAATCAAAAAACTGCATGAAGCTCCGCTAGACCCGATAGCACGGGTGGCAGGCACCTGAGAGTACCGGGACATCCTTTACGTTTTAGACCGGAGACATGGTTTACAAGCCCCTTGCGGTGAGAGTGGCTCTGGTTGCGGGTTTTCGGCGGGCTTTGCCGGTCTTCAGATACATGATAGTCGTCGTCGTAGCCGTGGTAATGTGGGAATCCCCGCAGGGATTTCCAAGGGGTGTGGGAAGGGTGGAAAGCCGGCTTTATGGCTTTCCATGCTTTCCATACCCCGGCATTTCCATGGCTTGTTTTTCGTCGGCGCAAAAACTCAGACATTGGGGAATCGCGCGTTTAAAGCATCTCTATAGTCCGATGCGTTCCAATCCGGGGGATCTTCTGGAAGGCCTAAAAGAGCCGAAGCTGCTTCGGCCACTCGCTCTTTCAATACGGCTGCACCGAGCATACTGCGCAGCGTTGGGATAAGCCGCAGATCCTTTCGCCTTCCAAGTCCGACTGCAGCTTCTTCGCGAACATCCTCGTCTGTATCTGCAAGCCGACAGAGAAGAGCGTCGCGGATTTCCTGAGAATCGGCATCGCCTAGCACGCCGAGACCGAAAACGGACCAGTCTCGAACGTCGGAGTTTGAGTCTGTTGTAAGCTTCAGTAGAGCCTCGACCGAACGTGAATCATTTGGGAAGCATCCTAACGCGAATGCGACTGCAAATCGTACATCCTCATCTTGGTGATCTGTGTAGGCGGCGATGATCGGAATAGCGGCAGGCGCACCTAAGTGACCCAATGCGGATATAGCGGAACTGGCAGCGATGGCACCGCAATCCTCACTCAGTACGCTTGTGATGAGGACATATGACTCATCACGGAACAGCCACTCTGGCTGTTCCGTGGAACTCCCAGCGCGGCGCAGCTGTCCCAGGACGTCCGCTGCTCTGGCCATCTTTAGCGAGTTCCCGGATCCCAACCATTCGGCAGCATGATCGAAGATTTCCCGGCTACCATCGCGTTGCAGCGCAAAAACGGCCTCCCATGCATCATCCCCTTCATAGTCGCCGAGGAGCGTGCGAGCGAACAGGCTTTCCACTTCAGAGCTGGTCATGGGACCTCTAATCAAAATTATGCATCAGGGGTCGCCGCGGCACTTATGCCCTCACGGCCGGGCGGAACCTCATCTCGGAAGCGTTGAACTCCCCGAGCTCCGTGTTGCAAAAGAAGACCCGGTGAACCTCATCATCCATCTGTTCGAGCCCGATTTCTTCATTGCGGAAGACTTCGCTCACGAACACCCGGCCCTTGTGCCAGCTGATGTCTCCGCTGTTGTTTACCCTCCGTGTCTGGAACGACCTCGGATATTGGAAACTCGCCACCCTGCTAGGCAGCAGCCGAGTGCTGGGTACGTAGATGCTTCCCGGCGTTTCGTTGGCCAGAGCTTCGTGCGGGCGCTCATGGTTGAATACCAGGCGGAAACGATCAAACTTCTTCTGTTGTGCCGTCACCGTGCGAGCTGGCGGCTTCGCGGTGTCTTCCTTCAGCGTGCGATGCATTCGTTCGTGTCTTCCGTTTTGTTGAGGGTGTCCTGGCTGAATACGTTCGTGAACGATGCCGAGCTTCATCCATCCCAGAGACAACTTGGACAAGCCCAGCAGGCCAACGCCCGCGAATGGCGCTCCGTTGTCCGTGCGAATGCGTTCTGGCACACCGAACTCCCGCATCGCCGCGTCGCAGACGGCACTCACTTGAGCGAGGTCCATGCGTGCTACTGCCTGGCAGCGGATCAAAAATCGGCTGTGCGCGTCGGTGATGGTGAACGGATCGCAGCGAAAGCCGTCGCCAGTCAGGAAGTACCCCTTGAAATCCATACACCAAAGCTGGTTGGGCGCAGTCACCATCGAGAACGGTTGAGAACTGGGCGTTGCGCGCCGTTTCTTCCTCTTCGGGTTAGTAAGTCCGGCCCGGCTGAGGATCTGACCCACCGTACTTGCCGCCGGCCAGGTCACGTTCGGGTTCATACGTTCCAATCGAGCCTTCAGCTTCCTCGCTCCCCAGGAGGGGAACCGCTTCCGTAGCGCAAGGACTTCGTTCTCGATCTCGGCTGACGTGGCGTATGGGGAACTGTGCGGCGTGCGCGTCAGATCGAGCAGGCCCTCAGGCCCAACTTCGTCGTAGCGCTTGATCCACTTGTAAGCAGTTGGACGCGAGATGCCGTACTCGTGACACAGGTCGGTCACGGACATTTCTTCCTTCTGATAGCTCGATAAGAACTGCAGGCGTTGATCCACGGTTCGAGTCTCTTTCCAAGGCATGAACGCATCTTCATGCGTCAAGCCAAAGCTGGGAAAGCCAACCGTTCTCCGTCATGGTGTAAACCATGTCTCCGGTCTGTTTTGTAAAGCATCTCCCCGGTATGCTCA
>Ga0187851_10001025_pt1 | contig 27313 bp, 33 predicted proteins | sample June2016WEW_6_10_FD_132997 | JGI IMG/M metagenome (GOLD analysis project Ga0187851, IMG submission 132997) | Peatland microbial communities from SPRUCE experiment site at the Marcell Experimental Forest, Minnesota, USA - June2016WEW_6_10 | ecosystem: Environmental > Terrestrial > Soil >...
TCCGCTCGGGTCCCTTCCCGGAAACTAGCCAGCCGAGGCGAAAACCTGTTTTCTCAGCAATTATCTGCGCGATGTCAGTACTCAGGCGGATTACCCCTGCCTCTATATTACGGATTGTGCTGGGTTTGATGCCCATTTCCAGGGCAAATTTTTCCTGACTGTATCTCTCCAAACCTCTCTTAGTCCGGTAGTGCTCCCGGATCTTTTTCAGCCTCCGCGCAGTTTCTGAGAGTTGTTTTTGGTCGTCCATTTTTTGGATTGACTCCACTCTAGTATTTAGATTATTCTGTCCTTCGACAATACGTTCGAGCGTCATCGTGGACATTGATTTCTCCTTGTCACCTGAAAGGACACTTTAATGGAAAATCTGATCACTGCAAACAAAAATGAGATCTTCGGAAAGCTCAGACTAAAGGGCCTGACGCTTAAAGATTTCGCGCAAGAGCGAGAGTGGGACCCAAATACTGTGCAGCAAATAGTCCGCCGGTACGCGGGGACTAACAAAATCCCAAGGGGGGAATTGACGAAAAAGGTACTGATTGAACTGACTAATTACCTCAAAGACTAAAGTCAAGCTTTCACGATTGCAAAGGAGGGGGATCATGGTAAGCGCACTGGAAGTGGCACTAGAGGCCACTAAACGGGGTTGGTACGTATTTCCACTCGCAGCCGGCACGAAGGTCCCGCCGAGCGGGTTCGATAAGCCAGAGGGGCGAGCGTCAAACGTCTCCACCGTGATCGAGCAGTGGGCGACCCAGTATCCGAACTGCAACTGGGCGCTTGCCGCTGGTAAATCGGGGCTCGTCGTAATCGATGTCGACGTTAAAGACGGCGCCCCGGGTCTCGAATCGTGGAACAGGCTGGCTGAAGAATTTCCCGAACTTCCCCAGACTCTTTCTTCCTTCACGCCCTCGGGCGGCTGGCACTTCTATTACACGGGGCAAGCCCCAAACTCCGCGGGCACAAGATTAGGTCCCGGCATCGATGTCAGATCCAAGGGCGGCTACGTAGTTCTCCCTGATGGTCAGATCGTAGGGGGTAAGAACCCGGGGTTTTACTTTTGGAGAAGTAATTGCCCACTCGATCCGCGGGAGATCCCTGCAGGAGTTCTCGAGCGCCTCGGCCGGCCGCGCGAGCGCGACCCACTACACGACATCCCACTCTGCGATCTCGATGACCCGGACTCGATCGAGCGCGCTATCCACATTGCCAAAACCTGCTCGACAGATCTCACCGGCTTTAACGTCGGCTGCCTGCTGCGCGACGCCGGCCTTTCTGAAGATATGGCTCTCGAGGTTTTCATGGAACACCACGCGCCCAGGTGCAAGGAACCATGGCCTATAGAGAACGCGCAAAAGAAGATTGAAAACGCTTACACGTACGCCAAGGACCGGATAGGCAATAGCTCACCGGTGCTTGTGCGGAACTCATTTGAAGACATGACCGCCGACCAGGCGCCCCCACTCCCGGAAGATCCCAATGCGCCGGCGGTCGTAATTCCGGTCTGCCGGGCATCGGAGATTGATCCTACGACCATCCCGGTACGAGATTGGGTACTGGGAAGGAGGTATCTTCGGGACTTTGTTACGGTGCTCATTGCTCCTGGCGGCCAGGGTAAATCGACTATGGTGCTCGCAGACGCCGCGGCAATAGCCTCCGGGCGACCGATTACCGGCGATGCGGTCTACCACCAGGGGAAAGTCTGGTATTACAACACTGAGGATCCCCAGGATGAGCTTGATCGGCGCGTCACCGCGATGGCGATACTGCACAAGCTGACCAAGGAAGATCTTTCAAACCTCTTCACGACTTCCGGGCGAACTCATCCTCTCATTCTTGTCAAAGACACTAAAGACGGCATCCGTCGAAACGAAAAAGCAATCCAGGCAATCATCGAGATAATCAAGCGTGAGGGCATAATCCTTTTTATAGTCGACCCGTTTGTGCGCCTCCACAATGTGAATGAAAACGATAACATGGCAATCGATGCGGTCATGCAGGTCCTAGCCAGGATTGCAGCGGAGACCGGGTGCGCCATTGCCGTGGTCCACCATACCAAAAAGCTCGGGAAGACCAGCGGCGCCGGCGACATGGATACCGCCCGCGGGGCGTCTTCCATGATGTTTGCCGCCCGGATTGCCCATACCCTTACCACGATGACCGATGCCGAAGCGACGACTTTCCGCGTGGATCTGGATCGGGCTAAGTGGCATGTGCGCCTGGACGATGCGAAGGCAAATCTCTCGCCTCCGGGGGCTAATACCAGGTGGTTTGAACGCGTCTCGGTCAAGATACCCAACGGGGACCAGGTGGGCGCCATCAAGGTTGTATCCTTCCCGGACGCCCCCGCCGTACAAGTGGAAAAATCACTCGATCTAGTCCAGATGGTATTCCAGGTTTGGACTCAGCCTATCACCTGCTACGACATGGCGTCGCTTATCAAGAAGCACTTCTCCGATGAATACGGGGAGTGGACACAACGAAGGCTCAACGACAGGATTATCGAGCTTTTTAAAGGGGTGGTGCGCGAGCACAACGGAGAAGTTCTTACCGCCAGATGGGGTGACGGGAAGAAGGGAAAAGCGCGGATCTTAGTGCGGGAAGCAGAAGCTACGGAACAACGGGAAGCTACGGTCGGAGCTTCGGAGCTTGAAGCTACGGAACAACGGGAAGTTACGGTCGGAGTTTCGAAGCTAGGGGCAAAAATCGAGGTTGACGAAGATGAATTCTAATTTTGCGAAGCTCCGAGAAGCTCCGAAAAAACGACCGCTGCTTGTAAGTGATGAGAATCACTCGGTAAAAGGTGAAGCTACGGAGCTCGGAGCTTCAATGGCGTTTCGGAGCTCGGAGCTTCCTCGTAAGTTACTGAAATCACTGAAGCTCCGAAGCTACGGAAGCTACGCCCTACTACGTAGGGTAGCGACGCTTCGTCGCTTCTACTCGTAGTCGTGCCGCAACCGACTCAAACAAGGAAAAAGGGGCGATGAAAAAATTAAAGATACCTGGGGGAAGATGGCGAAAGTTTGAAAGTAGCGGGATTGCATTTCTTGGATTCTGGGTTGCGTACCTCTCGTTTCTGTCGATGGCGATCTGGGCGTTGTTCTTTCGGAGGTGAGTCGTGATTCTGGGGCTGGACATGGCAACGAAAACAGGATGGTGCTTCGTGGACGACCGCGGCCAGGTGGTTGAATCCGGCGTCCAGGATTTCACGAAGAAGCGGGGTGAGGGAAACGGTCTTTTGTTCCTGCGTTTCCGGAAATGGCTTAACGAACTGACGCGATGCCTGGTGCGCGGCAAGAAGGTGCGTCTCATTGCGTACGAGCAAGCCCACCACCGGGGAGGCGCAGCCACAGTGCTTTGTGTAGGCCTTGAGACGCGCGCCCAGGAGCAGGCCGCAAAGCTGGGGATCGAGTCAGCCCCGGTGATGGCGAACAGACTCAAGCATTTTGCAACGGGTAAAGGGAGAGCGCGGAAGGGGGAGATGATCGAGGCAGCCGCCAGGATCCTGGGGCGTGCTCCGGTCGATGACAACGAGGCCGACGCGGTGCATGTGGCGCGGTGGGCCTATAAAGAGTTCTACGAGGAGGAGGAGTGGTAGAGATGGGGCAAGCATTAAGGTGTACGGCAGTCTTTGATCCCGCGTACGTGGTAGCGCGTGACAAGCTCATTAAACCGGCCGAGCGTGAGACCGACAGGAGGGTCAGACGCGTCAAGTTCGATTGCGAGGAGACCTACAAGCGGACCTGGAGCGCGACATTTTGCCAGACCATGGACCGAATGGCGAAGGAGGCAGGCCTTTGAACCAGGTGGTCGAGATCTTCCGCAAGCTCTTTCGGATGCAAAAGGCACTTGAAGTGGTTGCCCCCCGCAAGCGGGGGACCTCTTCGATGAAGCACCACGCCACGGGTCGACGGGGCTGCCAGGCTAAAGCGATCCGCCGGCGCCGGGCACAAAACAAAGTGGCGGCCGCAAGCCGCCGCGTGAACTGGAGGAGGGCAGCATGAGTGACATGGTGGACGCTTTGTGTAGCTGCGGTCACAGGTACGGCGCGCATATCCCGACGCATACCAGGGACATGTACTACCGGGGGAATTGTATGGTTGAGGGTTGCAGTTGCCGGGCGTTTGAATTGGCGGTTGCCCCACCGACGGATGACAACTGGAAGCACCGCAGTGCGGGAATGCGATGCGAGAAGTGTATGTGGTTTGTCTTCAAGGACGTCTCGGGTAAGCCAACGCATCTCGGCCGTTGCAGGCGCCACGCTCCCACGATGAGCGGATGGCCCGCCGTCTTCGGGACCGATTGGTGCGGGGATCACAAACTCGACGAGGAGAAGATCTGATGCTGATCTGGCAATGCGATCTATGCGGAACGCAGCAGGAGCAGCGTATCGAGCGGTACACCGTATTTGACGAGAGGGGGGTTGATCAATATGAGGTTTGCGACCGCTGCCACGGGGAACTGCAGACGCTGGAGAGCAGTTTAAGGACAACGTGGCAGCTTGTCCGCAGAAAGAAGATTGCCGAACTGAGGGGGCAGAAGAGGAGAAGATCTGATGTCAAACCCGGATCAAGAAAACCCGTACGTGACGGCGGACAGGCCGCCAACCGAGGATGAGGTGCGTGAGCGTATCGCGATGCTCGAGGAGAAGCTGCGAGACATAAAGGCGTCTCTTCCAACGCAGCCGATCGTGCTGCCGGCGCCCGCGCGACCGCCACTCGTAGTCACTGAGGGAATGGTTTTCGAGGCCGATGGGGCTTTGTTTCAAGTGATCCGCCTTCTGGGGCGCGGTCGATTCGTTATCAGACAACTGAAAGGAAAAGCCAAAGATGAATCACCAGACGTTTGATTCTGTTGTCAGCGAGTTGTTAATGGACGCCCGCGAGATGATGCGGACCAAGGGTGAGATGTATGCGCCGGGGGAGGATCGCCTGGAAGCATTCGCGCGCATGGCCGCCGGCCGCCGGACGACTGAGAAACTGGTTAACCTAGGCCTTGTGGACAAGCACTACACCGCGATGTGGATGTTTGCCGAACGTGAGGCTGACACGGGGGACCTCATCGATCCGGTGGAGTGGAAAGAGAAGATCGTCGACATGATCGTGTACATGTGCCTGCTCTGGGCGCAGGTGATTGAGGACCGGTATCGGGAGTCCAAGTATTGTGTCGAGAACCAGTTGCAGATGGGCTGGCCTCTCCCGGTTCCTGCAGGATTGATGGAGAGCCTCTTCGAGGCGATCCCCACGATATTCCAGGACTCGGATATGGCCTTTGTCAAGGGCATGACCCAGGGAATGGCGCAGGTCGCTGGAGCTTTCTCACCACCCCCGCGGGTCATCCACCTGGGACCTCTCGAGCGGGAGGACAAGACGCCTTCAGACGTCGAGCCGAAGAAGGCTGTCCTGGGCTCGGACGAGGGATCGAGGCCGGACGTCCTGTACCGCGAGGGCGGGGGACACGATTAATGGCGGACCTCCTGCAAGGGTGGGAAGAGATTGCAGGCTGCCTGCGGGTATCGGAACGGCAGGCGCGTGAGTGGAAAGAGGAGCTTCTGGCTGCGGGGGTCGTCTTCGCTTTGCCAGGGAGGTGGCATAAACCGGTTTATCACGCGCTTCGAGGAGAATTGCTCGCGTGGGTCAAAAGGAGAGGGCGTGGTGGCTATAGTCTACCCGTGGCCGCAGTTGTGCGAAGTTCACAACTGCGGGAAGCAACGGGTCCCGATCGGTAACGGAAAGTTCATCTACGTCTGCCGGCAGTGCCAGGAGGAGATGACCAAGATGCCGCCGCCAGATGGCTACGACTAAGACCAATAGGCGCTGAGAAATCAGCGCCTAAACTTTTTTTAATATCCTGCTTTTTGTTGCTCATGTGCCGCTCATGTGCCGCTCATGTGCCGCTCATGTGCCGGTTGACTCCCCCTTGTAATCACCTTTTAACCTTGATATCCCGCAAACACTCATGGTCGTTTTCTTTTTCCTTGTCTCTGGGGGCGCCGCCGCATCCTCCCGGCAGCGCCCCATTAAAGGACGCGCATGGCAGACTTTAAACCCGCCGTTGACCTGGTGATCGAACACGAGGTCATCGCCTACGGTACCGACCACGAAATCGACTACTCAAACGTCGCCGGCGATCACGGCGGTGAGACCAAATACGGCATCTCCAAAGCAACCTTCCCAAACGTCGACATCAAGGATCTGAGCGAGGCAGACGCCCGGCAGATCTACTTCGATAGCTACTGGGCACCTTACCAGATGGCCCGGATAACCGATCAGCACATAGCAAATTTCATTTTCGACCTGCTCGTAAACATGGGGCCGGGTCACGACTTTCAAGTTGTCCAGCGCGCCGTAAACGCTTTGGGAAATGACTTGGTTGTCGACGGTCGCGCCGGCCCGGCGACGATCGGGGCGATAAATGCCGCGGATCCGGTCGCGCTCAAAGCGGAGATCGGAACCCAGGCCGAGCGATTTTACCAGGAACTCAACCAACCCCGGTTTCTGGCGACATGGCTGCGCCGGGTAAAAGACGACGAGGCCCGGGCCTGATGGAGATGCCATCGAGCAGCACGATGCTCCAGGGCGTTTTCTCTCTGGCGCAGATTGGGGCGATCATCTACCTGGTGCGCGTCTTGATCACGCCGATCGCAAAAACGGTAGAAACCTGCGCGAGGTCAATCGAGACCTTGTTCGACGGGCGAAATAAGCATGAGACCCGGCTCGTAAAGATCGAAACGGTCCATGCGCTTAAAGGATGCAGTAAACCTGACTCTTTGGAGGGGACACAATGAAGAAAGCACGTACCATCGCAGGCGTAGCAGTTATGGCGTTTCTCGCAGCAGTATTGATCAGCGCGGTAGTGTTTGGCTGCGCTCTTGTAAAAACAGACGTGGCAAAACTTGAAGGCGACGTCAAGGCAATCAACTGGTCCGAGGTGAGCACTTACTGGGCAGACTTTGTCAAGGGCTTAAACGAGGCTCTCCCTGTCGCTGAGACGCTCTTTCCCGGCACCAAGAGCACAATCGAAACGATCGTAAAGCCTGTCCTGGCTGACGCAAACACCGCTGCAACCGCGCTTACCACCTCGGTGCAGGCGTACCAGAACGGCACGCTAACTACCGCAGCCCTGCAGCAGGCAGCCGCGGAAACTCAGTCAGCAGTCCAGGCAGCAAGCGCCATAGTCGGCCAAGCTGTAAAGGGTAAGCTCGCTACCGGGGCAGTGGCCGCAAGCTCGGTCCCTACAGTAGCTACCCCGGCTGGCTCATCCAAATAGACGTATCCGACACTCAACCGACTCGGGAGGGCGACCTCCCGATTTGGTACGGTGTCAACGGTTGGAGGGTTAACCAGGGTCTCATAGAAGACACGACGGCAAATAACAAGGTCTGGTACATCCAGACCACGGTTTGGAGATGGTAGCCAATGGGTTTGACCAACTACCTGGTTGAAAAATACGGCATCGGAATGGTGGTGGATACGCTGAAAAGCTCGTACCCACCTCTTCTCGTTTTCATGGACGCCATCGGAACCGGTTCCGTCCCGGAAGCAGTCTCGGCCTGGTTAAGCGCGCACAAGGACTTCGTTGCGTCGCTTCCGCCCGCGGCGCCCTCGACAGTGGATTGGGACCGGTTCTCCCACCGCCTGTTGACCGAACGCCCGGCGGTGAAGGTCTTCCTCGATCTTTTCACGGCATTGGGGATCGCCCAGGTAGCTGGCGTCGACTTTAACACGTTTCTCGAGGACCTCGTAGCCTACAAGGCGGCGCAATCATGAAAGAGCTCATCAGTACGCACTTCTCGGCGGTCCTGGGATACGGACTCTGGCTCATCCTCATCTTCTTTTTGGCGCTCACCGTGCGCTTTGACAACCTGGTCACGCACATGGCGGCCGGCTGGATGGCGTCCGTTGCAACCTACATCAACGCAAAAGCGATAGCGATCGCGGGGCAGGCGCCCCCAAACATTGCGGTTCACATGCCGGCGCCGGCTGACCCGCAGCCCGTGAATGTGACGGTAGTACAACCCGAGCCAGAGCGCCCTGCCGCCAGCGCGCCAAATCCGGCAGCCGCGGCGCCCGAACTCTCGCAATGGGTGACGAAGTAAATGAACCCCAGCAAGTGGGAAGATAGCTTTGTTGAACGCGCGCAGAAGATATGCGCCCGCGGATTTAGCCAGGAGGCACTCGCGGACGCTTTCGGCGTGAGCGTTAAGACGATCGAGCACTGGTCGGCAGAGCGTCCCGAGTTCCGGGAAGCAATGCGCCGCGGCCGGTACGACTTCGCCTGTAACGAGCTTGAGGGCACCCTCTTCACGTCCGCCAGCGGGTACTTCAAAAATGAGGAAACCTGGGAAACCCGCAAGGTCAAGTCCTGGGACTTTGAAACAGACGAAGAAGTCATCCTCGAGGAACTCGTCCTCGTAAAGAGGGTGAAGAAATTTTTTCCGCCCAACGTGACCGCGATCATCTTTGCGCTCAAAAACAGGCTGCCTGATCGCTGGAAAGACGTAAACAAGCTTGAGATAGAAGACCTTAAACCGCTTGCCGACAGGCTGGCGGAAGCTCGCAAAAACGAGGCAAAGCGTGAGCAAAGAGGAAGCTGAACTAACGCGTGACATGGGCCGGTTCTCCATGGACCCGTACGGGTGGGTGCTCTTTTCCTTCCCGTGGGGATCAGGTGAGCTCGAAAACGAGATTGGCCCAGACGTATGGCAGACCCACGAACTCCAGGCGATTAGCGCGCAGCTACTCGCCGGCGGGGATCTCGGCGTAGTCATCCGGCGCGCGATCGCATCAGGCCATGGCATCGGCAAGTCAACCTTTGTCGCCTGGTTAATCCTCTGGGCCATGAGCACATATGAGAACTGTAAGGGCGTTGTGACCGCCAATACTGAGACGCAGCTTCGGACCAAGACCTGGGCCGAGCTCGCCAAGTGGCACCGCCTCTGTATCTGTAAGCACTGGTTCGTGTTTACCGCGACCGCCCTTTTCGCAGCGGACCCCGGGCACGCGAAGACCTGGCGGATCGACATGGTGCCCTGGAGCGAGCGCAACACTGAAGCGTTCGCCGGCCTGCACAACAAAGGCAAACGCGTGATCCTCATCATGGATGAGGGAAGCGCCATCCCGGACAAAATCTGGGAGGTCTCCGAGGGCGCTCTAACCGATGAGCGTACCCAGATCATGTGGTTTGCCTTCGGTAACCCCACGCGTAACACAGGACGGTTCAAGGAGTGCTTTGCCGGCGGCAAGTTTTCTCACCGCTGGGTCACGAGCCAGATCGATTCGCGCACCAGCAGGTTCACCAACAAAAAGGAGATCGCCGAGTGGATCGCCGACTACGGCATCGACTCCGACTTCTGTAAGGTCCGGATCCGCGGGATGTTTCCCGCAATGAGTGCCAAGCAGTTTATCTCGGTAACCGATGTTGACGCGGCGTTTGGCCGGTTCCTGCGGCCCGAGCAGATCAGCTTCGCCCCCAAGATCATCTGCGTTGACCCGGCCTGGGAGGGCGATGACGAGTTGGTGATAGGCCTGCGCCAGGGGCTCTCTTTTAAGCTTCTGCGAACTATCTCCAAAAACGATAACGACGTCCAGGTGGCGACGATCATCGCCAACCTGGAAGACCAGGAGCATGCAGATGCGGTCTTCATCGACGCCGGCTACGGAACGGGCATCGTTTCCGCCGGCCAGGTGATGGGGCGTACCTGGTTACTGGTTTGGTTTGGCGGGGCGTCCGACGACCCCGGCTGCGTCAACAAGCGCGCCGAGATGTGGAAGCTCATGCGCGATTGGCTTAAAAGCGGCGGCTCGATCCCTAAGGACATGGTCCTCTATAACGATTTGATCGGCCCGGAAACGGTCGCACGACTCGACGGCAAGATTCAGATCGAGAGCAAGGCTCACATGAAGGAGAGGGGGCAGAAGTCCCCAAACCGTGCCGACGCTCTCGCGATCTCATTTGCGTATCCAGTGAGCGGGCAAGCGGTAGCCACGGCAAACACCAAACCCGCTTTTGCGCTGACCGAATACGACCCATTCAAGGACGACTGATATGTGTACAGCAGATGCGCTCAAAGGTATCGCGCCCGGCGGCGGAAGCGGTGAGGCAAGCCCTGTTCCCCCTCCGGAAGTCCAGGACGCAATGCAGCAGGGTCTGCCGCCTCAGGCGCTTAAAGCGATGACTCAAACTGGCGGCAAGCAACTCCCAAGCGGGCAGCCCAAGATCCCTAAAGCCCCGGCGAAAGGAAAATAGGCGATGTGTTTTGGTGGTGCATCTATGCCGGCAGTAACACCTGTTCCAGCCGCGCAGCCGCCTCCCCAGCTACCGGATAACGGAGTGCAGAAGGCGGGCACAGACGCGGAGACAAAAGCCCAGATGGCTTACGGCGCGAGCCAGACCATTCTGACATCCCCGGCAGGACTTACGACGCCGGCAACAACGACTAAGAAGACACTCCTCGGAGGGTAAAATGAGCGACGGCATGCTGCAGCAAGCAGCAATGATCGTACACCCCACGACCGGCATCCCGATCGGGTTTAGGAAAGCGAACGGATCGGAGATCTATCTTCCGACAATTCTCGCGCAGTCCGCGGTCAGCCCCGGGACGGTAACCGGAACGACTAACGAGACTACGCTTCTGACGCTCACCGTCCCCGGCGGCGTCATGGGTCCCAACGGGATTATCAACGTTCACGCCCGCTTTACAGTCACCGCGAGTGCGAACAACAAGACCCTCCGGGTGAGGTTTGCCGGAAATATTATGTCGTCGCCCATCGTCAGCGGGGCAACTTATCTCGGGTACGGCATGGTCTGCCAGATCCGAAACCGCGGGAATCGCTCGGTTCAGATCGCAGACGGCGATGCCTCGGGCCCCGGCGGCTTGACCGTCACCTATACGAGCACAGTCAATACGGCGGTTGACCAGATACTGACAATCACGGGGCAACTTGCTACGGGCAGCGAGTCAATCGTGCTTGAGTCTTACTCTGTCCACCTCTTGCCTTCGTTTTAAGGGGGTAACCATGGCGGGGCGGTATCAGTACAAGGAAACTCTCATTCGGCCTAGCGAGGATCTCCTCGAGGTACTGCGCCTCCGTCGAGACGAGGGCTGGACCGTTGTTTCGGTCTGCCTGATTCTCGGTCAGTGGTACCGATGCATTTTGAAAAGGACCGTCCATTGAAAAAGCCTTTGGTACCGGGCCAGCATTCGGACAAGATGATCTCGCTCCACCAGTATGTGGATAAGCGCCTGCTGGGTCTGCGCCCGGACAGGTACAGCTACTGGAATCACTGGCGCCAACTCTCGGACTACCTGCTGCCGCGCCGGGGCAGGTTCCTGATCACGCCGAACCAGAGTAACCGTGGAGATCCCGTCGGCGGAAAGATCATCGATTCGACCGCGACTCTGGGGCTGCGGACGCTCTCAGCTGGGCTTATGGCCGGCTTAACGAGCCCCGCGCGACCCTGGTTCCGGTTGACATTGCGAAATATCGACGTGAGCAAAATGGCAAACGTCCGCCTCTGGCTAGATGAGGTGACTTCGCGTCTGCTCTCGGTCATGTCCCAGAGTAATATGTACAACGCGCTTCATACCGTCTACGAGGAGCTCGGGGCATTTGGGACCGCATGCATCTTGATAGACGAAGATTATGAGGACGTCATCCGCTGCCAGCCGCTCACCGCCGGCGAGTACTACCTGGGGTCCTCCGGACGCAACCAGACAGATACGCTCTACCGCGAATACGTCTTGACCGCGATGCAGGTCATCGATCGCTTTGGTATCGAAAACTGCTCAAAGGCCGTCCAATCGCTCTATGAGAGCAAACAAATGGACAAAGAGATCTACGTCGCCCAGGCGATCGAGCCTAACGATGACCGGGCGCCTCAGATCCCAGGCCTAAAGGGCCGGAAGTATCGAAGCGTTATCTGGGAACTCGGGCAGCACGTTGACACGGTCCTCGATCTGCGAGGCTACCACGAGCTCCCGTTTGCCTCTCCACGCTGGGACGTGATGGGAAATGACAGCTACGGGCGCGGCCCCGGCATGGACTGCCTGGGTGACGTCAAGATGCTGCAGAAGCTCACGCTTCGGCTCTCCCAGGCGATCGATAAAGTGGTGAACCCGCCCATGGTGGCGGACGTGGCCCTTAGAAACACGACGACCTCTCTTCTGCCCGGCGGTGTGACCTACGTCGCAAACTCCGGGGCGGTTGGGTTTAAGCCGGCCTACCAGGTGCCCCCGAGCATCCAGGGGGCGCTCGAGGAACGAAAGGCCGCGCAGGAACGGATTAAGGACTGCCTGTTTGTAAACCTCTTTCTCATGATCGCCGAGCTCGATGATGTTCGCACAGCAACCGAGATCGTGGAAAGAAAACAGGAAAAGATGTTGATGCTCGGGCCCTTTCTCGAAAGGTCCCAGTTTGAACTGATCAACCCGGTCGTCGATCGCACCTTTGCGATCATGCTCCGGGGCGGTCTTTTGCCGCCCCCACCCCGGGAAGTCATCGGCGCACCTCTGGATATCGAGTGCGTTTCAACGCTTGCAGACGCCCAGAAGTCGACGGCGACAACGGGGATCGAGCGCCTGGTTGCTTTCGTTGGAAACCTCGCGGCAGCAAAGCAGGACGTGCTCGACACAATCAATTTTGACGAGGTTGTGGATGAATACGCGGGTCTCCTCGGTGTGACGGAAAAGGTCCTCACGACCGATGACGAGCGCAAGGAAACCCGGGACGCCCGGGCCAAGGCAATGCAGCAGGCCCAGACGGCGCAAAACGGCATGGCCGCCGTACAGGGCGCGCAGACCTTGAGTCAAACTGATGTCGGCGGCGGGCAAAACGCCCTCCAGCGCATGATAGGAACTGCCCCGTGAGCTACGACGCCGGAAACGCCGAGCATGTAAAAGCGCGGAAAAAGGAAGACAGGCTGCGCCGCCTGCAGATCGACGAGGGCTTTAGGCGCGTCATGGGCGACCAGGCCGGCCGCCATTGGGTTTGGGATTTTCTCGAGTTCTGCTCGATCTTCCAGACCTCCTTTAGCCCGAGCAACGCGCAGACCGCTTTTAACGAAGGGCAACGCAACGCGGGTCTCCGCGTTATGGCCGATATTCATAGACTCTGTCCGGAGCAGTATCTCCGGATGGTAACCGAAAACCAACCAAAAGAAAGGGATCACGATGCCTGATCCAGTACCCGGGGCGCCCGTAAACGACCCGGCACCTGTCGACACCGGTCTGACTCCTCCCGGCAATATCCTGGGGGACATTCCGATCGCGGACCCAGCAGTACCTCCCGCGGGCGACCTGCCTGCAGGAGATCCCGCAGCCCCGCCTGCGGACGACCCGCCGCCGGATGCTGGCGATAAACCGCCAGGAGATAAACCCGAGCCGCGCGCGCCCGAGACGTATGCGGAATTTACCATCCCCGATGGACTCACCATGGATGAAGCGGGCATGACAGAGTTCCAGGCCCTTGCCAAAGAGCAGGACCTGACCCAAGAGCAAGCCCAGAAACTCCTGGAGTTTGGCGGGAGCAAAATCAAGGACATGGTCACGGCGCCTTATCGCATGTGGAACGAACTGCAGACGACATGGCAAGCCGAGATCAACGCTGACCCGGAAATCGGCGGGACTCATCTCGAGGACACGATAGCGGCTGCGGCCGAGCTCTACAAGATCTCGCCGTCTAACCCCTACGTTAAATCAGAGACTGAGGCTAAAGCACTGCAAGATGCGTTGAACCTGACCGGCGTTGGGAATAACCCGGCAATGGTCCGTTTATTTGCGCGAATCGGAATGTCTCTCCGCGAGCCCGCGCCTCTTAGTGGGGGCGTCGTGCCACAGGAGAAAAACATTCTCGACTCGCTTTATCCGTCCATGGCTAAAAAACAAGAATAGGCCGCCCGGTTACCCGAACGGCCCAGGATCTGAGCGCCGCGCCAACGGCGATCGTGTAGCATCCCAAAGCGATATTAACTCAAATCCTGCGGCAGTTAAAGGGTTTCTCCAGCGCGCCTCGAGGGAGAAACACAAATGGCTACTATAGGACCTGTCGCCCTGACCATGACTGATTGGGCCAAGCGCCTCGACGACGACGGCAAGATTGCCCAGATCGTCAATCTTATGTCCCAGACCAACGAGATCCTGGACGACATGCTCTGGCTGGAAGGCAACCTTCCGACCGGGCACAAAACCACGATTCGTACAGGCCTTCCTTCCGCCTACTGGCGCCTGATCAACCAAGGCGTGCCCAGAGGCAAAAGCACGACCGCTCAGATCACTGAATCTTGCGGTATGCTCGAGACCTACTCCGACGTTGACGAGGCGCTAGTAAGTCTTGCCGGCGACGCCCAGGCCTTCCGGCTCTCCGAGGATATGGCCTTCATCGAGGGTATGAACCAGCAGATGGCGCAGACCCTTTTCTACAATAACACCGCTTCCACGCCTGCCGCGTACATGGGCCTCGCCCCCCGGTATCCGAGCGTTCTGACTGCAAACAGTCAGACCGCCAATAACGTAATCGACGCCGGCGGCCTCGCTTCAACCAACACCAGCATCTGGCTCGTTATGTGGGGTCCGATGTCTGTTCACGGGATTTTCCCCCGGGGATCTAAAGCCGGTTTCCAGCACCAGGACAAGGGTCTGGTCCCGCTCTACGATTCCAACTCCAACCCCTACTACGGTTGGCGGACCCATTATAAATGGGATGCCGGCCTGGTCGTGAAAGATTGGCGGTACGCCGTACGTATTGCCAATGTGGATGTGACCACTCTTTCCGGCGCATCTCCTCCAAACCTTCTTAACCTGCTCGTTCGCGCGATTCACCGTCTGCCTACCCAGCCGGCGAGAGCGGGTAACGTTCAGACGACCGACGCTCCGCAGCTGACTATGGGCCGTTGCGCGTTCTACGCTGCGAGAGCGATCACCACCTGGCTCGACATCCAGGCCATGAACAAGACCAACGTGCTCTTGAAAATGGAAGAGTTCGACGGTCGTGCGGTTACGAGTTTCCGCGGCATCCCGATCCGTACCTGCGATCAGCTTCTGTCTACCGAGGCTCGCGTAGTCTAACAATTTTTGGACGTGTTTGGACACAGGCCTGGGGGAGATCGTCGATCCCAGGCCCCTCCTGACGCGCCGCACAAAGGGGATTTCCATGATAATGGACGCTTTACTGCTTTTTGAGCCGGTTGCGGGTACCGCCGTTACAGCTACGGCAACCTCGACCAACATCTTGGACCTCGCCAATATCACCGGCGTCAGTGCGATCACGCGTGACATCGGTATCGGCGGAAACTTTGACATGAAGATCATGGTCATCGTCAATACGCTCTTTACCGCCGCGGGGGCCGCGACCCTGCAGGTCCAACTCCAGACGGCACCGGATAACGGCTCGGGTCTTCCCGGATCCTGGTCGAACCTCGCGATGTCTGACGCCATCCCGAAGGCCTCGCTTGTCGTTGGCTACGAGCTCCTGCGTATCGACATGCCTTACGGCGCGCAGAGATTTCTCCAGCTTAACTACGTGGTCGCAACTGGCCCGTTTACCGCTGGGAAACTCAACGCCGAAATGGTCCTCGATAAGCCCGAAGCACTGGCTTACCCGAGCGGGTACTCAAACGCTTATCTGTAAACAACCCGGCCGGCGGGGAACCGCCGGCCTCGCTAACCCAGGAGGGTGACAAATGGCTCAGTATAAACTTTTGGAAACAGCATACTTAAACGACCGGCTCTACAAAGAGGGCGAAACCGCCACGGTCCCGGACCATGTTCTTCCCGGTCCTCACATGGTCCCAGTGGACGCTAAAGCCCATGAGATCGCAAGAAGCATGGGGCTTGTAAACGGCCCGGTCTATGACGGTACCGAGGATGCGTACAAGACGCTTCCCGGCCAGGCCCCCGGCCAGGCCGAGATTGCCTCGGGGCTCTCCGCGCCGGTCGAAGAACCCACTTTCCAATAACCTCTCATAAAACTAGGGAGCTCTAAAAATGGGCAACTTTCAATCGAACGTCGTTGGGCCGATAGGCGGTAACTCCGACGGGTCGGTCCCGATCAGCATCGAAAATAAGTACACCTACCGGTACGCGGCCCTTGCGAACACCCCCGCGGCTACGCCTACCGATTTCATCACCATTCAAGGCGCAGCCGGCCGCACCGTCAAAATCAAGTCGATCCGGCTGGGCGGCATCGCCACAACCGCCGGACTTTTGACCGCGCAGATCGTGCGCCGGTCTGCCGCAAACACCACGGGTACGTTCTCCGCGGTGGCCGCCGTTAAGCACGACGTAAACGACCCGTCGCCTCTCGCTACGGTGAACCTGTACACGGTGAACCCTGGCGGTCTGGGCACGCTGGTTGGGCCTTTGGCGGTAAATAGAGTCTGGCTGCCGCTTACCACGTCACAAAACGCCATGACGCTTTTCGATTTCTCCACGCGCATGGATAAAGCCCTGGTCCTTCGCGGGATCAGTGATTTTATCTGCATCAACTTCAACGGTGCGGCCGTTCCGGCCGGTGGGGTCCTGGATTTTGAGATCGAAACCGAGGAAGACGCATCCTAAATAGCGGGGCCTGCGGGCCCCGTCTTTTGGAGATAAAGCAATGCTAAAGGTAACCCAAATGCCCGATGGGCTCGGGAACTGGATGCCAGGCGCGCTCCAGCAGTCAGACACAATCTACGCAGTAGTTCTGGTGGCGGGGACATCCCAGCAGATTCCGCTGCCCGCGGGTGCCAACGCGATAGTGTTTGCGGCAAGTGGCGGATCTGACTTCTACATGCTGCTCGCGAACTCGGTCATCGCGGTCCCGGTCGCCAATAACGTGGCCGGCACGGCGCCGGAACTAAATCCGCTCGTGAGATCGTGTACCGGTAAGACGTATGTGAGCCTCATTAGCCCGGTAAGCTGCGTCATTACGATGGCTTTCTACTCGTAGGGGGAGCAGATGAAAAAGATCTTAAGCACCATACTGGCAGTCTTTATCCTGGCGCTTGCCCCCTACGCCCTGGCGCAGTATGTCCAGCCGCACACGGCGACTGCGGCGCCTCAAATCATTGACAATCCCTCGCAGCAGACGACCATCAACTCTATGCAGGTCCCCCGGGTGATATGTCAGTCAGCGGTTCCTCAGTTGATCTATGCTGCAAGTGGATGGACAGCAGCCCCCACAACCATTGCTACGCTGGCTTCCTGCACGGTTCCTGCCGGTGCCATGGGTCTCAACGGCGCACTCAGGATCTCGACGGTTTGGAGTTTCACCAACTCGGCCAACAACAAGTCGCTGTATGAGAATTTCAATACGACGAACATTGCCAACTGGGGAATGGCGACCAACGCCACTTTCGTTGACACCAGAATCCTCTCAAACCGCAACTCTGCCAGTTCTCAGATGACAGGATATGCATCTGGTGGTGGTCCGTTTGGTGCGTCGGCCGCTGCTGTTACAACCTTGTCTATAAACACCACCACTGCACAGACTGTGAGCTTTCTTGGCACAACGTCCGTTGAGTCCGGCATCTCTCAAACGGCCCTCACAGGCAACGGAACCTCCTGCTCGGCGACTGTTGCCTCCGGTGCCTACGCCGTGGGCGACTACGTCATCGTGGCAAGCGGATCGGGTTGCGGGTCCGGTTCTCAAAATACTGGAGCAACCCCTGTAGCAGTAACCGCCAGCAACGGTTCCACGACCTATTCTTACCCTTGCACCTGTAATGGTGGTTCGCCTACCGGCGGATCAGGGCAGCGGTACTCGAGGATTCAGCTTGAGAGTTACTGCGTCGAACTCATACCCGGAGTGAACTAAAGAAGGCGAAACGATATGCCCAGCCAGTTGGATGTCTGTAACCGAGCACTCTCGATTCTAGGGACGCGTTCGACCATCGCCTCGATGACCGAGGCCTCTGACGAAGCGTTGCAGTGCTCGATCCACTACGTGCCTGTTCTGCAGGGACTCCTGCGGATCCACTTGTGGAGCTTCGCCTGGAAGCAGGCGCCGCTGGGCCTTCTGCTTGCGGCCGGCGGGACCCCGGAAAATCCGAACTACGTGGGTAATAATCCCCCGCAGCCATGGGCCTACGAGTATGCGTGGCCCAACGATTGCGTGCGCGTACGCGGGATATATCCGCTGATGACGATGACGCCTTCCGGTACAGTGCTCGCCGGCGCCTCGAACGCGGTCTACCCATATCTCGCGGCCAATGCCGTACCGTTTTCAATTGGCCTTGACCAGGACGCCGTTGGAAACCCGATCAAGGTTATCCTCACAAACGAGGACCAGGCGGTCATCGAGTACACCGCCTACGTCTCGAACCCCAACCTCTGGGACTACGAGTTCGTCGAGGCCTTCGTGTATCTCCTGGCGGCCCGGCTTACCGGACCCCTGGACGGTGACAAGACCCTGCAGGCGAATTTTCTAAAAGAGGCCCAGCAGGTCATTCTCGATGCTCGCGTAGCAGACGGATCGGAGAACCCCTCGAGCCCAGAGCATATCCCGGATTGGATACAGTGCCGCGGGTACGCCAGCCAGGGATTTTGGCAGGTGGGTGGGCAAGATGAAATGACCCAGTATCTCAACAGCATGATGATAAACTGATGCCAAAAATATCGGAGATGCAGACCTCATTTGCCGCCGGCGAGATCGCGCCCAGCTTGTACGGGCGTATCGATCTGGCAAAGTATCATATCGGCGCCAAGACGCTTCGCAATATGTTCGTGCTGCCCCATGGCGGCGTCAGTAACCGGGCTGGGACGATGTTTGTCGGCAGGTGCAAGGTCTCGGCCTACCCCGTTCATCTGATCCCTTTTCAATTTAATTTGCTTCAGACCTACATACTTGAGTTCGGGCACTACTACATGAGGGTCGTGATGAACGGCGGCTACGTGCTCGAGCCCTCGTTTGTAATCTCTGGGGTCACGAACGCAAACCCGGGCGTTTTTACCACCTCGACGGCCCATGGGTTTAACGTCGGCGACCAGGTGAACATTTCCGGCGCCCTCGGCATGTCGATCAACTCCACTCCCGGACTGCAGTACCTGGTCGCTAACCCGACCACCTACACGTTTACGCTCACCGATCTTGACGGTAACCTCGTAAACACCACCTCGAGCGGGGCGTATACTTCCGGCGGCGTGGTCGCGCGCGTCTTTACGCTCGCAACCCCCTACAACGGAAACGATGTTCAGATGCTCAAGTGGACCCAGAGCGCAGATGTACTCTCGCTCTGCCATCCGAACTACCCACCCTACGATCTAAACAGAACCCAGCACTGGGTCTGGACGCTCGCACCGGTATCTTTTGCCCCGAGCATCGCGGCGCCTTCGAGCGTCACGTTCACTAACGGGGGCGTGGGCGCCTGGTACTACCAGTATGTCATAACGGCGGTTTCCTCCTCGCCTCCAGGAGAATCTTTGCCCTCACAGATAGTGAGCGGTACGGGTGCCGAGCTAAACCAAACCACTGGGGTGGCGAACACGATTTCCTGGTCCGCCATAACTTCGGCAACGAGCTACAACATCTACAAAGCCAACCCCTCGACAAGTCCGATCGCGGCCGGCGCCATGTTCGGATATATCGGGGCCACGACCGGGCACTCTTTTTCCGATCTCGAAGTCGAGCCGGATTTCTCCCAGGCGCCCCCGCAAGGCGCGAACCCCTTTAACGCCGGCCCGATCACCTCGGTATCCGTTTTAGCCGGTGGCTCGGGCTACGACGCGAAATCAACCATTACTGTCACCGACCCCACGGGCAAGGGCGCGGTGATTACGCCGACGATCGTAAACGGCGTGATAACCAAAGCTGTGGTTACAAACGGCGGACAGAACTACGAGAACCCCGTGGCGCACGCCGCCAACCAGGGGACCGGCGCGGCGGGGTACTTGAGCGTTTACAGTGTAGGCTTTGGGAACCAGACCTACGTTGGCGTCACCATGACGAACGGGGGCCAGGACTACTTCGGAAACGTAGCAGTCTCCACAGCGGTAGGATCCGGACTCACGTTTACGCCCACGATAACAAACGGCGTGATAACAAACGTTGTGGTCGCCGGCGCGCCTGAGGGCTACGTCGACCAGGCGCCTCTTATCTTCACTCAGCTTGGGGGCTCGGGCGCCAAGTTCAGCCTGGGGGTCACTCCTTCGGGCAACTACCCGGGATGCGTGACTTATTTTCAGCAACGAAAGGTCTTCGGCGGATCTAATCAAGCGCCCTCAACGCTTTGGATGACTCAACCCGGGGACTACCACAACATGGATACGTCCAACCCGAGCAGGTCCTCCGACGGGATCACGGCGACGATCGCCAGTAACGCCGTGAACGCGATCAAGTTTTTCGTCCCATTTACGGATCTACTCATGATGACCGCCAGCGGGGCCTGGAAGCTAAACGGAGGTCAGACGGGCACCCCCATCACGCCGACCGCACTCGTAGCATCCCCGCAGTCATATGTGGGCTGCGCGGATCTTCCCCCGATCGTGGTCAACTACGACGTGCTCTACGTCCAGGCGAAGGGCAGTATCATCCGGGATCTGGCGTACAATTACTACGCCAATATTTTCACCGGGACCGACCTCTCGATTTTAAGCAATCACCTGTTTTTCGGGTACACCCTCCAGAGATGGTGCTACGCCGAGGAACCATACAAGCTCATCTGGGCGGTCAGATCCGACGGGACGATGCTCCTTTTCTGCTATTTGAAGGAGCAGGACGTCTACGCCTGGACGCATGCCGACACGCCTGGAAATAGTGGAACCGATACTTTCTGCTCGGTTGCGACCATCCCGGAGCAGCAGATAGCCGGGATCACCGAGGACTCGGTCTACGTCGTAACGCAACGGACTATCCCCAACGTCGCCTACGGTCAGCCGGTCAAGTATCTCGAGCGCATCTCGACCCGAAATTTCATGACTAACGGTGTCTCCGATGTCACGAAAGCGTGGTTTTGCGACTGCGGCCTTCAATACAACGGAAATGCCGTGAGTGCGGGGGGTAACGGTCTTGGACCCGTTAGCTCGGTCTCAGGACTCGACCACCTCGATGGTGCCACGGTCTCGATACTCGCCGACGGAAACGTTCAGCCCCTGCAGGTTGTGACCAACGGAACCATAAGCATCCAGTACCCCGCGTACCTTATTACCGTGGGGCTGCCATACACCGGGCAGGTGCAAAGCCTTCGCTTCCACCCCGAGGCCTCTGCCGCGCAGTCTCAGACCTTCCGCGGGAAGATTTCCGCGGTGACGCTTCGCCTGGTGGACTCCCGCGGGCTTAAAGTCGGCCCGGCTATAAACGATCTGACCGAGATAAAAGAGCGAAACGCGACGGTTAACTACGGTGTGGCGGTCCCGCTTTTTACCGGGGACGAGCGCCTTGTGATCGATAACCGCTACCTGGCTGAAGACGTTGTCTGGATTGAGCAGGACAACCCGCTGCCTTGCACAATTCTTGGGATTATTCCAGATGTCACGCTCGGAGATACACCAGGTTGAGATTGTCCCGGCGCGTCTTGAGCACGTAGCGCCCATCGCCGAAAACATGCGGCGGGAAGACGTTGAAGAGGTACTTGCCGCTACTGGCCGCGATCCTCTAAGCGCCCTGCAGGGATCGTTTGACGCGTCGGTTTTGTGCTGGACCGGAACGGTCGACGGGGCCCCGGCCTGCATGTTCGGCGTCGCCCCGATCGATATCCTAGGCGGGGTGGGTGCCCCCTGGCTACTAGGGACCGATCTTGTGCCCGCGAACACGGCACCGTTTCTAAGGCGCAACAAGGCTTACGTTGCCCGGATGCTTGCGCTTTTCCCCTGTCTTTTCAACTACGTCGACGCCCGCAACCGGCAATCGATCCGCTGGCTCAAGTGGCTGGGCTTTGACTTCGACGCGGCGCCTGTTCCCTACGGCATAGAAAAACTTCCGTTTTTCCGGTTTACGATGAGGAGAGCCAATGTGTGATCTAGTAACCGCTGCCCTGGTAACCTCGGCCGTTGGGGCGATGACCAGCGCGGGGGGCGCCTTGATGAACGCCTCGGCGCAAAGCGCGGCCGCCTCCTACCAGGCCCAGGTGGCGCAGAATAACGCCAAATACGCCCAGCAAAACGCAACGCTGGCGCTCCAGCAGGGTGCCGTCCAGGAGGCAGCCCAAAGGCAGAAGACGGCACAGATGGTGGGGACCGAGCGCGCCGTTATGGGTGCAAACGATATCGAAATGAACTCGGGGTCGCCCCTCCAGGTTCAGCGCAGCACCGTTGAGACAGGCGACCTCGACGCCCTGACCATCCGGTCAAACGCCCAAATCGCGAGCACGAACGACCTCCAGCAGTCGGCGAATTTCACCGCGCAGGCCGGTCTTCTTTCCGCGCAGTCAAGTTGGGCCATGGACGCCGGTATGTTCGGCGCCGGCTCAAGCCTGCTTGGTGGGGCGTCCTCTTTCACGAATAGCTACCTGCAGTTCCAGCAGAAAGGGCTTTTAAACTAATGCCTCAAGTACCTGCGGATTTTGTCCAGACCGTTATGCCCACAGGTCAGCACGCCTACGAAGACGTCCACGGGGCCGCGACCCCGGACGCCTTTGGCGCTCAATTCGGCCAGGCGGTGAATTCGTTTGGAAAAACGGTCGAGGCAAGCGGCGAGATGATGGCTCAAAACGCGCTGAGATTTCAATCCATCAAGAATGAAACCGACGCTAATAAAGCCGACATCGAGCTCACAAATCGCCTGACCGATCTCCAGTATAACGTCTCTCCGGACAAGCCGCTCGGGTTTAATAACCTCAAGGGGTCCGATGCGGTAGATGGGTACCAGGACTTCCACGACAAAGCCCAGCAGGCCTACCAGGATGTGCGCGCAACGCTTCCTCCCGGTGAGGCTCAACAGATGTTTGACCGCGTGGGCATACGCCGGATTCAGATGGCAATCGCAAGCGGGGCCGAGCATACCGCCCAGGAACGCCTGGCGGACGTGCTTGATACGAGTAACCAGCGGATCGCGGTCCAGCGGAACCTGGCGGCGTGTGACCCCTATAACCCCAGCCTTTTAACCCAGACGCTCGGACTCATACAGAGCGAGGTCCAAAAAACGGCCGATACTCTAGGTCACCACGACCCGTCGGTCATGGCGGCGGCGATGCAGGGGCAGAAGGATCAGCTGTACCACGACGTGGCGCTAAAGCAGTTGCAGGATACCACAAACCCTCGCGGGGGCTCGGCGGCTGCCATGGACTTCTATAACCAGCACAAAAACGACATGAGCCTCAAGATGCAAAACGAGCTCCTGGCGACGCTGCAACCCGGCTTTGAACAGCAGGCGATAAGCAAAACTGTCGAGGGTATCATGGGAGGCGGCAGCCGGCCGGCAGCAAACCTGACTGACGCGGTGGGTTTCACTGAGAGCAAGAACAAAGACTATAACCCGGACGGGACGCCGGTCACCTCGCCTCTAGGCGCAAAGTACCGCATGCAGGTCATGCCCGACACCGCGGCGCATCCGGGATATGGAATCCGGCCGGCCCAAAGTGATACTCCCGAGGAGTGGAACCGGGTGGGCGAAGAGCTCCTCGCAAAAATGCTCCAGCGTTACGGGAACAATCAGACGCTCGCCGTTGCGGCCTACAACGCCGGACCCCAGACGGTCGATAATCTCATTGCCAAATACGGGGATCCGCGCACGGGCGCCATCGCCGAAGATGCCTTCATAAACCACCTGCCGGTACGCCGGGATGCAAACGGCAAGATAGTAAACGATTGCCCCTCCTACGTCCGAGCGATCAACGCTGCCGCGCCCCCTACGCCCGGCACGCCTCCAACTTCAACCGATGCAACGGCCCATTTTCAGTCCTGGCAGCAGGACGTCGCAGCCGCCGCGCAGCAACAACGGCCCAACGATGCTATCTACGCGCAGCAGATGCAAAACCAACTGGCGACCAAGACCGCTCTGATTAATCACGGGCAGCAGATGAGCGAGCAGGCCGCCCACGATACGCTCACTCAGGCGATCAATTCCCCGCAATCGCCCATCACCAGCATGGACCAACTCTTCGCGGATCCGGCTCGCTACCAGGCGTACACGCAGCTTTGGAACTCGGCCCCGGATAAAGCGATCAACATTCAAAACATGATCAAGGCCAAGGCCAAGGGGGACCCCGTAGAGCCTACCGCGGAGAACCAGGCTCTCTGGTACCAACTCCACGGGCAGGCGTTTGGTCCTGATGCGGCGACGTTTATGAACACCGATCTCAATCAGTTCTACGGCAAGCTGCCAGACCATCAGTGGCAAGAACTTGTAAGGATCCAGGGCGCGATTAATAAGCACGACGTGACCGAGGCCGCAAAAGGGGTCAACATCACGGCGGCACTGACCGCCCTCACTAAGAGTAACGAGCTCCAGGCCGCGGGATATAAGCCCAACTCCAAGACCAAGGCCGACGCCGAGAAGATGAGCGAATTTACCGGGCGCCTGGGCGAGGCCATCGACCAGGCCCGGGTGGCTAATAATAACAAACTCCCCCCTCAGCAGGACATTATCGCGATCGGCCAGCGCCTGCTTACCCAAGGCGCGATCAAGGGGACGGGGCTTATCTCGGAAGACAAAATGACGCTCGCCGAGGCCCAGACGGCTAACACAGAAGCAAATTTCCACGTCCAGGTGGGACAGATACCCAAGAACATAAAGACGGGCATGACCAATGCCTGGACCGCCGCGTACGGGCAGCCCCCAGACGATAGTACGCTTTCCGCATGGGCGACCACCGCGGCCCGGATTGACACGATAAAACCCGACGAGAGGGCGCAGATCGTGTCCGCCTACTCGAGCAAGATCGGCGGCCAAAATCCGACTGACCAGCAGGTCGCCATGCTCTATACGCGGAAGCAGATTTTTGCCGCGCTCAAAGCCAAACAGGAAGCAGACGAGGCAGCCAAGGCCGCCACGGCAGCGCAGCCCGCAGCCTCTAAGAGCGCGCCTGGCTCATCGGGACCCGCTTTGCCAGTGCAACTCGGATACTAAGGAGATAAGTTTTTGCCTCTAAATCCGTACGACGATGACAGCATCACGCCCCGCGCGCAGGACTCTTCGGCGCCCGCGGGCGCGGTGAATCCTTATGACGCGCTCGTGGCCGAGGCGGCAGCGAACACCGCCGCCACGGTGCAGAATAACATCTATAGCGCCCAGAGCGTGGACCCAGATGCGTACGCCAAGGCCAAGCAGATGGGCGAGTCGATAGGCCTTCACCCCGATACCGTTGCTGGTCAGATGCCAGATCTCGAGCAGCAGAAAACGCTTGCGATCCAGCAACAGCAGGCGGCCCGGGAAAAGTCCCTTACGGATTTTTTGGCAAACGAAATTAACGCCAAGATCTCCCGGGACGATCTCGATAAGCTCGGGATGATCTCTCGCGGAATAAAGGCGCTCCAGGGTGGGTGGAACCAGGCGGATCTCAATTATGAGCTCGGTCAGATTAATACCCGGGAGCAGATGCATATGCCCGCTGCGGGCGACCAGGTGCGCCGCCAGCAGATCGAAAGTCAACTGAAAGATATCACCCCAGATACCGGGGTCTACGGATACCTGCAGAAAGCCACGGCGTTTGTGGGGGGCCTTGAGAAAAGCGCAGAAGTCGCGATACCCCCTGCCGCAGCAGGCGCCCTGATCGGCGCAGCCGCGACCCCCGAGGCAGCTGGAGCAGGTGCTGTTCCCGGATTTGCCTATATGTTTGGCACCGCTCTTATGGCCGACTTTGCGCGGCAGTCAGCCGCTAATACCGTACATGCGGTTCACCAGATGCGAACTGATACCGGGGACCCCATACCCGAGTCAGTCGCGCAGTTAGCGGGTGCGATCGCAGGAGTGGGCACCTACTTTGTGGGTAAAGCCGCCGGCACCGAGGTGAGCGATGCGACCATGGCAGGCGTTCAATCTCTTCTTACTCGCACGCTTTCGGAAGCTGTAACCCGCCCCACCATTTCACGAGCACTTGGGCAGTTCGCGAACACCATAGGCGCTTCGGCGCTTAAAGGCGCGGCGTTAAACTCCCTGATGTCGACCGCGGGCTTTGCCGGCGAGCAGGTCGCAAGATTTGTCACGCCCAATATCTCCTCGGTTTTCACTGACCCAGGGCAGCAGGAACAACTCAAGGCGACCCTGGTCAACTCCATCGTAGACGGCTTGACCTTATTTCCTTTAATGGAGCTTCCCGGCGCCGCGATGAATTTTACGGGCGATATGCTCCGCGCTCGCCAGGCCTCGCTGGACGTGCAGAACCTGACCGCTCTCGCAGCAGGCATCGGTGAGAGTAAGACCCGCGTGCGAGATCAGGGTACCTTCATCGATTTCATGAGATCCCAGCTTGACGGCACTCCGCTCGAGCACATGGGGGTAAACGCCCAGGCGCTAATGGAGCTCTACCAGAAGGCCGGCATCGAGGACCCGACCAAACTCGCCCCCGAAGATGACCCACTCCTGGGATGGCTGACCGACCGCGATCAGCAGTTAACCGAGGCGCGTGCCTGCAAAGGCGACGTGATCGTACCGGCGGGGGAGTTTCTCTCACGCCTGGCCGGGACGCCGGCGTTCGATGAGCTCCTCCAGGATATACGCGTGCGGCCCGATGGGTTCACCGCGCGCGAGGCGACCGATCCCGAAGTGATCCTCGCCCGGATGGAAAACTTTACCAACCAGGTGCGGACCTTCCAGGCCAATTGGGCCCAGGAGCTCGCCCAGCATGAGCCGACCCAGGCGGTCTTTAACGACGTCTACGATCAGCTGCGGGCAGTCGGCCGGGATCCACGCGAGGCGGCAAACCTTGCGACCGTCATGGCCGCACGATACGAGACCCGGGCTGCCCGGAATCCCCAGGCATACGCGGACGCCCTCGAGGCGTACAAGGCAAGCGGGCTGAGGATCCAGAGCGAAGAGGGCGCGCCGGTCGATAAGCAGTTGAGCCAGGACCTCGCAGCCGAGGGGACCCTGTTCCAGCGTGTTCTAAATAAACCCCCGAGGCCTGAGGGCGGCGAGGCCCCGACCAAGACCATCCAGGCCTATAAGCTCTTCGATGTGCGAGACAACCGCCCGGGGGAGATCTTCCCCACTCAGATTGATAAGACGCGGCCGGTTCCCCTGGGGACCTGGTTGCCGGCGGAAGTCGTAAACACGAAGGGGTTCGCAGGACGTCCGGGCTGGCACGGCGGCCTTCTGCCGTATGCACCACAACTCGAGGTTGGCGAGAGTGGGCGAAAACGAGTCTGGGCGCAGGTCACAATGCCCGCGGACGTTGAGCACCAGGCAGAAGCGGACGCTAGTCCGACGAAGGACATTAAGGGCAAGGTCCCCGAGGGTGGGCA
>Ga0187851_10001026_pt1 | contig 27302 bp, 25 predicted proteins | sample June2016WEW_6_10_FD_132997 | JGI IMG/M metagenome (GOLD analysis project Ga0187851, IMG submission 132997) | Peatland microbial communities from SPRUCE experiment site at the Marcell Experimental Forest, Minnesota, USA - June2016WEW_6_10 | ecosystem: Environmental > Terrestrial > Soil >...
GCACCAAAGTGGAAGGCGTCTACAGCGCCGACCCGGTCGTGGTAAAAGACGCCGTCAAGTACGACGAGATCACTTACATGGAGATCCTCCGCCAGGGGCTGAAGGTGATGGACCTGACCGCCGTAAGCCTTTGCAAGGACAACAACCTGCCCATGATCATCTTCAACATGAACCAACCGGGAAATATCCGGCGCGTCGTTATGGGCGAAAAGGTCGGATCACTGGTGACGGCATAAAACAGTGAACAGTGGACAGCAGACAGTGAACAGTAAGAGCCCGGGGCTTGGGACTGACCGCTGTTCACTGACCACTGACCACTGTGTGGAGACGCGCAAGCCAGAACGGCTGAATGCACTGACGGGTTTGCGCTTCTTCGCGGCCCTCGATATCGTTCTCTTTCATTTTTCCAATCCACAGACCTTCGGCTGGCTGGCGCCGGAGGTCAACGCCGGCTACATTGCGGTGAGCCTCTTCTTTTTGCTATCGGGGTTTGTGCTGGCCTACAACTACGGCGGCGCGGCGCGGGCCGGCAAGCTGGGCAAGTTGGACAAGACGCGCTTCTGGATGGCGCGTTTCTCGAGACTTTACCCCGTTTACCTGCTGAGTCTGCTGCTGAGTTGGCGGATGGTGGTTCCCGAGTATGGCGCCCACACCCACGCCATGTTCTGGACGGGCATGGCGCTGACGCCTTTGCTGCTCCAGGGCTGGTTTCCGTCCCTGGCGACCTTCCTGAACACGCCGGCCTGGGCCATGCCGGCCGAAGCCTTTCTGTACGCCCTGTTTCCCTGGCTGGCCAGGATCAAGCGGCCAACGCGGGTTGGAGATTCGCTGCTGCAATTGGCCGGGGTGTGGACCGCGGGCATGGTTCCCGGCCTGCTCTACATGGCCTTCAATCCCGACGGCATCGCGCATCCCGACCGCTGGAGTTACGGGTACTGGCTGTGGGCGCTGAAGTACACGCCGCTGCCCCACCTGGCCAGTTTTGTCTTCGGCATTCTGCTCTCCGGCCTGCATGAGTTGACGCCGCGCACCGGCCTCCTGCGCGTCGCTCTCGGGCTGGCCGGCTTTGCGGGCGTCTTCGGCATCTTGTCGATGGGGCCGCTTGTGCCCTACGTCCTGCTCCACGACGGCCTGCTGATGCCCCTGTCCGGCTGCATCGTTCTAGGGCTGGCCGGGGAGAACTGGCTGGCAGCCGCGTTCAGCCTGCGCCCGCTGGTCTTTTTGGGCGAGGCCAGCTACTGCCTCTACCTGCTTCACTTCAATCTGTGGAACAGGATTCACGACACCCATCTGCCGGAGCGGCTGGGCGTGAGCCGCTTCGATCCCTGGATTAGCTACCTGGCGCTGATTGCGGCGGCCCTGCTGGCGCTATACCTGGTGGAGAAGCCGGCACAGCGGAAACTCCGCGATTGGATGCACGTGTAGAGGAAATCGAGCGCTCGTGGTTTCCCAGGTCTCGAAATCTGGATTCTTCGACTTCGCTCGGTACAGGCTCTAGCAGACCCGGCGCAATTTCAATTGCGCCGAATCGGGCGCTACTGGGTCACAGATTGCGTAGCATGGTTGCCATGTGGAACGATCACCAGCGCGGTGGGCCCTGAACCTGATATGGGGTATGGCGAGGCCTGGTTGGGGCTCACCGAGCCCGCGGTCGGATCCAGGCGGAAGCCGGAGACGGAATTGCCCAGGTAGTTGGCGGTGTAGACAAACCGGCCCAGCGCCGGATCGACGGCGATGGCGACCGGGTCGGTGTCGGTGACGTCGCCTTGGGTGCCGCCGGCGCCGATCGCGACCGTGGGCGTGCCCGTGGCCAGGGTGATCGCGTAGCCCGAAACTGTCGAATCCAGCGCGTTGGTCACATAGATGAACTTGCCGCGCGGGTCAATGACGATCGCCGAGGGGTCGTTCCCCGTCTTGAAGGGGCCGTTGGAAAGAAAGTTCAGTGTGCTGCCGTCCAGAATCGTGTAGCCGATCAGCTCGTTGGAGGCATAGTCGGTGACATAAAGGAAGCGGTTGGTGGGATCGGCGGCCAGGGCGCTGGGCTTGACGCCGGCCTCGTAAGGGCTGTTCTTGGCTGCGGTCAACGATCCATCCGAGCCAACGGTAAAGCCGAAGACCCAGCCGGGGTTGGCGGTGCTGGGCGTGCTGCCACCGGGATTATAGGCAGACTGGTCATAGGCCGCGACGTAAACGGTGCCATTGTCGGCCAGAACGGTGACGCCAGTGGGAATGATGACATCGTTCGGGTACCCTGGGACGCTGAGTACGACGCCGTTTGCCGGAGCAGTCGGCGGACCCAGGGTGCCGTCCGATTTGAGCGGAAAGGGCTGAAGAACGGCCTTGCCGCTCGGCCCTAGAATCGCATAAAGATATGTTCCGGCATTGTTTACTGTAATAGCAACGGGCGCGGGCGACAAGCTGCTTTCGGCATCTTTTTTTGTAAGGGCGCCGTTGAGGCCGATGGCGAAATGGACGATACTGCCGTCTCCCTGGTTGGCGACGTATAGATTCGCATAGTCGGGGGTGGTGGCCATCGAGACCGGGTTCACTCCGCCCGAAGATACAGTGGCCGCCACCGGACGCAATGCGCCCGACCTGGAGTCCACGGCCAAGGTATAGATCGCGCCGTCGCTCGAGGTTCCCGAGCCGGAGGCGCTGGTCACGAAGACAAGATCTATGGTGGTGAGCGCGCAGCCCATAAGGAGTGTGGCCACAAAAAGGCCGATGGAAGAGACCAGAAAAAGCTGGCTCGATTTGCTGAACTTCATGCGCTTCCTTCGTCGCGGGCTCGTCAGGTTGCGAGCCCAGTAAAACTGGTTAGGATGCCCCGTAGCTATTCTAAAAGCCCGGTACGGGGTGTTGCTACGGCGCACTGCCGCGGGCCACCGCTATTGCGTAGCGTGGTGCGGAATGGCGGTCACGGCTGTCGGCTGGGCATTGGCCACGTAAGGCGAGCGCTGCGTATTGATGAGTGTGCCCGCGGTCGTGCTTAACTGAAAGTCTGAGACGTTGCTGCCAAGAAAATTCACGGTAAAGAGAAAGTGGCTGGTCGACGGATCGATGCCCATGGCCACCGGCTGAATCCCCGCGTCATAAGTGCCGATGCCGGTGAGCGCTCCGCTGCCGATCGAATACGCGCTCACCGTGCCGTCCAGCGCGTTGGCCACATAGAGAAAGGGGTGATCGGGATCTGCGACGATCGCGGCGGGCTGATTGCCGGCCGCGTACGGGCTGCCGCTCAACTCGGTCAATGCCCCCGACGCAACCGAGTAGCCATGCACATTGCCGTTGGTGGAATCCGTCACGTAAACATACGCGCCTGAAGCATCGGAGGCGCTGGCGATGCCGCAGGGAAGAGTCAGGCCTGCCGAGGCAAAGGGTGCGCCGCCGTTCAGGGGCGAGAGCGCGCCGCCGGAGCCGGCCGAGAAACCGAAGATATAACCGTTGTCGCCATAGTAGGCGCTGGGTTTCTGATTACAGACGTTGACCGTTCCCAGGATGTCGTCGATTCCGGTGAACGCGCCGCCGCCGGCTGTCCAATCAAAGGCGGTGACGTAGAAATAGGCATTGCCGCCGGAGCTCAGGACGCTGACAGCGGTCGGCACCATTACGTCGCTCGCTTTGGGCAAATGCACACCACCCGCCGATGTGGCGACGCATTGTGTGCTGCCGGAAGCCGGTACGTAGCCGTAGAGGCAGAGCGGCCAGTAATTCAGGCTTCCGTTGGCCGCCGGAACTCCCAGCGCGCCGCCGCGCTTGGCGCTGGAACCGGTCCCGGAGGCGGGCTCGATGGGAAAGACAGCCACCGACCCCGAGCACGGGTTCGCGTTCGAGCAGGTAGGCAGCGGCTGGTAGGTGTCCGCGATAAACAAAGTCGACCCGTTCACGGCCACGGCCTGCGGGTACACCCCCGGCGTGTTCACGGTGTTCTGCGGATAGATCTTGCCGTCGCTCCCGATGAGGAACTGAACGATCGTGTTGTCGTCCTGATTGACAACATAGAGATTCGTGTCGTCGCTGGAGACGGCCTCGGCCACCGGGTTGCGTCCTCCCGAAGGAAACGGCGAGGCGGGAATCTGGCGCATTGCGCCGGAGATCCGGTTGATCTCGAAGACGTCGATTTCGCCGTAATTGTACGGCCCCGCCGCTTTGGAACTGGCCACGTAGACGAAATCCGCTGTGGCCGTGCCGCACGCGGCGATCAGTCCGGCCGCCAGAAGGCTGGCCGCGGTCGTCAGCAGCAGCTGCCTCGATTTGTTGAACTTCATGCGCATCTTTCGTCAGCGAGCCGTCATCTCAGGCTCGCATAAAAACAGGTTTGGAATCGAACTTCAGGACGCTCCGAGGAAAGCATCGCGTCCTGAAACCCGGCTGCGTTCTTGAAGGCCGCCGGCCGTTCTTTTCCCGGAGCGGGGACCGGCCGCCGCCCCAGGCACAACGGCATAAAACAACCTCTAGTTGCTGATGCGCCCGTCCACCAGGCACCAGGTGGGCGGACCGGTAAGCGCATATGTGGAAGAGACTTTCGACGACTGGCTGAGCGGGGTGAGGGTGCCGGCGTTTTGGTCCAGTTGCTGACCCGCCACGGTTTGATCGTCGTAGTTGGCCTCATAGAAAAACTGATTCGAGGGATCCTCGACCATGCACACCGGCCCTGCGCCAGTGCCAAAGCCGACCGGGTTTCCTCCCAATTCGGTGGGCAGAAACGGATTGTTCATCACGTAGCCGGCAATGCCGCTCAACGCCAGGGTTGAGGGCGCCGGGGTCCCCTGGTTGGCCACGTAGAACCACTTATCCTTGCTCTCCACAACCAGGTAGATGGGGTTGGACTGGTACTGATCATCGGGAATGGGTCCGCTGGACAGTATCGTCAGCGAGCCGTTCGCGCTAACGCTCCAGGGCAGAATCTGGCTGGGCGCGGTGACGGGGGTGGTGCTGCCGGCCGGCGTATACGTGATCGGCTCGTTGTCGAGCACCCAGATGTAACCGCCGCCGCTCACGATGGCCGTTGCCTGGTGAACGTCGCCCAGCAAGGTCGAGCCGTTCGACTCCACGCTCAACTGCCCGGTACCGGCGTTGTAGCTGTAAGGAAAGACTAGATCTCCAGCCGCCGGAGTGCCGCTCAGCGTCAGAAGGGTTCCGCCTGAGAACGCAAGATCAATGGGGTTGACCGGGACCGGGAAGTAAGTCAGGTTCTGCGTGCCGCTGGCTCCGGTGGTCACCTTCACCTGCGCATTCTGCAACAGACTCAGGCGGCCCGTCGTCTGGCTGATCGTAAAAGCGGTGATGTCGCCGCAGGTCGCAGCGCCGTTCAGCGCCTGTGTGCAGCCATTCGCAAAGCCGGTTGCGCCGGAATAGTTGTCCGGCGAATCGTGGTCCAGCACATAAAGGTAAGTTCCCGAGTTGTCGGCGACCATGCGGAACGGGTTCTTGCCCTGCGTCGTGAAGGTCTCCTGCGCTGTCAGGACGCCGTTGGCGCCGACCGCGAACTGGGTGATATTCGGGTTCACGCAGGGATACTCCGTAGTGCACTCGGTTTGACCAGCCTGGGGCACGCCCTGATTGAGTACATAAAGAAAGCGGGAGCTGACCAGCAGCAGGGCGCGCACCGGGTTGGCTCCCCCGGAGGGAACGGGAGGCTTCAGGCCGTTGATAGGCGTCAGCTTCCCCGTATTGTGGTCAATTTTGAAGCCGGCGACGTAGCCGTTGCCTTCGGATTCCGACGTCACCGTCCCCGTCACATACAAAAAGCCGACCGTATAACTCTGAACGCAAGAGGTGACGCTGAGGACAACGCCCGCAGAGAGGGCGCCGATCAGAAGGGTCTTGCCGAATTTCTTGAACTTCATGCGATTCCTTCATCCTGGTCAGGCGCGCGCCGCCAGGTTGGCTAGTTCCACAGCAGAGCTGGGTTGGGACGGGTCCCTGTTGCATTGTAAAAGCCGAGGGTGGGTTGTGCCTAGTTTTGGCGGAAGACGGGGTAAAACAGCGAATTATTCCGCGCCTGCCAACCTCGGGCGCCGCGAAATCCCCGCCTTTCCCGCTTTTCGCCGCAATTCAGGGCACTGCTGCGCTTTGGACGCCCGGCGGAGCCGAAAGGTCAACGCGCAACCGCCGCAAATCATGCGTGCAGGGTACCCCACCCTTGTCGCTGTCATTCTGAGCGGAGCGCAGCGGAGTCGAAGAACCTGCTTCTTGACAATTTGCGGCCAGGGTGGGAGGCCGCATCCCCATCTTCGCGCTGTATCCATTCGCCGCAGCTCGGAGCTGCGCCGCGGGGTCTACCGTTTCTTCGCCGGACGGACATTCCGGGCCACGGCGGCCTTCACGAGCGCCTGGAAGGCACCCGCGTCGACCTCGTCCCCTTCGTGGATGTCGATCGCCCTTCGCGTGTTGCCTTCCAAACTGGAATTGAAGAGGCGCGATGGGTCTGGGATGCTGGCCCCCCGGGCGAAGGTCAGCTTCACGACCTTGGTGTACGCCTCCCCGGTGCAGACAATCCCGTGGTGCGACCAGACCGGAGTGCCCCTCCACTTCCACTCCTCGGTCATCTCGGGATCGGCTTCCAGGATCAGCGCCCGCATGTGGGCCAGGGTCTCCCCGCGCCATCCCCCAAGGTCGCTGATCCGCTGGTCGATTAGCCGGGAAGCGGGGTCCCCGGTCGCGGGCCCACGGCTGCTCATCTCTTTTCTTTCCTTCATCTCTCCAGCTCCAGGCACCAGGCTCGCCTACCAGACCCGGCAGGAGGTCGCCGGAAGCATCGGCTGACCCTTGGCGCAGCCGAAGGCCTTGCCGAACTGGTCGAAGTTCCGCACGGTTCCATTCACGCGCCAGCGGGCCGGGGAGTGAGGGTCGGTCAGAGCCAGTTGGCGGGCCACCTCGTCGGTCTGGTTTTCGCACCACACCTGCGCGAAGCCCAGGAAGTAGCGCTGCGCCTCAGTGTAGCCGTCGATCTTCGCGTCGATGCTCTTTCCTTGCGCCGCGAGCGTATCCTCGAGCGCCATGTAAGCGAGGCGCAGGCCGCCGTTGTCGGCTGTATTCTCACCCAGCGACAGCCGGCCATTCAGCTTCTGCGCCGGAGTATCGCCCTTGGCCGGAGCTGCCTCAAAGCCGCTGTACTCGTCGGCCACGCAATCGGTCTTCTCGGTGAAGGCCTTGCGGTCCTCCGGCGTCTGCCAGTCGCGCAGGTTGCCGTGGCCGTCGTACTGCGAGCCCTCGTCGTCGAAGCCGTGGGTCATCTCGTGGCCGATCACCACGCCGATGCCGCCGAAGTTCACCGCCGGGTCGATGGTGAAGTCAAAGAACGGCGGCTGCAGGATGCCCGCCGGAAAGTTAATGTCATTCATCGATGGATTGTAGTAGGCGTTGACCGTGGGAGGCGTCATCTCCCACTCCTTTTCGTCCACCGGCTTGCCCAGATGGTCCAGGTTCCAATTGCGCTCAAAGACCGCACTGCGTTCGATGTTGCCGATAAGGTCGCCACGCTCCACCTTGAGTCCCGAGTAATCGCGCCACTTCTCCGGGTAGCCGATCTTGTTGCGGATCATCCCCAGCTTGATCTCCGCCTCCTTCTTGGTGGCCTCCGTCATCCAGGGAAGGGTCTTGATGTCGTCGCCCAGGCTCTTCTCCAGCGCGGCTACCAGTTGGTCCATGCTGTTCTTGGCCGCAGGCGGAAAGTGCAGCTTCACCCAGTCCTGGCCCACCGCCTCGCCCAGCGCCTGGTCGGTCATCCTGGAGCACTGCTTCCAGCGCGGCGTCGGTTCCTTCTGTCCGGCCAGAGTCTTGCCGAAGAAGGCGAAGTTTTCGTCGAAGAATGCCTTGGGCAGGTTGCGGGCCAGGCCGTGCAGCGTGTGCCAGCGGAAGTACGCCTTCCAGCTATCGACAGGCTCGGTCGAAATCAACTCGTTCAGCGTCTTGAAGAAATCGGGCGTTTGAACGTTCAGCGTCTCGAAGGGGCGCACCTTCACCGCCTTGTAGTAAAGCGAGTAGTCGAACCCTGGAGTCAGCTTCTGGAAGTCGGCCACCGCATAAATGTGATATATCTTTTCCGGGTCGCGCAGGTCGGTGCGGGTCATCGAGGCCTTGGCCAGCGCCGTCTCAATCTCCATGACCGCCGCTGCTTCTTTGGCGGCCTGTTCCGGAGAGTCGCCGGCCAGCGTGAGCATCTTCGTTACGTGCTCGACGTACTGCCTGCGAATCTCCTTGAGGTGCGGGTTGTCCACCAGATAGTAGTCGCGGTCGGGCAGCGAAAGTCCGGCCTGGGAGACGGTTGCAATCTGTTTCGACGAATCCTTCTCATCCTGTTCTACGTCGAAGTCGAACAGCGGCATCGGGCTGCCTTCACCCTCCAGTTCGCTGGCCAGCGCGGCAACTTCCTGCGCGTTCTTCAGCCCGGCGATCCGCTGGAAGGCGGGCTCCAGCGGCTTCAAGCCCTTCTGCTCCACCAGATCCGTATTCATGCAAGCGCCGAAGAAGTCGCCATACTGCTTTTGAAGCGGACTCTGCGGATTTCTGGCGGCCGCGTCCAACTCCTCCCAAAGAAGATAGCGGTTGCGCTCATCCACCTGCGAGAAGGAGCGCGCCCACATCACCTGATCGGCCGGAACGGGATTGTTTTTCAGCCAGTTGCCGCAGGCGTACTGGTAGAAATCCGTGCAGGGATCGACGGTCTTGTCGATGGCCGCCAGATCGAAGCTGTGGATGGCCGGCTTGGGGGTGGGCTTCGAGTTATCGACCGCCGTGGGCTTGGCGGCATCGGGTTTTGCCGGGCCGGCTGGCGGGGTTGCCGGGGCCTGCGCCAGGGCGGAAGCGGCAGCCAGAATCAGGACAGGTGCGAGACGCAAATAGTTCATCGAATCTCCTCTTTGCAACAGGGTCAACCGGCCAGCCCATTCGCGCCGTGCGCGCCCAGGGGAAGGCGGCCAAGACCGGGTTCGCGGCAGCCAATTCCGCGCACGCTGCATCGCTTCTTAGGAGGCTATCACGGCGGGCGCGTAGGCTGGCTTTCTTCCAGCCCGGCTGGCGCAGGTCTCGATTCTGACACCTGGAATCGACCTGTGAGCCACTTGATCTTCTTACCCGAGCGCCGCGTCGACAGCCGCGGTCAGCAAACTTAGTCCGGCGCCGATGTCGGCTCCCAGGTGAACCCGCAGGGCGCGGCGTCCGCGCGACTCCAGCACCGCCAGATCCCCGGCGGCCTGGGCGTCGATCACCACGCCAAAGCTGTACTTCCGGCTGGGAATCTCGACATCCACGGCGTGATCGGCGGTGATTTGCAGGAAGACGCCGGTGTTGGGACCACCCTTGTAGTCCTGGCCGGTGGAGTGGAGGAAGCGCGGGCCGAAGCCCAGGCAGGTGGCCACGCGTTTGGTGTCGCGCACCTTGCGGCGCAGGCCCTGGATGTCCGTTTCATGCTCGGGGAACATGGGCAGATAAGCCAGCGCGGCGAAGTAGTCGCCGGGGCGAATCTGGTCCAGATGCGCGCGCATATAGCCGGCCAGCGTCTCCGTGGGCGCGGCTGCTTTGAGCTTGGCGGCATAGGCTTCAGTGGCATAGAGCTGGATGCCCTCATGCTCCAGCACGGGCGTCCGCTGGGGCAACTTGCCGGTCTGCTCGTAGGACGCCATCAGCGCGCGGGTTTCGATCTTGGCCGACTCCACGTCCGGCTGGTTGAAGGGGTTGATGCCCATTACCGAGCCGGCAACCGCCGTAGCGAACTCCCAGGTAAAGAACTGCCCGAAGATCTCGTAGAGGTCGTCAATCTGGATGGTCACCACCGGATGGCCGGCGGCTTCGATAGCGGCAACCTGACCGTCCTGACTGCTGTCAATCGTCTCCGCATAGCGGAGGTAGACGAAGATGCGGTCGCTGCCGTAAACGTCGGGCGCGGCGATGGCCTCGCGGTCCACCGGCGTGATGCCCTTGCCCTGCTTGCCGGTCGATTCGGCGACCAGTTGCTCCATCCATGCGCCCAGGTCGTAGATCTCCGGCGAGGTGAAGATGGTGAGCTTGTCGCGTCCGGCGTTGGCCGCCGTGCCCAGCAGCAGGCCCAGTTGAACTGCGGGATTCTCCGCCGGGGCCAGCTTGGCCGCTGCCGCTGCCTTGGCCGCCTCGGCCAGCAGCTTCTCCGTGTTCAGGCCGGCCAGTGTGGCCGCCACCACGCCAAAGGGCGAGAGCGCCGAGAAGCGTCCGCCGATCTCCGGGTCGCCCTTGAAGATGTAACGGAAACCGTCCTCCTTGGCCACCCGCTCCATCTCCGAGCCGGGATCGGTGATGGCCACAAAGTGGTTGCCAGCCTGCTCCGGGCCGACAGCCTCCTTCATCTCATGAAAGAAGAAATCCTTGAGGATATTCGGCTCGAGGGTCGAACCGGATTTGCTGGCCACAACGACCAGGGTATCGGCCAGGTTGACGTCGTTGCGGGCGGTCCAGACCTGCTCCGGATCAGTCGAATCCACAATGCGCAGCTCGGGAAAGTTCTCCTGCTGGCCGAAGGTGAGGCTCAGCACCTCGGGGCAGAGGCTGGAGCCGCCCATGCCGAGCAGGAGAATCGTCTGGAAATCGGCTGTTTCCACCTCCGCGCCCAGCGCGGCATAGGTGGCCAAGTCCTTTTGCTGGCGCTCGACGATGTCCAGCCAGCCCAGCCATTTCTCCTCGCCGTCATTGGTCCACAGGGTTGGGTCCTTCTGCCAGAAGCGGGCAACCTTGTTGTTGGCGCTCCAGTCGGCGGCAGCCTCGTCCACGGCGCCGCGAAGTTCGGGAGGCAGTGTAAATTTGATACTCATATTCTTATCTATTGTGCATCAAACGGCGGGAATACGGAAACCCGCGGCGGCTGCGGCGTGACATTCCCCGGAAAGACTCCGGGCAGAGCAGCCCTATTGCGCCGCCAAAGCCAGGTTGCGGTCCAAGACGGGCTTTGCGGCTTCAAAGGCCAGGCGAATCCCGGTCTCGAGATCGATCTTGGGCTGCCAGCCCAGCGCGCGCAGGCGGCTGGAATCCATCAGCTTGCGCGGCGTGCCGTCGGGTTTGGAGGCGTCGAAGACCAGAGTGCCTTGAAAGTCGAGCACCTTGCAAACCGTCTCCGCCAGTTCGCGGATGGTCACGTCGCTACCGTAACCCACGTTGATCAGAGGCGGAAAGCTCTCGCTCAGCAACGTTCCGTAGACCTCGTCGTCGAGCGTCATCAGGTGGACGCAAGCATCGGCAAAGTCGTTGCTGAAGAGGAATTCGCGCAACGGCTTTCCCGTACCCCACACCACCACCTCGCTGCGCCCGGCGCGCTTGGCCTCGTATACCTTGCGAATCAGCGCCGGCAGCACATGAGAGGTTTCGAGGTTGTAGTTGTCGCCGGGACCATACATATTGGTGGGCATGGCGGCCAGGTAGCGCGTTCCGTATTGCCGGTTGTAGGACCAGCACATTTCAATGCCGGCAATCTTGGCCAGCGCGTAGGCGCGGTTGGTCGCCTCCAGCGGCCCGGTCAGCAAATACTCCTCGCGGATGGGTTGAGGGCAGTCGCGGGGATAGATGCAACTGGAGCCGAGAAACAGGAGCCTTTTGACGCCGTTGCGATACGCGGCGTCGATCACGTTGGTTTGAATCTGGAGGTTGTCACGAATGAAATCGGCCGGATAGGTGTTGTTGGCGTGGATACCGCCCACCTTGGCCGCGGCCAAGAAGACATATTCCGGACGCTCTGCGGCAAAGAAAGCATCGGTGGCCGCCGCATCCTGTAAATCCAGTTCGGCCTGGGAGCGGAAGACGAAGCTCGTGAAGCCGTGGCGCTCCAGGCTTCGCATCAGAGCGGAACCAGCCAGCCCAAGGTGTCCGGCTACATAGATGAGGCTGCCTTTGTTCATGAACTCACTCCGCGCGACAGGCTGGACTCAATGTTCGTGGAAACCCGCGGCCACTTCGTAGCCCTGCTTTTGCACCAGAAAATCGCGCTTGGCCAGCTTCAGATCCTCGCTCACCATCTCGGTCACCAATTCACGAAAGGTAGTTCGCGGCTTCCATCCAAGTTCACGGCGGGCTTTCTCGGGATTGCCTAGCAGCGTCTCCACCTCGGCGGGGCGGAAGTAGCGAGGATCGACGCGCACGACGATCTCGCCGCGCTCATTCACCGCATGTTCCTCGACGCCTTTTCCCTCCCAGCGCAGCGGCATCTCCAGCTCACGCGCCGCAAGATCCACAAACTCCCGCACGCTGTGCTGCTCTCCAGTGGCGATCACATAATCCCCCGGCGTCTCCGGCTGCAGCATCATCCACTGCGCCTCCACATAATCCCGCGCATGGCCCCAGTCGCGCAGCGAGTCCAGGTTGCCCAGGTACAAGCAGCTTTGCAGGCCCACCTTGATATGGGTCAGGCCGCGGGTGATCTTGCGGGTCACAAAGGTCTCGCCGCGAATGGGCGACTCGTGATTGAAGAGAATGCCGTTGCAGGCGTACATTCCGTAGGCTTCGCGATAGTTGACCGTGATCCAGTAGCCGTAGACCTTGGCCGCGCCGTAGGGCGAGCGCGGATAAAACGGAGTGGTCTCGGACTGCGGTGTCTCCCGGACCAGACCGAACATCTCCGAGGTCGAGGCCTGGTAGAAGCGGGTCGTCTTGGTCAGTCCCAGCAGGCGAATCGCCTCCAGAATGCGCAGCGCGCCCAGCGCATCGGCATTGGCCGTATACTCCGGCTCCTCGAACGACACCATTACGTGGCTTTGCGCGGCCAGGTTGTAGATTTCATCGGGCTGCGTCTTCTGGATGGTATTGACCAGGCTCGAAGTATCGGTCATGTCGCCATAGTGCAGCACCAGTTGGGGATGGCTGGAATGCGGGTCCTGATACAGGTGGTCGATTCGCTGCGTGTTAAAGAGCGAGGTGCGGCGTTTGATTCCGTGCACCTCATAGCCTTTTTTGAGCAGGAACTCCGCTAAATAGGCGCCATCCTGGCCGGTGACGCCGGTAATCAAAGCCTTCCGCATCCCGTTCAATCCTTTCGTTATCTATCCATTTTAACCGGCTGCAGGCCGCGCGGCGACTACTTCGAGACAGCTCCGGAGAGCATCTCCTTCTCAATCCAGGCCATGGTCTTTTCCATGCCGTCGCGCAGACGAATGGAGGGTTCCCAGCCGAGCAGCTTGTGAATCAGCGTATTGTCGCTGTTGCGGCCGTTGACGCCCTTGGGAGCGCTCAGATTGTAATTCCGCTTCAGCTTGACGCCGGCAATCTCCTCGGCAATGTCCACCAGTTGGTTGATGGTCACCAGTTCGCTGGAACCGAGGTTGATTGGTTCCAGGATATCGCTCTCATAGATATCGACGACGCCCTTGGTGCAGTCGTCGATGTACATGAAACTGCGGGTCTGATGGCCGTCGCCCCAGATTTCGATTTCGTGCTTGCCCGAGTGCTTAGCCTCCAGCACCTTGCGGCTGATGGCGGCCGGCGCTTTCTCGCGTCCTCCCATCCAGGTGCCCAGCGGGCCATAGACGTTGTGGAAGCGAGCGATGCGTGTCTCCAGGCCGAAATCCTCATGGAAATGACGGCACATGCGCTCGCTGAAGAGCTTCTCCCAGCCGTAGCCGTCTTCGGGCAAGGCAGGATAGGCGTCTTCTTCCTTTAGCGGAACCACTTCGTATTCCTTCTGCTTGTCGCCGTTGTAAACGCAGGCCGAAGAGGAGTAGAAGAGGCGCTTGACTCCCGCTTCGCGCGCGGCCACCAGCATATGGGTGCTAACCAGCACCGTCAACATGCACAGGGCCTTGTTGTTCTCGATAAAACCCATGCCGCCCATGTCGGCGGCAAGCTGGAATACCCCGTCCATGCCCTTGGCCGCTTCCATGCAGGAGTCGCGCAGTTGCAGGTCCAGCACCCGGTTATCGGCAGCGGGATTCCTTTGGTACCACTCGTCGAACGGCTTGACATCGACTGCGCGAACGCTGGCCGCGCCCTCGGCAAATAGCGTATTCACAAGATGGCCGCCGATAAACCCGCCGGCCCCGCAGACTAATACGTGTGCATCACGAATCGCCATCGGTTGCATCTCCCTGAATCGTTCCTGTGCAGAGAATTGAGAAAACAGGCGCGGCAAAACATCCGCCGCGGAAGCGCCCTGGCCAGGGCTTTGATGACTCCGCGTCGCGCCGCGCGCCGATTCAGTATTTCACACCAGCAAGCAGGAGGAAAACCACTGCGTGGGAGATCCAGGGTAAACGCATCTTATTCTCCCCCATCGCCTTCCGCGACCGGTCTTGTAAAAGGGCGCGACTTCAGCCGGGCCGCCCCGTCTGAAGGCAACCGCGCAGAACCCGGCAGATTCCGGATCCGGCTAGCGGCCGCCCTCAACGGAAATGGGGCTTGCTGAAGTGATATATGGCGCCGACAGTGAAGCCCTGCGCGTCGAGCTTAGCGACGGGCTTGCCTTGTTTATTGAAATAGAAATCGGGCCAGGATTGGTATTCGTAATCGGCCCGCACCCAGACATTCCGAAAGGTTCGGAGTTCCACGCCGCCGCCCAGGCTGGTGACGGTGCGGGTCTGATTGATACGGTGCGCATACGGCGTACCGAGGGCCACAGCGTAGTCCTGGTTACCGAATCCCATTTCGAACTTCGCGTATGGGCGGAGATTGCGGAAGACGGGCCATGAGTAGAAGACCCCGCCCCCGCCAACGTCCTGCCGCAGATTCGGCGGTTGAGTCTTCGAACGGCCGTAGTTGAGATCGCGGCCAAAAGCTTCCAGGCCGATTCCGCGCAGAATCTGCGGCACCCGGCTCGGAGTGTAATCGAACCACAGCGTACCGCCTAGCAGGTGGCCCTTCCCATAATCCGGGTTGTAGCCGGAAATCCCAACACCGATGGCCAAAGGCAAACTCGCCTCCGTAGCCGCCGGCGCGGCTTGCGCTAGTGCGCGATCTGCCGCGCAAAAGAAAAACAGGGCGAGGATCAGCCCAAAGTACGGCTTCAAATGCATTCTGCGTCTCCTTTCAAAATCTGCAGGACACCCGCCCCCGAGCATTCCCTTTCGCTAAAGTGTACATCCGCACTGTGAAAATGCAAGGCCAGGATTGCACGAAGGTACAGGAATGTAGGCATCCCATTCCGGTTTTGTGCTTTCCGCCCAGCATGGAACCAGGGAATAGAGCCGAGTTCTTCTCCGATGCCGTATATCCGCACCGCCCCGGCACGGAGATGGGCCACGGCCTGCCCTCCCTTGCGCCTCCCGGTCATCGCTTCGCTCCGGGCCAGCGGGGCGTAATGCGAATCAGGTCAAGGTCGCTCGAATCCTCGACGGCAAACCCCGGGGAAGCCGCGGGGACGGCCGCAATGCCTCCCTTGGGCAGTTCGACCGGCTCAAAGCCCAGCCCGGCAATTCTGGCCGCCCCGGCAGCGGCAAACAGGTACTGGAGCCCCGGGACCGGCTCGTCTTCACCCGACAGGCTGGCGCTGGCCCTCCCGCCAGCCACCGGGATGCGCTCTACACGAAAGTAATCTCCGTCGATCAGAATGGTCCGGCCAGAGAGGGATTTGGGCCGGACTTTGCCGGCGCGCGTCGCCAGCCGCGTGGCCTCCAAGGACTTTTCGATGTGCAGTTCGCGCCCTCGCCCGTAGTCGTACATCCGGTAGGTCAGGTCGCAGTTCTGCTGCGTCTCAAGCAGAATCGACCCCGGCCAGATTGCGTGCACCGTCCCCGCATCCACAAAAATCACGTCTCCCTTGGTCACATCAAGCAGGTTGAGGCTTGCTTCCAGCGTGCCCGTCTCAATCCCCTTCCTTATATCGTCCAAGGTGACCCCCGGCTTGAGCCCGCAGGCCACTTGCGCTCCCGGCTCGGCCTCCAGCGCGTACCAGCACTCCGTCTTGCCGCGCGGATCGCCGTACTTTTGCGCCATCGCGTCGTCCGGATGCACCTGCACGCTCAGCTTTTCCCTGGCAAAGATCACCTTGATGAGTAGCGGCGACGGACTGCTCGCGGGAGCCTGGCTGTTGTGTGGCGCTGAGCTGCCCAGCAGGCTTTCCGGCGCCTCGGCGAAGAGCTCTCCGAGCGTCTGGCCGGCGTGCGGGCCGGTCGCCGCCACGCACGCATCCCCGGTCAGCCAGGTCTCGCCGATCGGTTCACCGCTCCCGGCCGTCACGTTATACCAGGGACGAAGATCCCTTGAACCCCACACCCGCTCGTCAAACCGCGGCTCTATGCGAAAGGGAGCCCACGCCGAGGAGGCGGATTGCGATAGATTTTCCATGAATAATTGCCCCGTCAATTCCAGGAAAACAGGCTCGCTTCCGGCCCGCTTGACTGCAATTTCACTCTACCAGAGAGCCAACCCGGTAGAACTCGCGGTTTCACCCCTCCCAAGGTGAATCTTGTGAGAATTTGAGCGCCATACAGCGGTCCGCGCCTTGCCCCGTTATCCCTCCAGCGAATAACCTTGGCCCATGTCCAAGCCAGTTTCCATCTGCGTCATCGGCTCCGGATACGTGGGGCTCGTTGCTGCCGTTTGCTTTGCGGAGATGGGGCATCCGGTCGTCTGCGTCGATAATGACGAGGCCAGGGTGGAGCTTCTCCGCAAAGGCGGAGTGCCCATCTTCGAGCGCCATTTGCCCGAGCTGCTGGCCAGGCATCGGGGGCGCGGCGTTGATTTCACCGCCGATCTGGGCGCAGCCGTCGAATGGAGCGAGGCTGTCTTCATCGCCGTGGGCACGCCGCAGGGCGATGCCGGCGCCGCCGACCTCTCTTACGTCGAGGCGGTCGTCTCCCAGATCGCCCGCTCCATCCACAGCTACAAGGTGATCGTGGAGAAGAGCACCGTTCCGGTCTACACCAACGAGTGGATACGGCGCGTGCTGCATCGCCACGGGGTAGACCCGCGGGACTTCGATGTGCTCTCCAACCCCGAGTTCCTGCGCGAAGGCACGGCCATCGAGGACTTTCTGCATCCCGACCGCATCGTGGTGGGAGCCGGCAACGAGCGCTCCGCCGAGGTCTTGCGGCGAATCTACGAACCGCTCACCGGGGGCAGCTATTACGCACAGCCGGATTCATTGCCAGGGGCCTGCTCCATGCAATCCCCGGCCCGGCTTCTGGTCACCTCGCCGCAGAGCGCGGAGATCATCAAGCACGCCTCCAACGCCTTCCTGGCCTTGAAAATCTCCTTCATCAACGCCGTGGCCAACCTGGCCGAAAGCGTGGACGCGGAGATCCAGGACATTGCCGCCGGTATGGGCATGGACCGGCGCATCGGTCCCGAGTTCTTGTGTGCCGGACTGGGCTATGGCGGGTCTTGTTTTCCGAAAGATGTGGCCGCCTTTCATTGGGTGGCGCAGCAGCATGGGTTGAACTTCCAACTCCTCGACGAGGTGCGCAAGATCAACGAAACCCAGAAGGAGGTCTTCTTCAACAAGGTGCGCGCGGCGCTGTGGACCCTGCGCGGAAAGCGGCTCGGGGCACTGGGCCTGGCCTTCAAGGGCGGAACGGACGACATTCGCGAATCACCGGCAATCGCCGTCATCCGGATGCTGCTGGAGGCCGGGGCCACGGTCACGGCTTTTGATCCGGCGGCCATGGAGCGCGCCCGGGAGGTGCTGCAGCCGGCCGGTAATCTGAGCTATGCAACGGATCTTTATGCGGCGGCAACGGACGCCGACGCGCTGTTGATCCTCACCGACTGGCAGGAGTTTGCCGAGATCGACCTGACGCGCCTCAGCCGGGTGATCCGCTTTCCCATCGTGATTGACGGTCGTAACCTGTACCAGCCCAGGGAGATGCTCGATCATGGCTTCACGTATGTAAGCGTGGGCCGTCCGGCATGCCACCAGCCGCAAGATGGCAAACCCCGCAAAGTCGTGGTATAGGAAGTGGGGCTGGCGAATTTGCGGGGTTGGCCGCGCTAACCGATTGTTGAAGATTTCTTGGAGCATAGACTATTAACTATGCGCGTGCTTGTCACCGGCGCCGCCGGGTTTCTCGGCTCTCACCTGACCGACCGCCTGCTGGGCGAGGGCCACAGCGTAGTCGGCGTCGATAACCTCTCCACCGGCGATCCGGAAAACCTCGCCCACCTGGCCAGCGAGCCGCGCTTTCGCTTTGAGGAGCGGGATATCTGCGCGCCCTTCGGACTGGACTCCGATTGGGGGCCCGTGGAGTACGTCTTCAATCTCGCTTCTCCGGCCAGTCCGCAGGAGTATCTTCGCCTGGGACTGGAGACCTTGCGAGCCGGTTCCATTGGCACCGAAAACACACTGGAGATTGCCGCCCGCTATGGCGCCGGCTACCTGCACGCCTCCACCTCCGAGTGTTACGGCGACCCGCTCGAGCACCCGCAACCGGAAAGCTATTGGGGCAACGTGAATCCAGTCGGCCCTCGCTCGGTCTACGATGAGGCCAAGCGCTTCGCCGAGGCGATTGCGATGGCTTACCACCGCGCGCACGGAGTGAACACGCACCTGGCGCGCATCTTCAACACCTACGGTCCCCGCCTCCATCCCAGCGACGGCCGAGTCATCTCCAACTTCATGATGCAGGCGTTGCGCGGCCAGCCCATCTCGATCTATGGGGACGGCAGCCAGACGCGCAGTTTTTGCTACGTGGACGACATGATCGAAGGCATGCTGCGCCTCTCGCGCTCCGCCGAGCATCTGCCGGTGAACCTCGGCAACCCCGATGAGTTCACCATTCTGGAGTGCGCCCAGGCCGTACTGGAAGTGACCGGCTCAAAGAGTGAACTGCGCTTTGAAGACCTGCCGGAGGATGACCCCGCGCGCCGCTGCCCCGACATCGCCAAGGCCCGCGCCCTGCTCGGCTGGGAGCCCAAGGTCAAGCTTAGAGAAGGCCTGGAAAGATCGCTGGAGTTTTTCAAGAGTCATCTGGCGGCGGACTGGTAAGCCTCACCCGGGCAGCGCCGGATCGATTGCCAGACGATCAGAGATTCCGCAGACGCAGCTTCTGCAACTCGACTGGAATAAATTGGCTCGCGATCTGACTCCCGACAGCGCGCAGGACGCTGCACGGCTCGCCTATCCGATTGCCGCACACTCGGCGGAGGCGCAGAGAAGCGGAAATCAAGAGCTGCTGCTGAAGAATGACCCTATTACTTCACGCATCTCTGAGGTAACTCAAGAAAGGATCATAGGTAATCGCAGATAGTGGTTACATCGAACTGACTCCCGTCAATGTCATCGATTGGGGGTGCTTTTCTTTCGTTTATTCTTCTTTTTTGCTCTGCCTGGATTCATGGGCTTTTATCTTTGTTTTGCTGTCATTGCAAGAGATGCCGGCCCCTGGAGACGAAGCAAAGAAGCTTCTTAGGTGATTTTTCCCGGTGATTACAGTAACCCTGAGGACAGTTACGGACTTCTATTTCGGTAAGGTGAGTTACCGATGCTCTTACGAAAGAGACAAACTGAATGACTTCCGATAGGCTTTCATTCTGCATTTCTCTTGTCTGCCCTTCCGGGCAAGCCGCTGTTTTGCTACTCTTTGCTTATTATGAAACGCACACTCCTCCTCATTTTGACGATCCAATCGCTTGCTTGGACCAGCCTTGCCGCCGGCGCAGAGAAGTACCTTCCCAAGAGTATCCAGTTCAAGGGTACGGCGGAGTACTCCAGTTGGGAATTACTGGCCGGCGCGGGTCTGAAGATGGACACGTATATCTCCTATGCCGAGATGCAGGCCAGTTCACAAAGGCTGTTGGACACCGGACTCTTTGAAAGCGCCAGCTTCACGTACAAAGGGTCGGACCTGATCTTTAACCTGGTTCCCTCCAGGGTCCTTTATCCGGTCCGGCTGGAGAACCTGCCGCTCACCCCTGGCAAGGCTCTGGATGCCGCGCTCCACGACCGCCTCCCGCTCTACCACGGGAAAGTGCCCTACGATGCCGGGCTGACGGAGCAGGTGCGTCAGGCTCTGCAAGAACTGCTTGCGGCCAAAGGCATCCAGGCCACCGTGACAGCCGCGCCCTACACCGATCTGAAGCGGGTGGAAGTCACTGCCATGAGCTTCTCCGTCACTGTTCCGACGGTACAGGTGGGCGAGATTCATCTGGAAGGCGTCGCGCCCGATCTGCTCGAAAAAGCCAAACTCGTCGCCGATCACGCCAGGATGGCCGGCTACGACACGGTGAATTCCGTCGCCAACATCGAGCTCGCGTTCGCTTCATTCTTCTCTGAGGAGGGGTATGCCGCCGCGAAGGTTCACGTCGAGCAGTTGGGCAATGTGGAAGCAAGCAGCGACGAGATCGATGTTCCCTTCAAGGTAACCGTCGAGCTGGGACGGCATTATAAACTTGGCTCCGTCCATCTGCCCTCCGGTGAACTGCTGACTCTGGAGAAGATCAACAGCAGCGCCGGGGTCGTTTCAAATAACGTCGAGAATTTGTCCGTCAAGGGAGGACTCACGCTTCGAACCGCCTTGCAATTCGTCACGGGAGAGTGCAAGTCCAAGGGCCACGTGGAGTGCGTCGTCACGCCGCATCCCCAGTACGATGACGCGAACGGCATCGTCAGCTATACCTTTGATGTGCAGCCCGGCCCGGTGTATACGATGGGCAGGCTGACCATTGAGAACGGCACCGACGACCTGCGGGACGCTATGCTGGCTGCCTGGAAGATGCCCACGGGCGCGCTCTTCAACGAAGGCGCGATCAAAACCTATTTTTACACGCAGGGCAATACCGCGCTCGGACGCACCTTTGCCTCCGCGATCTGCAGATACAAGCTCTACACCAATCACGAAACTCACATCGTCGATGTAACCTTGCGCCTGGAAAGGAAGCAATAGGGCCCGCACCCCACACCTCGATTGCCGTCAACGGATCAGTGTTCACCGACCACGGACCACTGTTCTATCCTCGTTCCATGCCTCATTCGCTCATTTTTAACCATATGTTTCAGTTGCCGCTTCCGATTCTGGAGAAGCTGCTTCGCCCGGTGATTGTCTACCTGGTTCTGGTGCTGCTGCTGCGCCTCTTCGGCAAGCGCGAATTGGCGCAGCTCAACCCGTTCGACCTGGTGGTACTGCTCTCGCTCTCCAACACCGTGCAGAACGCCATCATCGGCGACGACAATTCTGTTACCGGCGGCATCCTCGGCGCCTTCAGCCTGCTAGCCATCAACTGGCTGGTGGTGCGGGTGCTCTTCCGCTCCCGCCGGCTCACACGCGCCTTCGAAGGCCGGGCCACGGTGCTGATCCGCAACGGCCAGATCGATTCGCGGGCTCTGGAACACGAGTCGCTCAGCCACGAGGAGTTGCTCGCCGTCATCCATCGCCAGGGCTTCGAGGACGTTCACCAGGTGCGCCGCTGCGAACTGGAGCCCAACGGCTCCTTTTATGTTGAGGCATTCGACCCCTCGGCCGACGACAAGCGCCACGCCGAACTGCTGGCCCGCCTTGACGCGCTCAGCCTCGAGGTGGAGGCGCTACGTCCGCGGCCATTCAATCCGGCGCGTCAATAGCCGAACGGACGGCCGGAATGGCTCAGGAAAAGAAAATATTTCTGTTGCGGATATATCCGTAATGGATATATAATTCCTTCATGGCTATTGGAACCGCACCTGCCGCGCCCCTGACTCCGGCCGTCTTCGCCATTCTGCTCTCCCTCTCGGAAGGCGAAAAACACGGCTACCTCATCATGAAAGACGCCCGCGCTCCGGAGGGCGGCGGCCTCCACATGGGCCCCGGAACCCTCTACGGCTCGCTCGACCGGATGATGCGCGACGGCCTGGTTGAGGAATCCGGCGCATCCGACAACGAGCGCCGCCGCTACTACCGGCTGACTGGCCTGGGCCGCGTGGCGCTGGGAAATGAACTGGAACGGCTGGACGCCACCGTCTCCTCTGCCCGCTCCCTCGGCCTGATCCCGCACGGAGGCCGCCCATGACGCTAATCCCCGCCAACAGCGGCCGGTTGGAACGCCTTTACGCGCTGGCTCTGCGCCTCTATCCCGAACGCTTTCGCGAAGCCCACGCCCCGGCCATGCGCCAGGTCTTCCGCGACGCCCTCAACGACAGCACGCTACCCCGCCGGGTTCTCATCCCGCTGATCCTCCGGGACCTGGCCGCATCTCTTGCCAAGGAGCACCTCGCCATGCTGCGCGATACATTTGCCCGCCCCGTCCTGCTCTATAACGCCCTGGTCCTCACCGGCCTTTCCACCGGCCTCGCCTTGGCGCTCTACGCCATTCCTCAGCAGGTTCTTCGCCAGGGCGCCAACGATCCACAGATCGCCATGGCCACCGACCTGGTTTCTGTCTTCGAACAGGGAGACATCGCTGACCTGCTCCAACAGGGCACCCTGCCTGGCCTCACCGCCGGCTCCGGTGGAGTGGATATGGCCCGCAGCCTCTCGCCTTTCGTCATCGTCTACGACGACCAGGGCCGTCCCCTGGCCTCGCAGGCGCAACTCGATGGCAAGGCTCCCGCTCTGCCCAGCGGCGTCTTCGACTTCGTTCGCCAACACGGCGAAGAGCGCCTGAGTTGGCAGCCTCGCCGCGGCGTCCGAATTGCCGCTGTCGTCCAGCGGGTTGGCGGGGCACACCCCGGCTTCGTCCTGGCGGGCCGCTCCCTGCGCGAGGTCGAGGTCCGCGAAGAGCAGGTCCGGCAGATGGCCGGCGTCACCTGGATCGGAATGTTGGGGGTGATTCTGGTTGGAACCGCCGCATTCGGCTGGTATACGCGGCCGAAGACGGCGTAGAGAGCAGCTAGCGAAGCATCTCGATCTTTGCTCCTGCAGGCATCTGCGCCCAAATCTTGTCTGTCGTCCATGCCGTCGCATCGAGAAGAATCGCCAAGGCAAGGCAGGCGCGGTCCCCCAGAGAGAGCGCGGGGCAGCGTTTCGCCAGAGTTGCAGTCTGTTCCGCTTCAGCCTGGCCGAATGGTTCAACCTCAACGCCTGGGAGAATGGCCGTCAGTTGCTCCGCAGTCATATTCGAACTCTTCTGGCCAAGCTTTGCCAATACCTCGCTCCAGTTGACTGCGCTGATTGAAACGACATACAGCGTCGAGACAATTGCTGCGTGAACCTTGTCGCCTCCAGGTTCCCTGTAGACCATGGCAAGGACCGCTGACGAATCGAGCACGATACTAGTCATATTCTGCCTGCTCGCGTCGGGCCTCTTCGCGACGCTCCTCTAGAAACTCATCCAGAAGTCCCGCCAGGCTCCCGCGCTTTTCAATGATCGATGCTCTGATTTCGTTGAGCGCCATTTCCATGCTCAGAATTTCAATCCGGTTGCCATTGACCGCAACAGTCAGGCGGTCTCCTGTTTTCAGGCCAAACTCATTTCGGATTGCCGCGGGAAGCACGATTCTGCCGCTTTCGCCAAGAACTACCGTTTCTGTCATTTCCTGCCACCTAATAAAAAGTATGGCATATTCTCATCTTTGCGGCAATTTACGCCTTCCATCTTATGCACTGATTAGAACTTCTTGCACAGATATTGATCGCGGTGCATAATATAGACATGAGAACCAGGGCAAACATCAACCTCGACAACGACGCATACAGCGTGGCAACCGCGTTTGCTGCCGCAAGGGGCATCGCTCTGGGCGCGGCAATCAGTGAACTCATTCGCCGCGCCGAGCAAGCTCCGGAGTTGCCCCTCAGCGCTTCGCCTAAACTCAAGCGGGATCAGCATGGCTTTCTTATCGTGAAAGCGGCTGGCCCGGTCATCACCTCTGAAATGGTGAGGGAAGAGTCTGAGGACGATCTTGACTAAAGCCCTTTACCTGGTCGATGTCAATGTGCTGATCGCCCGTCTCTTTGAGGGCCACGAGCATCACGATCTTGCCACGGAGTGGTTCCAAACTCCCGGCCTCGAATGGGCGCTCTGCCCTTGGGCGGAGGCTGGATTCCTGCGTTTTGCCACAAGGCCTGACAGGCTCAGCATGAGCGAAGCCACGGGGCTGTTGGACGAGATGGCGCTCCATCCGGGCTACCACTACCACACGAGCGCAGCCAACTGGCGCATATTGACCAAGCCCTTTTTCCGGCGTCTACACGGTCACAAGCAAGTCACAGATGCGTACCTGCTCGGCATGGCGATTGCAGACGATCTGATCCTCGCCACTTTCGACAAGCGCATAGGCCATCTTGCCGGAGAACACGCCCAACAGGTTCTGATCCTGGCCACTTGACGAGAGGTGCGCGGTGGGTAAAATTGGCTACTTTTCCTGGATCATGGCTGGATTTGCGCTTTGGCATGTTACCCTCAATCGAGAACCATGGGGCAGGTTGGCCTATCGTCCTGGTGGCCCATTCATATGATCACTAATGAATACTTAAAACCGACTGGATTAGACAGCCTTGTAACCGCAGTGTCGGTTCTGCTTATAGGACGTGACGGAAAATCGCCCACCAAGGCGATAGGGAGTGGTGTCTTCGTATCCACCGGCTTGATTATGACGGCCCGGCATGTGGTTGAGGGTTTTTGGGACTACTACGGCGATCCAAAGGTCAAGGCTAAGTTGCGTTCCGAAGGTACAAAAAAAGATGATTTCAGCGTGTACGCTGTGCAATTCCCTGGGAACGGAACTGCCCCCGCCTTATGGGCAACCAAGAATGTTGCATCATGTCCATATTCAGATCTCGCTGTCATTAGCGTTGTGCCTGTTAATGATCTGGCGAAGTCCTACCCATTCCCACCGATGCCGCATATGGATATTTTGCCTCCGGCTGTTGGAGAGGAGGTAGCTGCCTTTGGATATGCCGACACGAGCGTTCTTTCGGAGGATGGAGATACGGTAAAGTTTCAGCCAAAACCGCTTAGCACCATTGGCAAAGTGACAGATGTTTGGCCCGAGTCCAGGGACAGGTCTTTTCTTCCATTTCCATGCTTTTCTGTGGAGAAGACGGCGCTTATAGGCGGTATGAGTGGTGGCCCAATCTTTAATAAAGCAGGACATCTCTGCGGATTGATTTCTACGGGGTTCGATGGAGCGCCGGTTGTATTTGGGGCTGTGCTATGGCCGATGCTTGGCGTTCCCATTAAGCACGCTCCACCGCCAAACACGACTGTGCATGGGAAGTATCCGATGGCTGATCTGTCTAAACTGGGCCTCATGTTCGTCAATGGGTGGGATTACGTGAATGCAAACGTGGAAGAGTTTAGAGATGCAAACGGGGACAGGCGAGTGCGGTTGAAGCCTCCAATGAAGCCATAAAGGGTTGTTTATTTCAAGGAGTCCTGAGCACTAAGCAGGGGCGAAGACGGCGGATCTGTGCCGGGAGGCGGGTGGAGCACCCTTGAATAACTACAAATGATTGAGCGAATGATCCTTCGATTTTTATCAAAGGGTGGGCTCGCAAAACAATCAATCGGGCTCAGTCTCTCGTTCCTGCGGCGAAGGCGCGGCTGCCCGTGCGACCAGCACTACTCCCACTCGATCGTGCCGGGCGGCTTGGAGGTAATGTCGTAGACCACGCGGTTGATGCCGCGGACTTCGTTGACGATGCGGCTGCTGATGCGCTTGAGCACATCGTAGGGCAGAGGGGTCCAGTCGGCGGTCATGCCGTCTTCGGAATGCACGGCCCGCACCGCCGCGGTGTACGCATAGGTTCGCTGGTCGCCCATTACTCCCACGCTCATCACCGGCAGCAGCACGGCAAAACTCTGCCAGATCGAGTTATAAAGCCCGGCGGCCTTGATCTCGGCGACGACGATCTCGTCTGCCTCTTGCAACAGCGCCACGCGCTCCGGCGTCACTTCGCCCAGGATGCGCACGGCGAGGCCGGGACCGGGAAACGGCTGGCGGCCAAGAATTTCTTCGGGCATTTGAAGGTCGCGCCCGATGCGCCGCACCTCATCCTTGAACAGATCCCGCAGCGGCTCGATGAGTTTCAGCTTCATCCCCAGCGGCAGGCCGCCTACGTTGTGATGGCTCTTGATGGTCTGGCTCGGCCCCTTCACGCTGGAGGATTCGATGACGTCGGGGTAGAGCGTGCCCTGCACCAGCCATTCCACCCCGCCCGTCTCCTTGGCGATGCGCGCGGCCTCGTCGTCGAAGACGGCGATAAACTCCGCGCCAATTCGCTTCCGCTTTGTCTCCGGGTCGATGACTCCGGCCAGCTTGGCCAGGAACCGCTCGCTTGCATCGACGGCAACGATATTCAAGCCGAGTTTCTCGCGCAGGTTTTTCTGCACATTTTGGAACTCATTCTTGCGCAGGACGCCGTTGTTGACGAAGATGCAAGTGAGCTGGCTGCCGATGGCCCGGTGCACCAGCACCGCCGCGACCGACGAATCCACGCCGCCGGAGAGGCCGCAGATCACGTGGTTCTCGCCGACCTTCTCACGAATCCCCGCCACCGTCGTCTCGATGAAGTGGGCCGGGGTCCAGTCGCCCGCCGCGCCGCAAATGTGGAAGACAAAGTTCCGGAGGATCTGCGGCCCCAGCGGCGTGTGATGCACCTCGGGATGAAACTGCACGGCCCAGATGCGCCGCTCCTCATTGGCGATGCCGGCCAGCGCGTTCGAAGTGACGGCGGTGCGATGGAAGCCGGCGGGCAGCGCGGCAGCTTCGTCGCCGTGGCTCATCCAGACGTTGAGCGTCGCGGGCAGACCGGCGAACAGCGGCGTCGCGCCGTCTTCAATGGTGACTTCCGCGTGGCCGTACTCGCGCCGGGGTGCGCCCAGCACCTTCCCGCCCAGGTGATGCACGATGAAGTGCAGCCCATAACAGATGCCCAGCACCGGCACGCCCAGTTCCAGTAGCTTGTGGTCGGCGGCGGGCGCGTCCGCATCGTAGACCGATGACGGCCCGCCGGAGAGGACGAGCCCCAGCGGCTTCAGCGCCTGAATCTCAGCGACAGGCACCGTGCAGGGCAGCACCACGGAGAAGACATTCAGCTCGCGAATCCGCCGCGCAATCAGTTGCGTATACTGCGAACCGAAATCGAGGATGACAATGGTTTGGGTGGCCACGTACCAGTGTGGCAGGGGTGAGGGCGGGATGTAAAGACGGCTAACCGGCCGCTTTCCGGCGGCGTGGGCAGTTGCGGATATACTTGACGGTAATCGTGAATCCGGGGTGAAATTCCGGATGAATCAATCTTTCATGGCGGTCATGATCGAGACTTCGCCTTCATGACTTGAGAGGCCCCTCGAAGCCACGGATCCCCGGCTTGTTAAGAGATTCTCGCGAATGAATTGAAGCGGAGGAGAGTTATGTCAGTTCAGAAGGCATTTAAGTCTCTTTTGGCCGTTGCGCTGCTCGTTTGCGCGGGCTCCGCGCACCTTGCGGCGCAATCGAGTTCACCCGCGTTGAGCACAGCCCCAGCGCCGGCGGCTCCCGTCAAGTCCGAATCCGGATACGACCA
>Ga0187851_10001030_pt1 | contig 27251 bp, 21 predicted proteins | sample June2016WEW_6_10_FD_132997 | JGI IMG/M metagenome (GOLD analysis project Ga0187851, IMG submission 132997) | Peatland microbial communities from SPRUCE experiment site at the Marcell Experimental Forest, Minnesota, USA - June2016WEW_6_10 | ecosystem: Environmental > Terrestrial > Soil >...
ACCATTATGACTCGATGGACGCGGTCGAAAACGCCTTGGAACAACGCCTCTGCCAACTGGAATCCTCACCCGCCCAAATCCAATCCCTCACCGGTTTTGATTGGATTGTTAATGTTAGATTGATTGCAAAATAGTATCAATCCTCAGCAAACAAATATTCCAAATCCGTCGTGGTAAGGCTGCGGGCGAAACCTTCCTCGCCCAGCACGTCGGCAATTGTCTGCGCCTTGCTCTGCTGCAGCTCCCAGATTTTTTCCTCGACGGTGCCGGGCGCGATGAGCCGGTAGGCGTTCACCGTCTGGGTCTGGCCGATGCGATGCGAGCGGTCAATGGCCTGAGCCTCCACCGCCGGGTTCCACCACGGATCGTAAAGCACCACGTAGCTGGCGTTGGTGAGATTCAAACCGGTTCCCGCCGCGCGCAGACTCAGCAAAAACACGCCGGGGCTCGTGTCGGCCTGGAACGCGCTGACGACCTGCTGCCGGTCCTTCGTCTGGCCGGTGAGGGTGTGAGTGTGGATCTGCCGGTCGTGACATTCCTTTTCGAGCAGGTTCAACATCTGCACGAACTGGCTGAAGACCAGGACTTTCTGGCCTTCCGCAATCAGCGGATCGAGCAGTTCGAACAGCGTCTCGGTCTTGCCGGACGCGGTGTCGCTGCCAACGAGCCGCGGATGGCAGCAGACCTGGCGCAACCGCGTGAGCGCGGCCAGCACGTGCATCTTGCTCTTGTTGAGGCCCTGTTCCGCAACCGCCTGCATGATCTGGTCGCGGCTGCGGCGCAATTCAGCCAGGTAAAGCTTCCGCTGTTCGTCGCCCAGCGGACAATCGCGCCGTTGTTCGATGCGGTCGGGCAAATCCTTCGCCACGTGCTTTTTCAAACGGCGCAGCAACAACGGACGCAGCCGGGCCGAGAGCCGTTTGCGCGCAATGCGCTGGACGGACTCGGTTTTTTCGCCGCGCGGCGGCTCCGCCGGAGCGGTTTCGTCGCTGACACTGGCGCGCGGTTCGTAGGTTTCGATGAATTGTTCCTGATTGCCGAGGTAGCCGGGCTGGATGAAATCCACGATGCTCCACAAATCCAGCAGCCGGTTTTCGAGCGGCGTGCCGGTGAGCGCCAGGCGGTACTCGGACTTGAGCTGCTTGACCGACTGGGTGACCTGCGCGCCCGGATTTTTGATGAACTGCGCCTCGTCCAGAATCACCGCGCGAAACGCGAATTTTTGCAGCTCCTCCAGATCGCGCCGCAGCAGCGCGTAATTGGTCACAATCAAATCGTGCTGCGGAATCTGCTTCCGCAAATTGTGCCGGGCCGCGCCGCTTTCGAGCACGAGCACCTTCAAACCCGGCGTGAACCGCTCCGCTTCGCGCCGCCAGTTGTGCAGCACGGACGCCGGGCAGATGACCAGCGACGGCTTGGGATTTTTCGTATTGCGCTCCTTGAGCCGCGCCAGCCACGCGAGCGCCTGCAGCGTTTTGCCCAACCCCATGTCGTCGGCCAGGATGCCGCCGAGCCTGATCTGGGTGAGGTGGCAGAGAAAATCGAAGCCGTCCTTTTGATACGGCCGCAAATCGGCCTGCAGTCCGGCAGGCAATGCAATGGAGGGCACGCCCTTGAAATCCCGCACCCGTTCGCGCAGCGCCTTCGCCTCCGGTGAATCGGCAAAGCGCGTCAACTCGCTTTCGTCCAGATGCGCCACGTGCTCCAGGCCGACCTTTTGCGGCACGGCGATGAGGCCGTCCACGCCCATCTCGGCCATGGCCTCGTGCGCGCCCTGCACGGCGTTGACATCGAGTTCCACCCAGCCGGAATTCGGCAGCTTGACGAAACGGCTGGTGGCGGCGGCGAGCCGTTCGAGGTCCGCCTTGCTGAGTTTGAGACCTTCGGCCTCCCATTCGGCGGACACGGCCAGCCAGTCAATGCCGCTGCCCTTGACGATGAGCCGCGGCTTGAGCTGGCGCGGCTGCAGGAACAGGCGGTGAAACGCCGGGTTGCCGAGAAATTCCGCTTCGTTGGGACGTTCCGCCCACACGGCCGCGAGCGTGCCGAGAAAATTTTCGTTCGCGTCGCCAATCCACAAGCCGGGTTCGGGCGTAAACCAGTCGAGCTTGCGCAGCCATTGGATGGCGGGCTCCAAGCGCGGGTCGTCGAGAATCTCCGGTTTGTCCCCCGGGCGTTTTTTGGATTCGTTGGCGACCCATTCGTGGCCGTTCCAAAACCAGACGCTGTGGTCGCGGAGGCTTTTGGCCAGCAGCCGCAGCCGTACCGTGTCGTCGAGCAGCTCAAAAACGAACTGCGGTTTGGCCGGATGCGCGACGCAAAGCTGTTCCCAATCCACGCCGTGATTCGACTGGGTCTTGCGCAGGTGCAGCAGCAGGCGATGGCTCAGTTTGCGCACCGGCACGGCCGGTTTTTGCGCGAGATATTTGAGCACCGGCGTCGGCGGGGCGTTGCGCAGCAGATAAAACGTGCCGTTGACCAGCGCGAGCGGCGGCTGGCGGTTGAAAAATTTCGCGTCGGCAATGGAATGGGTTTCTCCGCCGGGCAATTCGAGCCGGTGCGTGAACGACAGTTCCTTGTCGCCGTTGTCGAGGTGCGGGGTGAGCGCGGCGATCTGGCCGTGAAAATGGAGCGGCCGGCCGTCGCATTCCAGGCGGGGCGAGTGCCCCCAGCGCGCGAGCCATTGGAGCAGTTCGGCGTCGGACAAAACCAGCGTGTCCGTGTCCCGCAAGGCGGGATGGCGGTTTGTGTCGGCGAGCCACTGGATGAATTCCCAATCGGCGGGGGAAAACAATTCCTGCTCGTGCGTGGCGCGGACGACGAGGTCAATCAACTCCCGCAGCGTGCGCGCCTTTTCGCCGGTGCGCGGGCGCAACAACAGAAATTGCACGGCCAGGCGGTACCGCGACGGCTCTTCTTCGTCCGGTTGCACGCGGCAGACGACGCGCAACGTGGCGCGCGGGGTGTCGAGCAGCGGCAGGGCGGGCGGCGAGAGCCAGTTTTCGAGCTCCTTGACGAGATTTTGCTCCTTCTCGGTTTCCTCGGCCCGGGCAAAACGGTCGAGACTGGCATGCGCCTGCAACTCGGGCGGCACGGAACGTTTGGCGCGGAGAAACAGGAATGCGAGTTCCTCCAGGCGCGCCCGGCCCTGGGCATTCAGCAGCCGCGGCCACCAGTGGGTGTCGGGGAAATCTCGGCGCGAGAGCGACAGTTTCTCGAAATAATCCTCGAGCAACAGCCATGAACGCTGCGAATCCGGGCACGCCGCGAAACTTTTCAGGATGTCCTCGCGCCCGTTGACAGTTGCCTTCGAATCCGAGAGTTCCCGGCGTAAATCAGCGAAAGCGCCGTAGGTTTGCGATAGCACCTTGTGGTGCGCGTCGTATTTCGTCGTGCCGTTTCCGTTTCTGATTGAAATTTTCGACATCTGAATAAACTTAGACTAGTATTTCGTCACAAGCACCAACCCCGGTCAAACAGAAAGCAAAAGAAAATGTGTTGTGCGTTTGCTGGCGTGGTTGACGCGAGCCTGATTTTTGCTATAATTCACCCTTTTATGAACCGGAATCCACATGTGGCCGTCGTCGGCGCGACCGGCGCCGTCGGCATCGAAATGATTAAAACGCTGGAAAAGCGGGCTTTTCCGGTGGGCAAACTGACGTTGCTCGCTTCGGCCCGTTCCGCCGGCAAAAAGCTCAAATTTCGCGGTCAGGACATCACCGTCAAGGAACTCACCAAGGATTCCTTCAACGGCATTGACATAGCGTTATTCAGCGCCGGCGGGAGCATTTCCAAGGAATTTGCGCCCATCGCGGCCAAGGCCGGCTGCGTGGTCGTGGATAATTCCAGCGCGTTCCGCATGGACGACGCCGTGCCGCTGGTGGTTCCCGAAATCAACGCCAGCGACGTGAAGAAACACAAGGGCATCATCGCCAATCCGAATTGCACCACGGCCATCACGCTCATGGCATTGTATCCGCTGCACCGGGCGTTCGGCGTGAAACGGATATTTGCCTCGAGCTACCAGGCTGTCTCCGGCACGGGCGCGAAGGCGATTGAAGAATTGAAGCGGCAGGTGGGCGAAATCGTCGCCGGCAAACCGGTGACGAAGGAGGTCTATCCGCACCAGATCGCCTTCAACGTGCTGCCGCACGTGGATTCATTCCTGCCGACGGGTTACACCAAGGAGGAAATGAAGATGGAAAACGAAGGCCGTAAAATCATGCATCACCCTGCGTTCCGCGCCAGCGTGACGTGCGTGCGCGTGCCGGTCTATCGTTCGCATTCCATCGCCGTGAGCGCGGAATTTGACAAGCCGGTGAACGTGGACGCCGCGCGCGCCGTGCTCAAGAAAGCGCCCGGGCTTGATCTCGTGGACGAGCCGGAGAACAAGAAATATCCGATGCCACTGTTCACCTCGGAGAAATACAACTGCGAAGTCGGCCGCATCCGCCTGGATTGCGCATTGGACAACGGGTTGTGCTTCTGGGTGAGCGGCGACCAGTTGCTCAAAGGCGCGGCGCTCAACGCCGTGCAGATTGCGGAAGAGCTGCTGAAATAAAGTTCTGTAGCAGCGGACGTGAGTCCGCTCTGATTGAAAAGTTTGAGCCGACTTACGTCGGCTGCTACGAATGATCTTATTGCTTGGCGGCTTCCCTGGTGTAGGCGACGAGGGATGTGATTTTGGCCTCGGCGGCGGCGTCGCGGATTTTTACAACCTGGCCCCACGGCGCTTTTTCGTCGGCGTTGATGGCGAGGACGAGCTTCGGATTTTTCGCCGCCTGCGAAATCAACTCGCTCTTCATTTGCTCGTACGTCTTCGGCACAAGATCTTTGAAAGAATAAACTCCATTGGTATTAATATTTACGACCAGAGGCGGGTTTTCGGTCGCGCCTTCTTTTTTGGCCTGCGACGATTCCGGCAGCTTGAGTTTCAAGGCCGACTGCTGCTTGAACGTGGTCGTCACCATCAGGAAAATCAGCAGGACGATGAGCACGTCCACCAGCGCCACGATGATGATGGTGGGCGTGTTGCGGCGTTTACGAATGAGGAAACGCATGTCAAACGGGGTTTGGCGTCTGGGGTTTGGCGTCCGGGGCAGACTGCGCTTTGCGATCCGAGGCACGAGACCCCGGATCCGGGACACCAGAGCCCGATTCCGTGTATTGCCGGCGGATGAAATCGTCGCACAGCGCCTCCATTTCGACGGCGAGCACCTCGACTTTTTTGCTGAAATAACTCCACGTGATGAGCGAGGGGATGGCGATGAGCAGACCAATCAACGTTGCCCGCAAAATCAGCGCGATGCCCTGGGCCAGCTTGGCCGCGTCGTTCAGGCCCGTCTGGCCGAGGTCGCCGAACACGGTCATCATGCCCGCGATGGTGCCGACCAGCCCGAGCAACGGCGCGATGCCGACTATTATTTCCAGCACCACCAGGCCGCGTTCAAGCCGGACAACTTCATGGCGCGCGGCGGTTTGGAGCGCATCCACGTTGTCCGCCTTCGGCCAGTCGAGATGGTCGGCCGCGAGCAGCAACAGGCGGCCGAGCGGCGACGGTTTCTGTTCGCACACCCGGCGGAGCGCTTTCACGTCGTCACGCGATTTGCAGGCCGCGAGCGTGTCGGTGATTTGCGGCGGCACGACCTTGCGCCAGCGCAGCGCCAGTGCGCGTTCCACGATGAACGCCGACCCGACGACCGAAGTCAGTCCCAGCATGAGATAAACCAGTATTTCCATAAAATCCTGCCCTGATTGTGCAACGGGGCTTTCAATAATAAAATGTGAATCTCACATCCCGCAAATTCGAACCGAACTCGTGCAACATATCACTCGACCAGCGCGCAAAGGGGGCGGTGTTTTCAATGGCCGCCTGGCAGATCATTGCCCAGATTCCACCCGGCAGGTCATCGGCCGTATCCCCCGCTATCTTCAAGTCGGTAACCCTGCCGTCGCTGTGCAAATTAAATTGGACGACGACCTTGCCCTGGGTATCCGACGCATATCTGGTCTGATCCAGCAAATGATACCAGGATTGTGAAACAGCATCAATCAATGCCGCGTCGTAGGCGCCGTACGTTGTTGCCTGCGCATCCAGCGAAGAAATCTCCAGATGGCGCCGCATGCCGCCTGCCTGCTTCATCTGCTGGCCGGGCAGCTGGTGCGACAGCTGCGCGATGGCCTGTTTGACGGTGCGCGGCCGTGGTTGATCCTGCTGCTGGGAATTCTCCGGCTTGCCCAGCGTCAAATCGCCCAGCTGGATCGGCGGTTGCAACGGTTGCTGCGCCGGCGCGGGCGGCGCCGGCTGAAGCTTGTTAAGGGCCGAACGTGGCACGTTTTCGGTTTTAACGACCTCGGTTTGTTTCCCGTTCAATTGCGGAACGTCCTTGTTTCCCCTGGTCGGGTCGCCGGTGCGGGAGTTCTGGCTGGAATAATACTTGGCGTTGGGGGGCGCTTCGGCCACCGGCTGCGCCACCTCCACAAACGTCAGTTGGGCCTCGTTGTTTTGTGGCACCGGCGCCGGCACGATTTTCCTGATGGCGAGGCGGGGCAGCCACGCCGGCCAATGCAATCGCTGGGACCAGCCGAATTGTCTGTTCGCTTCATAACCGCCCCACCCCAGCAAATGCACCGCGAGCGACAATGCCAGCGCCAGTCCCAGCCGCCGCATTTCGGGACGGTTGAGCCGCAATGAATCAAATCGTGCGCCGACTCCGGTCATGTTTTAAAAGATTGCCTCAGGAAGGCGGGACCGGCAACTGTCTTTACCGCGGCGAGGTTGATGGGCGGCAGATTCATCGCCCAACCCCCGGCCGGGGTTTCGCGGATGGTTGCGGGAACGCATGGAGGTTGGCAGGGTCCCGGCTGGTGGTTCGTTTTCTTCCGCTGCGCGGCGCAACTGCCCGATCATTTATTTGGCGGAACGCGACGGTCCCGCGGCGGGCGCGTTGCTGGAAACAGTGGTCGCGGCGGGCGGGTTCGTCAAAACCGTCAGGGGGAGCTCATTGGTTTCCCCCGGCATTTCCAGTTGCGAGCGAATGACGGCGCGCATGGCGTAGGACAAGCCTTGTTGCGGATCCAGCAATTGATTGAGCACGGCGCGATTGAGGTCGGCGAAGGGGGGCAGGCCGATGCGCTGCAGGTTGCTTTTCCGGCCGGAAATTTCAGTCAGGTAATGCTCATAAATTTTCCCGGCGAGCAGCTTGAGTCCGGCAAAGCGGTCGTCCTGCCCGATGGCCAGTTCATAATAGGCACGAGCGAGCAGTCCTTCAATCGCCGCCGTCGTGCGCTCCTGCGACGTGTCCTTGACGTTTGCCTGTACACAGGCAACAGCGTATTGATCCAGGGTGAGATTGCGCGGAAACGAATTGGGCACGCCGTCGAGGATGGGTTTATCGGGATATTTCTCGCCCAGATAGCGAAACCATTTTGCCGCCTCGGCGACGCGATTGTCCTCATAGAAAAAATAAACCGCGCTGCGCAGAAAATTCCGTTGGGCTGCGGCAATGTGGTCGCGGTTCATTTCGTCCTCTTTCATCAATGTTTCATAGGTGTCATTGACCTTGGAAACCAGTCCGAGGTCCGGACCAAGCTCATACGACTTGTTGAAGGGATTGGCAATGAGCCGCCCGTGATAAAACGCCTGGAGCATGGACTGATAAATGATGCGGCGCAGCGTGATCAAATCGTCCGCCTTCACCTTGCCGGGATTTTCCTTCGCCTTTTCCAGGCCAAAAGCGCCCCAATAAATCGCGTGCGCTTCGGGCAGCCGCCAGTCGAGCGGGCCGTATTGCGCCTCCACTTTTTCCGCGAACACCGGGTCAATCTTGTATTTTTTGCGAAGCAACACGGCGTTGGTGTTTTGCGGCTGGAGCAATTCGGAGAAATTCGTCCCCTGCGGGCCGAAAAATGGCGTCATTTCCCGGGCCCACTGCTGTTTGTAATACCAGTTCGCATCATCGAGGTTTTGACCCATTTTGTGCTGAAAGAACCAGGCCAGTTCACGGTACATCAGGACGTCGTTGGGATTGTAACGCAGGCCGTCGTCGCGCAGCAGTTCGATGCCCCGTTGCACCCAGCGCCAGCGGTCGGGAAAATCCTTGAACTTCACCGAGATGTTGTAAGCCATGTTCCAGGCCTGAAACAGCCAGACCTGCGAGAGATGTGGTTCCAGGTCTGTGATCCAATCCGCCAGTTGCGCCGCCTCGAAAAACTTTTCATCCAGCTGCAGGTCGTTGGAGCGAATCCAGAGATAATTGGAAATCAACCCGCGGAATCCGCCGAGGGCCACGGTCGTGAACGCCAGCATCGGCGGCGCGTTTTCCAACGCCGCCGCGTGCGTCAAACCGAGCTGTTCGCGGTCGCGGTTCAGCGATTTCTGCACCTGGCCGGAACCGAGGAGCAGCACCGCCGCCAGCAGCAGCCAGAGGATTTTTTTTGCGCGGGGGTTCATTGATTTCCCTGCGCCGTCGCCAATTCCCGCCGGTTGAACAACAGGATGCCGATGAGGCCGATGAGGCCGCCGGGCAGCAGAACGATTTGCCCGAAGGCCGCGCCGAGTTCACTCCATGAAATGCTGCGCCCGCTGCTCAACGAATCAATCGGCGAAAAATTTTCCACCGGCCGGATGACCATCAAGCAACCTTTGAAAAACGGTATCATCACCGCATCCACGACTGAATGGCCCATGACGCCGGTCTCCCCATTGCCGCCGGCGATCGTGCCCGAGTCCACCGCCTCGGCCAGCGTGCCGCTGGAAAGTCCAATCGCCAGGATCGCCAGTGAAAAAAATGCCGCGACGGGAAACGTCAAAAAGCTAGCCGCTGTCAATCCCAACGCCGCCAGCAGCGCCATCCAGCAATATAAAATTCCGAGACCGCGCGCAAAGTTCAACGTGAAACCGCCTTCGGGATACAACACCTCCATGCCATCTTCGAGCGGGAACAACAGCGACGTATCATTCAGATTTACAAACACGATGGTCAGCACGCCCTTGTCGTCGAACAGATTCGGCGGAATTTGAAATTCGTGGAATGAGTTCGGCGCGAGGCTCATCGGCTCGCTGCGCCAGAACCGGGGCGTATCCGGCACGCCGACCTGCCACAGGTCGGCGAACGCGCCGGAGGGACTCCCCTGCGCCGAGTTGAATTTCACGCGCAGTTGCAGCGGCTGGTCGCGCAGGAAATTTTTGGCGAAACCCAGATCAATCTGCCATCGGCGCGTATATCCCGGCGGCACCAGTTGTATATCGGCCTTGACCTGCTCGCGAATCTGTTTGCGCACCAGTGGCAGGTCCGCCTTCTCCACCGGGCTGTTTTTCAAACGATCCTGCAAAATGCGTCCCGTCGCGGCGTCAATTTCCGCGTCGAAATTTTGTTCCCGGGCCGAACCGCGCGCCACCAGCACCTGCTCGCGCAAAACGGTTTGTTCCGCCGCCGGCAATCTCGCCGCCCGCCATTGCAACAGGCCGTAAACGCACGCGCCCGACAGCGCCAGCAGCGCCGCGTTCAGCGACATGATGCCCAGCCATTTGCCCAGCCAGATCTGCCAGCGCGCGATGGGTTTGGTCGCCACGACCTGCATCTGGCATTCCTCGATGTCGCGAGCCAGCGTGCCGCACGCCAGCCAGAGCGTCGAGAGACCCAGCAAACCGGTGATGACGCTCAACGTGTACGTCAGCAGGATTTGAGTGAACCCGCGCGCCGTGCCGTCGTCCTGGATCACCAGCGGCAAACCCACCACCGACGCCAGCAACAACACGGCAATCACCAGGAACAGCCGGAACCGAAAGGCGGCCTTCCAGGTCAACCAGGCAATGGCAAGCAGTCTTTGCATCAGTAAATCGTCCTCGTCCTCGTCCTCGTCCTCGAACTAGGATTTCTTTCCCAGCAGCGACGACAATTTTTCATCCGCCTTTGACATATCCACCGGCTTTTCCTCCACTGCGGGTTTGGGTTTGTCCGGCGCCGGCGTTGGTTCGGCGGCTTTTGTCAACCTTTCCAGTTTTTTGTCGTCCACCTTTGGCGCGGCGGCCACCGGCGGCGGCGGTTGGGGCGGGACGATGGGCTGGGCAACCTGCGGCAACGCCAGGCGTTCAAGAATTTTCTCGGCGGGCGGCCGCTCATCAGCGCCGGCGCGCAGATAGGCCGCCACGCGCGCCCCGGAAGTCGCGCCCGAGTTTTCCGACGCGGCCCGGCGCGCTTTTTGGACCACATCAAGAAAATAGCTCTCCAGATTCTGCGTGGGCGTATCTATCTCCACCTTGGCCCCCACCACGTCCTTGCGGATGATTTCCAGCACGCGCTCCATGGTTTCGCGCGGCAATGCCGGCGTGGTGATGCAAATCGTGTCCGGCGTGGCGAGCAGATCCTTGAGCATACCCATCGCCTGGATTTTGCCGCCGTAATAAATCACCACCCGGTCGCAGACGTCTTCCACGTCCGACAACAAATGGCTGCTCAAAATCACCGTCTTGCCCCGCCGCGCCAGCGCCAGAATGAGGTCCTTCACTTCGCGGCAGCCGATGGGGTCGAGACCGGCCGTCGGTTCGTCGAGAATGACGAGGTCGGGATCGTTGATGAGCGCCTGGGCCAGCCCGATGCGGCGCTGCATGCCCTTGGAGAATTCGCCGACGGAACGCATGTGGACCTGGCTCAGGCCGACCATTTCGAGCAATTGTTCGGTCCGGCTGTTGCGCACGCCCTTGCCGAGCTGAAACAGGTTCCCGAAAAAGTCGAGCGCCTCGCGCGAGTTGAGGTAGCGGTAAAGATACGATTCCTCCGGCAGATAACCGATGCGCGATTTTGTCTGCACGTGGCGCGGCGAATGGCCGAAGACCTCGATGTGGCCTTTGGTCGGGTAAAGCAGGCCGAGCAGCAGCTTGACCGTGGTGGATTTGCCGGAGCCGTTCGGGCCGAGCAGGCCGAAAACCTCGCCGCGCCGCACGTCAAAATCCACATTGTCCACCGCGCGCGCCTTGGGCCGGTTCCAGAAGTCCTTGAATACCTTGGTCAGTCCGCGGACGGACACGACGACCTCGTCGGATTTTCGATTTGCGATTTCCGATTGCGGATTTGGTTCGAGAGCGGTCATTGTGCGGTGGCGTTTAATTTTTCCCACTCCTGCAAGTAATTGTAACGCGCTTTGTCCGCGTATTTTTGCTGATAGCGTTCAAGAAAATCCCGGAACGCCTTAAAACTGAAATCGCTTGTGTGCATCAGCAATGGAATATTGTGGAACGCCTCGGCCAAATCTTTTGCCTGCTGCGTTTGTCCATCAAGTGCGAGCGCGCGCAAATCGCAAAAAGCAACATACATCAACCGGGAAAGTTTTTGTCTCTCGGTTTCTGTCGGCATCCTGGTATCTGCAAATTTCCAGTCAGGAATCATTTTGAAAGTTTATTCGAACTCCCACCGACCAGCAAGCCGCGAGGCATCAAAGAAAGCTCACACCTGACTCAACACTCGTCGTTCTACAGCCGGTCAAACCAGCACAAAGAATTGCGACCACGGCAAGTGTTAATGTTTGATACCTGGTCATACGAACTATGCCAGAGCAAAGTTCAGACGCATTTATTGTTCACGCCAGCTTCGGCGTCAGTTGGCCGGCGGCCGGACGTTCTGGCTTTTCCATTTCCGGATGGAAATGTTCCAGTTCCTCGCCCTTGCGCACGAGGCGGGCGCTGTTGAAAATCACAATCAGCGAACCCACGTTGTGCAGGATGGCCGCGGGAATCGGGCCGATGTAGCCGAGCGACGTCACTGTCAGGCCGACCACGATGAACAGACCGCCGAACAGAAAGTTCTGGTTGATGACCGCGCGGGTGCTGCGCGAAAGCTTCACCAGAAACGGCAGCCGTTGCAGGTCGTTGTTCATCAGCGCAATCGTCGCGCTGTGGATGGCCACTTCGCTGCCCGCCGCGCCCATCGCAATGCCGATGTCGCCTGCCGCCAGCGCCGGCGCGTCATTCACGCCATCGCCGATCACCGCCACCCGATAGCCCTTCGCCTTCACTCCGCGCACAAATTCCACCTTGTTCTGCGGCAGACAATCGCCCTTGGCCTCTTCACAGCCGATTTCCGCGGCCACGCGGGTCGCCACCGCCTGGCGGTCGCCGGAAACCATCGCGATGCGGCGGACACCCGCTGCCTTCAACGCGGCCAGCGCCTCCTTCGCCTCGGGGCGGGTCTGGTCCTGCAGGCCGACCCAGCCGATACACCGGCCGTCGCGCGCGACAAAAATCAAGCTCCAGCCTTCGGTTTCGTTCAGGTCAACGGATTTCACAAAATCCCCGGTCACCCCGTTGTCCTTGAGCCACTGCGCCCGGCCGACCAACACTTTTGTGCCGTCCACCTCGGCCTTTACACCGCGCCCGGCGGTTTCGGCGAAGTTCTGGGGTTCGGCCAGCGGCACCCCGGCTTCGCCCGCAATTTGCGCGAGCGCCTTGGCCGTCGGATGATTGCTGTATTTTTCCGCCGACGCCGCGAACCGCAACAACTCGGCAGGTTTTATTTCCCCGATGGGCGCCAGGCGGCTGACGGCGAGCTGGCCGGTGGTCAGCGTGCCGGTCTTGTCGAAGACAAAGGCGTTGATCCTGGCCGCGGCTTCAATGTCGGCAACGTTCTTGATCAAAATGCCGAGGCGCGCGGCGGCGGAAAGCGCGGCAACCATCGCGGTGGGGGTCGCCAAAATGAACGCGCACGGGCAGGAAACGACGAACACGGCGATGACGCGGCTTAAATCGTGCGTAAACGCCCAGACGAGCGCGCCGATGACCAGCACGAGCGGCGTGTAAAAGCCCATGTACTGGTCCACGATCTTCATGATGGGCAGCTTGGTCTTTTCCGCCGCCAGAATCAGATCGCGCACGCGGCCCAGCGTCGTGTCTTCGCCCGCGCGGCTGACCTTGATTTCCAGAACGCCCGTGAGATTTTGGGTGCCGGCAAACACTTCATCGCCGGACTTCTTGTCCACTGGCAGCGATTCGCCGGTGATGGTGGCCTGGTTGAACGAACCCTGACCGCTGATGATGAGGCCGTCCGCCGCCACGTTGTCGCCGGGGCGGATGCGGATCACGTCCCCGATCGCGAGTTCGCTGGCGGCCACCTCCTCCTCGGTGCCGTCTTTTTTGATGCGCCGCGCCCGGGTGGGGGTGAGTTTGATGAGCGATTCGATGGAGGTGCGCGCGCCCTCGGCAGTGCGGGTCTCGATGATTTCGCCGGTGAGCATGAAGAAGGCGACGACGCCGGCGGCCTCGTAATTGCCGGAGGCGAACGCCGCGAGGACGGCGATGGCGACGAGTTCGTTGATGCTCAAGCGGCCGACGCGCAAGTCCTTGATGGCCGTGACGACAATGGGATAGATGAGAATAATCGCGCCGATGAAGGCGCTGCAGCTGGCGACGGTGCTGCCGTTTGCAAACAGCCAGTCCACGATAAAGGCGTTGAAGACGAAGACGACGCCCAACACAGCCTGCCACAGATGCACGACGGAATGTTCGTGGTCATGGCCACAGCCGCATTCCGGCCCGTGCTCGTGTTCGTGACGGCTCAAAAGTGATGTGACTTGCATACAATTCTACGGATTCGGCGCCGCGGTTTTGGGCCCCGGCGGCTCACGATTCAACATTAGCCGAAGTTCGATGGGCTCGCCACCCGGGGTCGTCGGCAGATAAGATTTGAAATTGACGTTGGTCAGCGTCTGGCCCATCACCTGCACCAGTTTCATTTGTTCAAACAATCCGGGGTTGATCCGGTAATTCGGCAGCAGGGCGTCGAAAGCCTTCGCATCGGCCTGGAGCGACTGGACGTACCGCGCCCGCGCACTCGCGGCCTCATTGGTGATGGTGGAAGCCTGCGCGCCCGCGCCGCTCAGGATTTGATTCTCGTAGCTGCGCGCGTCGCTGAGCAGCTTGTTGCGATTTTCGCGCGCGGTGGTGACCTGGTCAAAAACCGATTTCAATTGCCGGGGCGGTATGCTTTGCACATTGCAATGGTTGATGACAATGCCGAACCGCTCCTCGTCTGCGAGCTGGCTGACCCGCTGCTCCACGGCGTCCTGAAAACCGGCGATGTCGCTGTACAGCACGTCATCCACCTTGAAATGCGCGGCGGTGTAGAGCAAGGCATTGTTCAGCGCGTTCTGAACGGTGTTGGAAGCCGACGCAAAGCCGAACACGTAACGGATCGGGTCGTCCACCTGGTAATACAGCGTGGCCCGGGTATGAATGATGTTGCGGTCCGCCGTGATGGCATAGCCGTCCACCCCGGGCATCAGGGATGCGCCCGGCGGCGGTTCCTCGCCGCTCAATTCCTGTTCCGGCGTGACCGCGTACCAGCCGACGGTGGAGGAAACCTGCTGGATTTCCGTGATCGGAATCCTGACTACCTCGTCGATGGGATATGGAAACGACCAATGCAAACCCGCGCTGAGCAAAACCTTCTGTCCTTCACCGACGGGTTTGCCAAAGCGCAGAATCACCGCCTTTTCCTGCGGGCCGACTTCAAAAAAGCCGGAGCCGAAAAATACCACCACCAGCAGCAGCATGACGAATTTGACAATGGCAAAACTGCTGCGCAACGCCTCGTCCAGCGCTTGCGAACCAGTGTCATCCGGCGTCACCGGCGCAACCGGCTGTCCATGCACGGGGTCGTGGTCGTGATGATGTTCGTCGCTCATGGTCAACGGCCCGGGGTGTTGGTGGAAATGCCGCCGAACAGATCAAACGGTGGCGTGCGCTGGTCGAAAATCAGCGTGGACTTCTGGTTGAGGGATTGTTGCAGCGCATTGACCCGCAACAGGAAATTGGCCAGTTCGGGATTTTCCTGGAAGACGGGCAGCGTCTTGGCAGCCTCGGCCTCGCCTTCGCCCTGAATCCGCGTGGCCTGGGCCCGCGCGTTGGCCAGCGTCTCGTTGGCCTCACGGTCGGCGTTGGCGCGGATTTTTTGCGCCTCGGCCTCGCCTTCGTATTGCGCCCGGCTGATGAGGACCTGGCGCTCCGATTTCATGCGGTCGAAGACGGTCTGGGTGACACTCTCGGGCAGGCCGAGCTGCTTGAGACCGAGGAACTCGATGTGAATGCCGCAGTTGTTCGTCAACAGTTCGTCTTGAACGGTCGATTCGATTTCATTTTCAATCTGTTTGAACTGCAGCTTCTGGGGGTCCGTATTCACGAAATCGGACAACGGATGTTTGCCGACGACGGCGCTCTTGGCGCTGCGCAGCATGCTTTCGAGCATCGTCTGGGCGGCCGGCACGGAACCGCCGGTGAATTCCCGCAGAAACTGTCCGGCATCGGAAATCTTCCAGCCGACATAGACGCTGGTCAGCAGGGTGATGCTGTCGGCGGTGTAATTCTCACTGAATTTGTCCTGAAAATCCTGGATGCGCTGGTCGAACTTGTAAACCTTCTGGATCGGCCAGGGCCATTTCACATACGCGCCGGGCTGATTGTAGGTGCCGGTCGGCTTGCCGAAGGTGGTGACCACGGCGACTTCGGATTGGCGCACCTGAAAGACGAAAAGCAGCAGCGCGAAAATCACGACCAGCACTGCGCCAACGATGATGGTTAATAGATTCCTGTTCATGGTGAATTGGTTACGTTCAAGTTCAAAAGGTCCTCGCGGATTTTGTCCTCCAGATCGAAAATGATCACGTCCTTCGTGTTCTTGACGAGCAAAATGTATTTGCGCGCGTTGGCCGTGGCCTCGGGAAACATCTGAAAATAGGCGCGCTGCCGATAGACCGACGGCGCGGCCTCATAGGCGGCGATCCGGTTGGTGAACAACGCGGCCCCGGCGAACGCCGAGAGTTCGATCTGCTGCTGCGCCGCCTGGGCCCGGGCCACATCGGTGAACGCCTGCGCCCCGGCCAGCGCGTTGGTGCGGATGGCCTCGGCCTGGGCGTCCAGTATCTTGGCGAGCTTCGTCTGTTCTGCGCCGACTACATTTTCATAATTCCCCGCCACCGCCACCGGGGGATGGATGTCCTGCAAACCGACGAAAATGATCCTGGCGCCGAGCCGGTGTTCGTTCGCGGCGGCCTGAATTTGCGCGCCCAGTTCCAGCGCCGCCGCCTGGCGGTTGCTCGACATCACATCGTTCAAATCCACGCCCGCCAGATATTGGACGACCTTGCGCGCCGCCAGGTCCTGAAGCAGGTTTGTGGGATCGGCGTTCTGGTAGGCCCAATCGAACACGTTGGTGATTTGAAATTGCACCGGGATGCTGACGGTGATGAGGCTCACCGGCGGCGCCTTGAAGGTGTCGTTGGTGTCGGTGTTCCCGCCCTGAACCAGAGCCGGGCGGCGGTTGCCAATGAGGAAATTCTGCTCCCGGGTGTGGGTCACACTCCACAAAATGATCCCGGCCTGCGCATTTTGCGCCTCGGGCGTGAAACCGACGTCGAACGTCTGGATCTGGTCCGTGCGATAGCGGTAAATCTTGTCCACCGGCCACGGCACAATCAGATGCGCGCCCGGCTGCAGCACTCCGACCGGCCGGCCGAACCGTTCGAGCACGGCCTGTTGGCCGGCGTCAATGAACACAACCCCGGTGGACAGAAACAACACCAGCAATTGGGCCATCAGCAACACCGGCAGGTTTTTCTGGAGCAACTGAAAGAACCACGTCTCCGAAACCTTGAAGCCGAACTGATAATCCAGCGCCTGCGCCGCCGTGGTGACCAGGCTTTCCGGTTGTGCGAGCAGGCCGACGAGCCGGCTGTCGTAAATGGGCCGGGCGACCCTGCCTTTCACGCGCGGCCGGTAAATTTCCAGCAACAGCGTGACGAGCATTTCCGCCGCCATCAAACCGAGCAGCGCGCACAACGCCCGCGTGAGCCAGAAATCAACCCTGGGGAATCCCGCCTTGACTCCGGCAATGCCGAGCGCGGTGAAAAAACAGACATAGGCGCCCGCCAGCAGGAAACTTGCGCCGGGCCGCAGCAGCCGGAAATTTTCCAGCCGCGCAATGGTCACGGAAAACCGGCCCAGCAAAAACAGCAGCAGCGCGAAAATCCCGAAGAGCGACAGCGACGGCATCGCGCGGTCGGGAACAATGCCATCGGTGGTTTTGGCGATCCAGCGCCACAGGAGATACGCGCCACCCGCTTCGAGCAAAAACAGCAGCACGCCAAAGCCCGGCACAAAATATTTCTCGAACTGCTCTCGCGCGCGCTGCGCCGGGAAAGCCTCCGCGTCCCGGGCTTCAAACAGGGCCGTTTCGCCCCGGGCGCGGGCAAATTCCTCCACCTCCAGTTTTTCCAGCCGTTCGTTTTCCTCGAGCCGCATCTGGAACCAGCCGGTGAAGGTTACGAGCACGCCGAGGCCGAGGAAAATCGAGCACGCCTGGCCCGCCAGCGAATTGACGTAATACGTCACGACGAACGCGGCGATGAAAATCAACACCGCCGCCACGAGATTCACCAGACCATTTTTTTGAATGTTGCGTTCCATGCTTAACTCAGTTCCCGTTCCTCAAACAGCGCGGTGCCGACGGCCAGCGCCGCGCCCGCATAAGCGACCAGGTAGGCAAAGGCCTTGCCGACGTAGCCCCAGTGGAACGTGCTTTTGCCCATGTCCAGGGCGTCCGCGAGCCAGAAAAGCTGCCAGTTTGGGACGATGGTGTAAAGCGTTGAAGCCCACCATTCGCCCGCCTCCGCCCGGCGGCCGAAGAAATAATCCGACATCAGGCCGATCAAAAAGAACGCCGAGCAAACCGCCAGGGTGGGAATCGTGTCCAGCCGCGTCGAACACGCCAGCGCCAGCGCCGCCAGAATCCACAGCGCGAACAAAATCAGGATCCCCGCCGGCACCAGCCGCCAGTCCACCCGACCCAGGGTGCCCAGACTCTCGATTTGTCTGGTGAACCGGAAAATCAAAAACGCCGCCGCGGTTGCAAACACCACCAGCGCCAGCACCGCATCGCTCACAAACGGGCGCCGGAGGAAAAAATTACTGAAGCCCGCGAACGCGTAAGCCAGGGCGACCCCGGCCGCAAAAATCCCGATGGCCGGCAAATCCGTGCTGCCGTAGGAGTCAAACGCCATGCGGCTGGCCAGCAACGCGCCGATGAGGTTGACATACGCCAACAGCGTCAGCGCCGCGGCGAGCCCGGCGTATTTGGCCAGAAAAAATTGTGCGCGCCCGACCGGTTTGGACAGCACCGCCAGCGCCGTGCCCGTCCGGATTTCCCGCGCCAGCGACGCCGACGCGCTCAACACCGCGCCAAACAGCCCTGCCAGCAACATCACCGCCAGTGCGCTGTTTTCAACCAGCTTCGGCTCATCACCAAACGCAAAGTAATAAGGCACGGCCAGAAAAATCTCAAACAGCACCGACCCCGTCATCAACAATAGAAAAACCGGCTGCCGGATCAGTTCCATGAAGGCATTGGCGGCGATGGTGTAAAATTGTCGCATGGTAAATTTATCGTCGCACAGTTTACGTTGACTGCGACCGAATGCAAACGGTTATTCCCGTCAGCGGTTGAGCGGGTGAAATTTAACCCATCCGAACCGTGGCGGGAAGTGTGCGTTTGAAGGCACACCCCTTGTTTTAATACCAAGCCGGTCGGAAAAATGGCCGGACGGCGATGGGGTTTGCCAGACCGGTCCGGCGGTCACGCCATCGCCCGGGTGATGGAATTCCACCAAACGTCATGCAGCTCGGCCACCGGCACGCTGAATTCGCCCGCGGCGGTTTTGACGGCCAGTTGATCGCCGCCAACCCTGCCAATCGGCGCCGCCGGAACCCCCATCAACATCGAGCGCTCGACCACCTTGACCGCGTCCAGCGGTTTGCACGTGATGACCACCCGGCTTTGCGTCTCGCCAAAAAGCAGGGCGTCAAGGCGCAACGTGCTGCCGGCATCTTGCCGGCAGTTCTGACCTCTCGAATCACTTGTGGAAGATGGTTCTGCCGGTGGGACGCCGGCAGCACGTTGTTGTGACACTTCCGACAAATCCACCTTCGCCCCGATCAGCCGCGGTGTCTCGCGCGCCACCAGCTGGCTGATGCAGCTTTCCGCGAGGCAGACCGCCAGACCGCCTTCGCTGCAATCGTGCGCGCTCTTTACCAGGCCGCTTTGAATCAGTCCGAGCAGCGTCGTGTGCAATGTTTTGGCGGTCTCCAGATCGCAGCGCGGCGGGGTGCCGTTTTTTTGGCCGTGAACCACCTGCAAATACGCCGAGCCGCCCAGACCGAGCAAGGGATCGTCCTGGTCCACCGCGCCGCCCAGCAGGATGATCGCGTCGCCTTCGTCCTTGAACCACTGCGTCGTGACGTGCTCCGGTTTTTCGATGATGCCGACGACGGCGACGGTGGGCGTGGGATCAATCGGCCCGGCCGGGCTTTGGTTGTAGAGCGAGCAATTGCCGCCGGTGACCGGCGCGTTGAAGACCCGGCACGCCTCGGCCAGACCGCGCACGGATTCCTTCATCTGCCAGAACAACTCCGGCTTCATCGGGCTGGGCATGTTCAAATTGTCGGTCGTGCCCAGCGGCACCGCGCCGGAACAGGCCAGATTGCGGCACGCCTCGGCCATCGCCGTCTTCGCCCCTTCGTAGGGATCGAGATAAACGTAGGCCCCGTTGCAATCCACGGTCAGGGCAATCAACTTTTCAGGAACGGTGGGGCGAGAGTCCTCTCGAGCCGTTTTTTTAGAAGATTTGGGCTCGACAGAGTCTCGCCCCACCAATTCAGGAAGACTGTCCGCCTTGATGCGCAGCACCGCCGCATCGCTGCCCGGACAAACGACCGAGCCATCGCGCACCATATGATCATACTGGCGATAGACCCAGTTTTTTGAGGCAATCGTCGGCCACGACAAAAGTTTCTTCAAATCGGCGGCAGGATTTGTTGTATCGGCTATGCCATCCAGACGAAATGCGCGGACCGCCTTCAAATACTCCGGTTCCCTGGAATCGCGCTGATACACCGGCGATTCGTCGGCAATCTTTTTTGCCGGAATGTCCGCCACAACCTTGCCGTGCTGTTTCACCACCATGCGGCCGGTGTCGGTGACAAAACCAATTTCCGACCACGGCAAATCCCATTTGTCAAAAATGCGCTTCACTTCCTCTTCGCGGCCTTTGTGAACAATGATGAGCATGCGCTCCTGCGATTCCGAGAGCATGAGATCGTAACTGGTCATGTTCGGCGCGCGTTGCGGGACCTTGTCCAATTCAATCTCAATGCCCGTGCCCGCGCGCGCGGCGGTCTCGCACGTCGAGCAGGTCAGGCCCGCTGCGCCCATGTCCTGGATGCCCGCAACCGCGCCGGTGGCCAGCAGTTCGAGGCAGGCTTCGCAGACGAGTTTCTCCATGAACGGATCGCCCACCTGCACCGCGCCACGTTGTCGCTCGGAGGATTCCTCGGTCAAATCCTGCGACGCAAACGACGCGCCCGCCAGACCATCGCGGCCCGTGGCCGGGCCGACGTAAAATACCGGGTTCCCGATGCCCTTGGCCGCGCCGCGAGCAATTTGCTCATGGCGCAGCACCCCGAGGCAGAAGGCGTTCACCAGCGGATTGCCCTCGTAGCATTTATCGAAATAAACCTCGCCGGCGATGGTCGGGATGCCGAAGCAATTCCCGTAATGCGCGATGCCGCTGACAACGCCGGCAAAGAGACGGCGATTGTTGTTCAAAGTGGCTTCTTCTTCTCCATTTGTAGGAGCCGAGGTGACGAGGCTCTGATTAATTTCGGATTTTGAAGTGAGACTCCTCACGTCGTCTCCTACCACGGGTTTGGTAATCGGCCCGAAGCGCAGGGAGTTCACCGAGCAAATCGGCCTTGCGCCCATCGTGAAGATGTCGCGCACGATGCCGCCGACGCCCGTGGCCGCACCCTGGAACGGCTCGACGGCGCTCGGATGATTGTGCGATTCGATCTTGAACGCGATGGCCAGGCCATCGCCGATGTCAATGATGCCGGCGTTTTCCTCGCCCGCGCCGACGAGAATTTTTTTGGACTTGGTCGGGAACGTTTTCAGCAGCGGGCGCGTGTTTTTATAGCTGCAATGCTCGCTCCACATCACCGAGAAGATGCCCAACTCAGTGTAGCTCGGCTCGCGCCCGAGGATTTGTTTGACGTGGGCGTATTCGTCCGGCGTCAGGTTGTGTTTGGCAACCAGTTCAGGGGTGATGGCGGGTTCGGTCATCGGAAAAAGTTTCTAAGCAGCCCTGGCGATGGGTTTATTTTTTAGCGCGGCGAAGATGCTTTCGAAAATCCACCTGCCGTCGTCGCTGCCCAGCAGCGGTTCGCAGGCGCGTTCGGGGTGCGGCATGAGGCCGGCCACATTGCGGCGTTCGTTGCACACGCCGGCAATGTTCAGCAGCGAGCCATTCGGGTTCGAGGTGTCGGTCAGGTTTCCGCTGGCGTCACAGTATTGCCACAAAATCTGGTTGTTGGCCTTGAGCTTGGCCAGCGTTTCCTCGTCGGCAAAGTAGCAGCCCTCGCCGTGGGCGATGGGTACGCGCAGCAACTTGCCCGAAGGAATCTTGCTGGTGAACGGCGAATCGACCGTGGCGGCTTTCAGGAAAATGTGCTCGCAGTGGAATTGCAGGTCGCGATTGCGGACGAGTGCGCCGGGCAGCAGGCCAGCCTCGGTGAGCACCTGAAAACCGTTGCACACGCCCAGCACCAGTCCGCCGTTGTCGGCAAATTGTTTGACCGCCTGCATCACGGGGCTGAACCGTGCAATCGCGCCGCACCGGAGATAATCGCCATAGCTGAAACCGCCGGGCACGATGACCGCCTCGGCATCGCCAAGGGAATGTTCCTTGTGCCAGACGTAGCGCGCGGAATGGCCGAGCAACCGGACGGCGTGAATGGCGTCCTGGTCGCAATTGCTGGCGGGGAACTGGAGAACGGCAAAGTTCATGTGATTTACGATTTACGATTTACGCGTCGAACCGGCGGGCAGCTCGTTAATCGTAAATCGTATATCGTCATTTTCCTGGTTCATTCAATTTCCAATTTATAATCCTCGATGATGGGGTTGCTGAGAAATCTGTGTGCTGCGTCATTGAGTGCGCGCTGCGCGGCGGCCTGATCGGTGCCGGGAGCGAGGTCAATCTCGATGTATTTGCCGACATGGACGCCGATGACGCCTTGATAGCCCATTTGTTCGAGGGCGACCTGGACGGTTTTGCCCTGCGGGTCCACGACGGCCTTTTTGGGTGTGATGATGATTTTCGCTTTCATTCTCGCAAACAGGAATTTTGCGAAAAAACAGCGCGCCGGGCGAGCAATTTCTGCGCAGGAAATGTAGGAGTCGAGGTAACGAGACACTGGCCAACGGATTTTGGTGAGACTCCTTACGTCGTCTCCTACTATTTCAACGCTCGCCACAAGAAGCGTTGAATTTGGCCGCTGATTGAGCCATGGTTGGTTTCGTGAATAATACCATTTCACTAGACGATTCGCCGCCCTGCCACATGGGTTCCGAACGCAAGGCATCCGACCCCTGCTCCATCATCATCTTCGGCGCCAGCGGCGATTTGACCGCGCGCAAACTCATCCCGGCGTTTTACCATCTCTGCAAGGAGAAGCAGATGCCGGCTGCGTTCCGCATCATCGGATTCGCACGGCGGGAAAAAACCGACGAATCGTGGCGCGCGGAACTGCGCGCTGCGCTCGACCAGTTCTCGCGCACCAAGCCGGTGGACGAAAAGGTCTGGAAGGAATTTTCCGCGAATTTGTTTTATTGCCCGGGCGATGTTACCGACGCGACGGCCTACAAGAAGCTGGAGGAGCGGCTAACTTCGTTCGGCAATGGGCCGTTGCGGGAAAATCTGCTGTTCTACCTAGCCGTTTCGCCCAGCCAGTTCGGCGAGGTGGTCGAACAAATCCATCGGGCCGGGCTGTTGAACAAGGAAGGTTCCGCCTGGCAGCGCATCGTCGTCGAGAAACCGTTCGGCCACGACCTGGCCTCCGCCAAGGCGTTGAACCGGGAGCTGACCCGCTTCGCGCACGAGCAGCAGGTTTGCCGCATCGACCATTATCTCGGCAAGGAAACGGTGCAGAACATTTTGATGTTCCGCTTTTCCAATTCCGTTTTCGAGCGGCTCTGGGATCGCAACCTGATTGACCACGTGCAAATCACCGTCAGCGAAAAACCCGGCGTGGGCCAGCGCGGCGGTTATTACGAGGAGGCCGGCGCGTTGCGCGACATGGTGCAGAACCACATGCTCCAGGTCCTCGCACTCATCGCGATGGAACCGCCGGTGTCACTCGAAGCGGAGGCCATCCGCGACGAAAAGGTGAAACTGCTCAAATCCATCCGTTCGCTGACGCCCGAAGGCGTGGCGAAGCAAGTCGTGCGCGGCCAATATTTTGCCGGCACGGTGGACGGACAGCCGTTGCCGGGTTACCGGCAGGAAACCAAGGTGAAACCGGATTCCAACGTGGAAACCTACGTTGCCTTGAAGCTGTTCATTGACAACTGGCGCTGGTCCGGCGTGCCGTTTTATTTGCGCACCGGCAAATGCCTGCCGCAAAGCCTGAGTGAAGTGCGGGTGCAATTCCGTCCGACACCACACGTGCTGTTTGCCGCACAATGCGGACAAAATCTCGCCCCCAACTCGCTTACGCTCCGGCTGCAACCAAAAGAAGGAATTTATCTGCGCTTCAACGGCAAAGTGCCCGGCATAAGCCTGGGTGTGCGGCCCGTGCGAATGAATTTCAGCTACGACGCCGAGTTCGGCGCCTACACGCCCGAAGCCTACGAACGGCTGCTGCTCGAAGCCATCGCCGGCGACGCGACGCTGTTCATCCGGCGCGATGAAGTGGAAACCGCGTGGAAAATTGTGGATTCGATTCGCGCCGGCTGGAATGGCAAGCCGCTGACAAACCGCGAATTTTACGCCGCCGGCACGTGGGGCCCGGTCGCCGCCGAGGATTTGCTCGCGCCAAGCGGCCAAGCCTGGCATGAGCCGCAGATGATAAAATAAAAAAAGTATATGAGACAATTCTGGATGACCTATTTGGTGTCGAGCTTCATCTTGGCCGTTCTGGCGTTAAGTATTACAGCAAGAGGTACAGATGCTCCATTTTTGCCTTTTTTAATGGGTGGATTTTTTATTCCACTTCCCGCTGTGATTATTGGTATCTGGCAGCCGAACCTAAAATGGAAACTTCTGCTAGGTTTTTTGGCCGCACTGGCTGGAAATGAAAAACTTTGAACTGATTTCCTTCGCCACTGCTGGCGAACTGGCGCGGGCCGTCGCGGGCGCGTGGCTGGATGAAATCGCCGCCGCGAAGCGCGCGGACAAAAGGCATTGCGTGGCGTTGTCCGGCGGCCGCATCGCCCGGAAATTCTACGCCGCTGTTGTGGAACAGGCAAAGACAAGAAAAATTGGGGACGGCGGCACGCCGTCCCTCCCAGACAACGTGCATTTCTTCTGGGCGGACGAACGTTGCGTGCCGCCCGACGATGCGGAAAGCAATTTTGCCATTGCGAAAAAGTTCCTCCTTGCGCCGCTAAAAATTTCCGACGTGCAAGTTCACCGCATTCGCGGCGAAGATTCACCGGAAGCCGCAGCGAAAGCTGCTTCAACAGAAATTTGCAAAATCGCGCCGGTGAACGAAACCGGCCAGCCGGTTTTGGATTTAATTTTTCTCGGCATGGGTGAGGATGGTCACGTGGCGTCGCTTTTTCCCGGCGAGCCGGATGTCTTAATTTCAGACAAGGCAATCTATCGAGCGGTAAAAAATTCTCCCAAACCGCCAAAAAATCGGGTCACACTTGGCTATGCCCCTGTTGCAACAGCAAAACAGGCTTGGGTGCTCGTGTCGGGCACTGGCAAGGAAGCGGCATTACGCGAATTGCTCTCCTCCAAAGTCCGCACGCCATTGGCGCAAGTGACTCAATTCAGGACACAAACGAAGATTTTCAGCGATGTTTATTTGTGATTTATACGCCAAAATTATTTGACAATTTTTTGAACCATTTGCATACTTACCATGTCTGATGAATTGAAGCGATTGAAGGATTTCGCTGTTCGTTTAGGGTTGGCATAGAGGTTTTGCTCGTGGCGCGGCTCGGACAGCGACCCCAAGTTGGTCGCGCCACCCTTCTGAGCGCCTCGGTGAAGGCGTTTAAACCTCGTCACCGCGGGGGCCGGACGAAAGTCCGGCCTTTTTTTTGCACTGATGGAATTCGCATTGATTGCAGGCCAGAAAACAGATAACTTTCCCAACGCATGAAACACCAGCTCGATTTCGAGAAGCCGATCATCGAACTGCAAGACAAGCTGGACGAACTTCGCAAACATCCGGAAGCGCATGCGATGGACATCAGCTTTGAGGAGGAAATCCAGCTCATTGAAAAAAAACTGGAGGAAACCCGCCGGCAGATTTTTTCCAACCTCAACGCTTGGCAGCGCGTTCAGCTGGCGCGGCATCCCAAACGTCCCTACACCCTGAATTACCTGGAAAAAACGTTCACCGATTTTCACGAACTGCACGGCGACCGGCTGTTTGCCGAAGACCGCGCGATGGTGGGCGGCTTTGCGAAACTGGGTGATTACCGCGTAGTCGTCATCGGCACGCAAAAAGGCCGGGACACGAAGGAAAACATTTTGCGCAATTTCGGCTGCGCCCATCCGGAAGGCTACCGCAAGGCGCTGCGCCTGATGAAGCTCGCCAACAAATTCGGTCTGCCCATCATCACGCTCATTGACACCGCCGGTGCGTATCCCGGCATCGGCGCGGAGGAGCGCCACATCGCCGAGGCCATCGCCGTCAACCTCCGCGAGATGATGCTGTTTGAAGTGCCCATCATTGCCGCGGTCATCGGCGAAGGCGGCTCCGGCGGCGCGCTCGGCATCGGCGTGGCCGACCGCGTGTTGATTTTAGAGAACGCCTATTACTCGGTCATCAGCCCCGAAGGCTGCGCGGCCATTCTTTGGGAAGATCGCGCCGCCGCGCCGAAAGCCGCCGAGGCCCTTAAAATCACCGCCAAAGACCTGCTCGAACTCGGCCTCGTGGACGAAATTATTCCCGAACCGCTGGGCGGCGCGCACAACGACATCGCTGAAGCCGCCGCAAATCTGAAGACGCACCTGCTCAAACATCTGGGAGAACTCGCCGCGATGCCGGCCGCCGAACGACTGAAAAAACGCTACGCGAAATTCCGCGCCCACGGGCACTTCGTCGAAAACACTGAACCGGACGTGAACGGTGTTGTTCCCCAGGCATCGGCCGTATAATTCCCAGTGCTTTATCCGCTCACCTTCCATCCGATATCCAAAGCGCGCGTTTGGGGCGGACGCGAAATGGAGCGGCTCTATCAAAAGCAACTGCCGGCGGGCCGGCCGATCGGCGAATCGTGGGAAATCAGCGACCGGCCCGGCGACGTCAGCGTGATTGCCAACGGTGCGCTGGCCGGAAAAAATCTGCGCTGGTTGATGGATAATCATCGCGCCGATCTGCTTGGCAGCGCAAAGCCCGCAACCGGGGATCGTTTCCCCTGGCTCTGCAAAATTCTCGACGCGCGCGAAAAATTGTCGCTGCAAGTCCATCCGAAACCTGGGAGCGCCGGCGAGCCGAAGACCGAGCTGTGGTTCATCGCCGATGCCGCGCCGGGGGCGGAACTGTTCGTCGGGCTCAAACGCGGTGTCACCCGATCGGAATTTGAGAAAAAAATCCGGACCGGCAAAGTGGCGGAATGTGTGCATCGCCTTCCCGTGCGCGCCGGCGATGCGATGTTTCTGCCCAGCGGCCGCGTTCACGCCATCGGTGCCGGTCTGGTGATTTTCGAAATCCAGCAGAACTCGGACACCACGTATCGTGTTTTCGACTGGAACCGCACCGGGCTGGACGGCAAACCGCGCGAGTTACACGTCGCCCAATCGCTTGCCAGCATTGATTTCAATGACTTCGAACCGGCACTCGTTCAAAGCCAACCCACCGACCATGAAGTCAACATCCGCCAGCTCGTAAATGATCCGTTGTTCAAGATCGAAGCGGTGAAAATGAAACACGGCACCGGACTGAATTTGAAATCGCGCACGCTGCAAATCATCGCCGCGACAGATGGCCAGGTTGAAATCAAGGGCGGTTCAATGGCGGTGGAGTTGTCCCCCGGACAATTCGGTTTGATTCCGGCCGGCCTGGAACGGACGGAAGTTCTGGCAAAATCAGACGCGGCCTGGCTGCGCGTCGCGGCGAATTGAATTTGTAGCAGCCGAGGTAACGAGGCTCAAAATTTCAAAACGATTTTATACAGAGCCTCCTCACGTCGGCTGCT
>Ga0187851_10001031_pt1 | contig 27246 bp, 12 predicted proteins | sample June2016WEW_6_10_FD_132997 | JGI IMG/M metagenome (GOLD analysis project Ga0187851, IMG submission 132997) | Peatland microbial communities from SPRUCE experiment site at the Marcell Experimental Forest, Minnesota, USA - June2016WEW_6_10 | ecosystem: Environmental > Terrestrial > Soil >...
GCGTTCGCGACCCAACTGGTGGGCAGTCCCAGTCCGCTGAAGCAGGTGATTCTTACAAATCACCAGACAGTTACGGACCCCATCACCGAATCCATCACCGGAGATTTCACGGCTAATGACGACTGCGGCGGCGTGATCCCGGCCGACTCGAGTTGCAATCTGTGGATCGCCTTCGATCCAACCGCAACCGGGAAGCGCGCTGGCAATGTGACGGTCACAGAGGCATCGAGTTCCAGCCAGATTGCCATTGCCCTTAGCGGAACGGGCACGAACACTCCGCCGGCGGCAGTGGTCGCAAACGTTTCGCCGGGCGCGGGCTCGGCGGGCGCCTCATTAGCCCCGGTAGTGATTAACGGAACCAATACACACTTTTCATCGGCTTCGATCTTGAATTTTGGTACGGGCATTACTTTTTCGAATCAGCAATGCCCCACCCTCACGCAATGCACGTCGACGGTCACAATCGCCGCCAATGCCACGCCCGGCGCTCGCACGGTCACGGTGACAACTGGCAACGAGGTTGCCCAACTGACTGCCGGCTTTGCCGTCGCGACCTCGGCGGGTCTCTCTTTCCAGACCGTCAGCCCCGCCACCGCTGCACAAGGCACTCAAAATCTTGCCGTCACTCTGCACGCCAATGGGGCGCACTTCGCACAGGGGACGACCTACGGAAACTTTGGCGCGGGAATCACCATCAACTCACTGACGGTGAGCGACAGTACAGACGCGGTCGCGAACATCTCGATCAGCCCCTATACACCGGCTTCGCTTCCGACCGCAATACCGGACATCGGCGGACGGCAGATCACGCTGGTGACCGGTGGAGAATTCGTCATCTCCGCTCTGAATGCGTTTCAAGTCACTCCGGACACTGCGCAGATCGTCTCCGTTTCGCCCAATAGCAGGCAGCAAGGCGCCAATCTTCTCTCTGTCATCGTGACGGGAAGCAACACGAATTTCCTGCCGGGAGCGACGCAAGTCTCCTTGGGAAGTGGAATCAATGTTGGCGCGGTGAATGTACTCAGCCCTTACCGCCTGCAACTTGACATGGCGGTCAGTCCGCAGGCGACGGTGGGTAGTTACAACCTGAGCGTCTCAACCGGTGGCGAAATGGCTTCCCTCGCCAACGCCTTCAGTGTGACGCAGGCGACGCCCTCGATCAATACCGTTGTACCCAGTTCGCTTGCCCAGTGTCAGTCGGGCAATATCACCATCACGGGAATCCTCACGAATTTCGTCACCAATCCTCCCACGGTCACGTTTGGCAGCGACATCACCCAGACGGCTTCTCTGACAGTGAACTCCGCCACTAGTGTAACGGTACCCATCCAGGTCTCTTGTACAGCCCAGACGGGCCCTCGCACAGGCGATCTGACGTCAGGGAGTTCGAGCTTTCCGTTCCCCTTCACCGTGCCACCGTCCAGCGCAAGCATCGCCAGCATCGTGCCCGATAGCGGTCCGCAAGGCGGAGCCCTCATCAGCCTCAAGATCACCGGAGTCAATACACACTGGGTGCAGGGCTCCACCCAGGCGGTGTTCCCGTCGCCCTATCCGCCAATCTGCCCGAGCATCACTGTCAATCGGGTGACGGTGATCGATACCCTGGACGCCGTTCTTGACATCACCATTCCCGCCGGAGCTTGCCTGGGCGCCAACAATTTCTACATGTCAACGGGCGGGGAAATCCTGAACGGGCCGTTCTCGGTTTATGCGGCGACCCCAAGTGTTGCGGTTACTCCTTCCAGCGCGATGCCGGGTCAAAAAGTCCCCGTGACCTTCATCTCGCAGTTTTACCAGATTGTCTGCCCTCCAACTTCCGGCGCACTGACTTTGGCTACGATTAGCGGCACCGGGGTTTACTTCGCGGTTCCGGGGGAGAGTCTTTCCACCTCGGCGACATTGAGTGGTTGCATGGGAGGAACAACCGGCACGGCGAACGCCACGCTGTTGGTGGCTGCGAATGCGCTGCCGGGTCAACGTACCATCACGCTTACGACGGGCGACCAGATTGTCACGACGTCGTTTAATGTGGCGGCGGCACAGATCGTCAGCATCACTCCGTACTACGCGCCTCCCGGAAGCAGTGCGACTCCGGTTGCCATCGTTGGCCAGAACACGCATTTCGGCTCGACCACCACTTTGAGTTTTGGGCCGAACGTCACGGTTTCGTCGCTCAGTGCTGTGAACTCCACGATGCTGAATGCCAACATCACCGTCGCTTCGGCGGCCGCGTGCGGCTGGCGCTCGGCTTACGTCAACACCGGCTCGGAACAGCTAACCGTGTCGTTCCTGGTGAATTGCCAAGTCCCGCTGATTGCCGGCATCGTGCCCGCAACCGGCGACCAGGGGCAAACCTTAAGCAACGTCCAGGTGAGCGGCGCGGCCACCAATTGGGTGCAGGGCCTGACCACCTTCATCATGGGCGCGGGTGTGACCGTCGTAGATACGGAAGTGACAAGTGCCACCACCGCGACTTTGACACTGGCGGTTTCCCCAACCGCGCCGATCGGACCGAACTCCAGCACAGCCATCACGACCGATACGAACGGGAATATCGTCGAAGTCGCCACCGGCCAGGGCTTTTCGGTGACGGCCGGAGCCGGCTCGGGAACTCTGACTTTTCAGGCCAGTCCGCAGACAGCTGCGCAAAGCGAAACTCTGACGCTCACTCTGGTCGGCACGGGCACGCACTGGCTGCAAGGCGAAACCACCGCCGCGTTTGACTCCGGCATATCGGCCGACGCCGTGACTGTGACCGACGAGACTCACGCGGCGATCCAGATCACGGTTCTTTCGACGGCCGGGCTCGGATTCCACACGCTTACGGCTTTTACAGGCGGCGAAGCAGTCGCGCTCAGCCAGGCGCTGAACATTGTTTCGACGACGCCGGTCCTGTTGAGCACGGTTCCCAATCAGGCGCAGCAAGGCGCCACGCTCAATATTCAGGTGCTCGGCGAGTCCACTTTGTGGAACAGCAATCCCGCCAATGGCGCGGTGACGACTGCTAGTTTCGGTCCCGGAATCACGGTGAATTCGTTCCTGGCGCAGGATTCGGTGACAGGCCTGGCGAACATCACGGTCGATCCGCTGGCCTACGTCGATGCGCTTGTCCCGCAGCCCTGCCAGACCGCGATCGTCACCACTGGAAACCAACAGGTTCAACTGGCCAATCAGTTCTGCATCGTGGTGGGACCGGCCGTCGTCACCAGCGTCTCCCCAACACAATCGCCACTGGGAAGCACCCTGACGGTCGCCGTGACCGGCCAGAACACCCATTTCCGGGCAGGGGTGACCACGGCGAACTTCGGTTCCGATATCAACACTTCGAACGTTCAGGTCATTGACACGACCCACGCCACCGTGCAGGTCGCGGTTCCGACTACCGCTTCAGTCGGGCTGCACACCGTCACCATGACGACGCTGGGTGAAAATGCGACTCTCGCCCAGGCATTCACCGTGACCCCGCAAAATGGGCCCACCTTGAATGGCGTCGGCCCGATTTCCGGCGAACAGGGACAGACACTCACCGCGGTGCAACTGATCGGCCAGTTCACGCACTGGACCAGCGCTACTCCCACCGTCACCTTCGGTCAGGGCATCACGGTCTCGAACGTTGTGGTACAGAGCGCCACCAGCCTCACCGTGAATCTTGCCATCGATCCGCTGGCCCAGATTGGCGTGCGCACCGTAACCGTCACAACCCAGCTGAGCGGGGGCGCGGAAATCGTATCTGGACCGTTATTCAGTGCGCTCGCAGGTCCCGCAATCATCAGCGCGATTACGCCGTCGAGCGGCAATCAAGGCCAGCAGGTCGTTCTGCAAATCACCGGGCAGGACACACATTGGCAGCAGGGACTGACGCAGTTTTACATGCCGGGTGTTTTGGATTATCTCAACGACATCCAGGTGAACTACGTCGCGGTGAACAGTGCCACCAGCGTGACCGTCAATATCACCGTTTCGCCGACAGCCGTGCTGGGGCTGCGTTCGATTTACCTGACGACGGCTGGCGAAGCGCTTACCGATGCCAGGGCTTTTCTCATTACAGGCGGCCCGGCTGTGTTGTCGGTTGTTCCCGGAAATGCGCAACCGGGCGCGACGAACTTGATCGTGTCCATCACGGGCGCTTACGCACACTGGTCAAGAGGCGTCACCACGGTCAGCTTTGGCGCGGGGATCACGGTCGAAAGCGTTACCGTCAACAGCGACACGAACCTGACGGCGGTCATCGACATCGATCCAACCGCAGCCATTGGCTTCCGCAATGTGAGCGTGCAGAACGGCTCGCAGTTGCTCAGCAACACGTTCCAGGTCACGCCGCCGCCAACTCCGTTTATCGGGTATTACACTCCGAATTCCGGCCTGCTTGGTCAGACGCTGACTCTTAGCTTCAGCGGTGTCTACACGCAATGGGATCCGTCCGTAACTGCGTTTGATATCGGCTCGGATATTACGGTCAACAGTTTCCAGGTCACGAGCCTGACCTCGGCGATCGCCAACGTCTCAATTCCGAGCGGCGCTGCGCTCGGTTCGCGCACGATCACGTTCACCACCAACACGGAAACCGAGCAGGTGCAGTTCACGGTACTCAATCCCAACAGTGGCGCCGTCCAAACGATCTCCATTGTGGACCCATCTTCGGGCATGCAGGGTGCTTCCCTGACGGTGAATGTCATCGGTCAATACACCACCTTCGACTCGACGACGGTGTTCGACTTCGGACCCGGAATCACGGTCGGAACTCCGACGATACTCGGTTCTACGATCGCCAATGTGCCGATCGCGGTCGGCCAGCTTGCCACTCTCGGTTATCGGGCGGTTACGGCCACAACCGGTGGTATTACGGTCCAGAGTTCGTTCCCTGTCGGGTTTACGGTCACACCCAGCACGGCAACGATTGCGTCGGTGACGCCGAACACGGGTAACCAGGGAGACAATGAAACTCAATTGCAAGTTGTGGGACTGAATACGCACTGGGGTTCCAGTACGATTTTCAGCTTTGCGAACGGGATCAGCGTTACAAATACCGTCGTCACAGACGAAACCGACGCCACCATCACCATCTCGATCAATCCGCTGGCCACGGTCGGAGCCTACAACCTGACGGCCACGACCAGCGGCGAAATTGCCACCCTCAATAATGCCTTCGTAGTGCTGGCGGCGACTCCCGTCATCCTCTCGTCGGGACCGGCGTCCGGCCCGCAGCAAGGTAGTATGACCTTCACCATCCTCGGACAAGCTACCAATTGGCTGCAAGGCACAACCAGCGTCAGCTTCGGTGCCGGGATCACGATTAACTCCGTCACGGTGACCAGCCCAACCTCGATCAGTGCGAGCGGACAGATCTCGCCCACGGCCTATTCCGGATATCGGACCGTGACGGTCGCCACCGGCACGCAGATACTCACGCTACCCAATGCGTTCCTGGTGACCTCTGGCCCGGCTACGATTGCGGCCTTAACTCCAGCCACCGCCGAGCAAGGCGAAACGCTCAACGTGGAAGTGACCGGGGCGAATACGAACTTTAATCAAAACTACACGGTTCCATCCTTCGGGCCGGGAACTTCCATCAACAGCATCACCGTAAGCAGCGCAATCGACGCGACCGTGAACATCACGGTCGCACCCTCGGCCACCGTCCAGCAAAACACCGTTACCATGACCACCTTGGGCGAGGTCGCTACCGGTGCGCAGGCCTTCACCATCGGGACGGGCCCTTCGATTACCGCGGTGAGTCCGATCAGCGTAGCGCAGGGCGCGACGCAGAATGTCACGGTCACTGGAACACTTACATCCTTCAGCAGCAGCACAGTCTTTAACTTTGGCGCCGGCGTAACCGTAAACCAGGTGGTTTCCATCAACAGCGCGGTTTCGGCAACGGTGAACATTACGGTCTCGCCGATTGCGGCCGTGGGCCCGCGCACGGTCACGGCAACCATGGGAAACCAGGTTGCGATAAGCTCGGCGACGGTATTCAGCGTAGCCGCGGGACCGGCGAGCATTGCCTCGGTCACGCCCAATACGGGATCGCAAAATACCAACAACCTCGCGGTTACGGTCACTGGCTATAAGACGCACTTTACGCAAGCATCGCCGGTGGTTTCCTTCGGCCCGGGGATTAGCGTTACAAATGTTGCGGTGAGCAGCGACACTGTCCTGGTGGCCACCATTACTATTGGCCAGAACGCGCCGGTCGCATCGAATCCGGTTACGGTGACAACGGGCAGCGAGGCCGCCACTTTGGCCGGCGGCTTTACCGTGCAAGCTCAAGGGTCGACGCCGAGCGCCACGCTCAATCCTGCTTCGGCGCATGAGGGCACCTCGCAGACAATTGTGATTACTGGGGCCAACACCAATTTCGGCCCGACCACCATCGTCAGCTTTGGAGCGGACATCGCCACCGGCACGCTCACCGTGAATGGTCCGGCGAGCGCATCGGTTCCGATCACCATCGATAATGTGGCGGCTGCCGGACAGCGCACCGTGACCATCACCACCGGCTCGCAGGTAGTGACCGCACCGTTCACCGTGATCGCCGGAGTGCCGGCCGTAACGTTGATCAATCCGAATACGATTCAGCCCACGGCGACCCAAAGCGTGGCCATCACGGGAGCATTCACGAACTGGGTCGGCGGCACGACGACCGCCAATTTCGGTCCCGGAATCTCGGTCGGAGGCGCGCCTGCGGGCACGTTTGGTCCGGTCGCCGTCAACAACCCCACGAGTCTGACCGCCAGCCTGGTTACCTCCGGCGCTGCGACGGGCTCCCGGACCGTACAGATCCAGACCGGATCGCAAATCCTGACCGTGAGCAATGGATTGTTTGTCGAGACCTGCACTTCGACCGCCCCCACCATGCTGCACATCAGCCCCGTCAACGGCAGCTCCAACATTCCGCTGAATACCCGGATTCAAGTGCAGTTCAGCGCACCCATGAATCGCAGCACACTCGTCCTCGGGAACCCGGGAACCGTTCTCTTTTTCGATACCATCAACTACTACCACGAAGTCCCGGGCACGATCAGCGTGGATGCTTCGGGTACGATTGCGACGATTATCCCCAGCGAGTCGCTGCCGGCCGGCCATACCTTTGTCACCTATCTCAGCTGGAACTCACCGTATGTGCAGGATACCTGCGGGAATAACCTGCCCGGCCAGGAATATTCCTTCACCACCGCCTTCAGCCCCAACACGGCGGGACCGGCTCTTACAGGCGCCAGCCCGATGAACGGCGACACGAACATCCCGCTGAGTGGGAACTCGAGTGCAACGCCCGTCGTCTTGCAGTTCAATGCCCCGATCGATCCGATCACCGCGCAGAACGGATTCTCGATGACGAGCGGCGGCAACGCGGTGCCGGGCAACTTCACCTACTCCGCCAACGACCAGACCGTTACCTTTACTCCGATCAGTGCACTCACAGCCAGCACCAGCTACACCGTCAGCTACAACGAGCAAATCACCGACACGGCCGGCAATCCGCTGACCAACCCAGGAAGTTTAAGCTTCACGACCGGAACCAACCACGACACGACCACTCCCACTATAATGCTGGCCGACCCGCCCAGCGGGACGTTCGGCGTAGGCTTGAATGTGACGCCCCACATCACATTTAGCGAACCGATCAACCAACTGACGATTCCCGGGGCGCTAGAATTGGTGTACGGCGACTCCGGCAACGTCATCCCCGCCACCGTGACGGTTTCGGCCAACCGTTTGGTGGCCACGCTGACGCCTAGCGCGCCACTCCTGCCCAATACCTATTACTACATAAGCCTCTGCTACTACTGCTATTCCGACATCGCCGGCAATTACGGTTACGGCGGTAGCGCCAGCTTCTACACCGGCCCCGGCGCCGTTACCAGTCCCGCCACCGTCACCACGATCACTCCCACCAACGGGCAGGCCGGAGTCCCGCTCAATGCGCAAATTACCGCCGTGATCTGTAACACCGTCGATCCGACAACGGTCACCAACAGCTCGGTTACCGTTACACCTTCGGGCGGCAGCGCGATTGCGGGCACGGTCACGCTGGCGAGCGACAATGTCACGCTGACCTTTGTTTCAAAATCGGTGTTAACCGATGCCACCGTCTACAACGTGTCAGTCGGAGGCTTCAACGACATAAACGGCAACGCCGTCGTGACGTTCACCAGTTCATTCACTACCGGCACGACCTCATACGGCAGCGGATCGTTCACTCTTTCTTCCACAAGTCCGGTCAACGGAGCTGCCAATGTATCGGTGACCAGTCCGGTGACCTTCACCATGAGCAACTTGATCAATCCGGCATCGGTGAATTCTCAGACCGTTGAGGTCTGTATCGGTAACTGTGGCAGCGAGTATGTGGCTGGAACCTTCGCCGTGAATGGCGCTACCGTGACCTTCACCCCGCTCAGCCCTTACCCCGCCAATCAGGTCATCGGCATGTATATCTATGGCCTGACCGACGAGGCGGGCAACACGGCTTATAACAGCGCGGGCACTTTTGCCACCGCCAATATGGTCGACCAGACCGCTCCCACAGTGACCATCTCACCGGCCAACGGGGCCAGCAATGTCGGCCTTAATAGCCAAGTCGTGTTGACGTTCTCCAAGTCGATCAATCCATCCACCATCAGCGCGACTACCGTATCGCTGTTCAATGGCGATACTTCCCTCAACTACGGCTACAGCATCTCACGCGATAACCGCACGGTTGTCATGAATCCCAATGGCAACGCTTTCAAGTCGGGCGCAACCATCACCGTCGCGCTCAGCAGCGGCATAAAAGACATGTCGGGCAACGCGCTCGCCAATACCACCAGCCAATTCACGGTGGCGGCGGAGCTTTCGAATTCGTCACCTTCGGTGATCGCGATGCGGCCCGCCAACGGCGCAACCAACGTCCCTGCCAGCGCGGCCGTCACGTTGTTTACGAATCTCGCGATGAATCCTTCGACGATCAACGCGGCCCTGAATGTCACCGATAACGGAGTCGTGGTTTCAGGATCGGTGCAAGTGTCCAGCAACGGCCAGGCCATTGAATTTACGCCGAGCGCGCCGTTCAATGCGGGCGACCTGATTCAGGTCTACCTCAACTCCAGCGCCCTTAGCGCCAGCAACGTCGCGCTGTCGAGCTTCTCGGGGCAGTTCACCGTGGCCGGATCTCCCGGCAATACGGCGGCTACCGTGCAAGCCGTCAATCCGATCCAGAGCGCGACCAACGTGCCACTCAACACCGTCATTCAGATTGAGTACAACCAGGCGCTGGCTCCCGGCACGATCACCAGCTCCAACGTGAGTCTCTACCAGTACAGCACTGGAACCTATCTGACGCCGGCGCTGTCGCTGTTGGCCGGCGGGCAAATCATCAACATCGCTCCCAGCGGCAACCTGGTATCGGGATCGCAGTACCAGGTGTGTCTCAACAATTTGACGAATACCGGCGGCGTGGCGGCGCAGAACTACTGTCTGTACTTCACTGCCGGTACAGCCGTCGACACCGCCGCACCAACCATTCTGTCGCAGGCGCCCACCAACAACTCCACCGGCATCGGCACGAACACGCTGGTTGCGGTGACCTTCAACAAGGCCATCGATCCGATCTCCGTAACCGGCAGCACCATCCAGTTGAGCGGCGGTTCGACCACGGAGGTGCCGTCGAGCATCAGCTTCAGCCCCGATTACACTCGCGTGTCGATTACGCCGCTGGCTCCGTTGCCCGCAAACACGCAGATGACAGTCACGATCAACGGCGTTACCAGCCAGACCGGCGCCGCCGTGGCTGCTACAAGCACGCACTTCACCACTGCCGGGCAACCAGACTTCACCGCACCCTACGTTATCAATTCCAGCGTGCAGAGCCAGCAAACCAATGTTCCGGTAAACTCCCCGTTCAGCTTGCAGTTCAGCAAGCCCATGGACATTGGCAGCCTGGACGATGCAACGGATGTCGGCGTCTCATCCAACTACTGCTATGGTCCATATACGCCAGCCACAATTTCCTGGAGCACCGACCAGACCACAATATCCTTTGTACCGGCGGGTCCGCTGGCCGTCGGAGCCACCTACTATCTGGCGAGCTTTAACCTGACGGACCTGGACGGAAACCCGCAGCAGAACTTCTGCATCAGTTTCACAACCTCGTTCAGCGCGAATACGAATCCGCCGGCCGTCATCAACACCAGCCCGGAAAACAACGAGATCCAGGTTCCGACCAATGCCCCGGTCCAGATTCTGTTTAGCGAGCCGATCAACCCCGCAACCATCAGCCAGATCGCGCTCGCGACCAGTGGCAACCCGGTCGCCTTCACGCCCACTTTCAGCGATGCCAACCAATTGCTCACTCTCACGCCGATGCTGCCGTTGCTGCCCAACGCCAGCTATTCGCTGACGATCGCCGGAGTCCAGGACGCGGCCGGCAACAAAATGACGAGCGCGGTTACAAACACCTTCGCAACCGGACCAACCTTCGACTTGCTCACTCCGCAGGTATCTCTTACGGATCCGCCCAACGGAGCCACCAACGTCGGGATCAACGTCGCGCCCCGCATCGTCTTCAATGAGCGGCTCAATCCGCTCAGCATCGTCAGCAGTTCGAACGAACTGTATTACAACGGGTCCATCGAGTTGTACAACCAGGCGACCAATCAGTTCGTGCCCGCCACGGTCGGCATGAGTGCGGATCGGACGACGGCGATCCTCACTCCCGCTTCGCCCCTCGAATCGAATGTCTCCTACCAGATCAGAGTCGGATATTACGACTACTTCGACGTTGCCGGTAATGCCGGGTATGGCTCCAGCACCAGCTTTGTGACCGGCGCTGGCTCGGACACGACCTCGGCGACAGTCACCACCATCAGCCCGGTCAACGCCCAGACGGCAGTTCCCCGAAACGCGCAGATTGTCGCGATCATGAGCAGCGCAATCGATCCCACCACCATTACCAGCAGTTCGATCACGGTCACACCTTCGGGCGGCAGTGCAATAGTCGGATCAGTCACGCTGGCGAGCGACGGTGTGACTCTAACCTTTGTGCCGGCCACGCCCTTAGGCGCGTCCACCGTTTACAACGTCTCGGTCGGGGGCTTCAAGGATGTCGAGAGCAATGCGGTCACAACCTTTACCAGCGCATTCACGACCGGCACCGCCAGTTACGCCAGCGGATCGTTCACGCTGGTGTCGACCAATCCTGGTAGCGGCGCCAGTAATGTGCCGGTGACAAATCCGGTCACATTCACGATGAGTAATCTGATCGATCCGGCGTCGGTGAACTCCCAGACCGTGGAGGTCTGCATCGGCAACTGCGGCAGCGAATATGTGGCCGGAACATTTAGCGTAAATGGCGCGATGGTGACTTTCACGCCGCTGACGCAATACCCGGCCAATCAGCTCATGGGTATGTATATCTACGGGCTGACCGACCAGGCCGGCAATGCCGCCTATAACAGCGCGGGCACGTTTACCACCGCCAATACGATCGACCACACCGCTCCCACCGTAACCATTACACCGGGGAACGGCGCAACTAACGTCGGATTGAACACCCTGGTCGTCCTCACCTTCTCCAAGTCCATCAACCCGGCCACCATCAGTACCAGCAGCGTCAATCTGCTCAATGGAGACGTGCCGCTCAATCCGGCCATCTCCATCTCTCGCGACAATCGGACGGTCGTCCTCAACTACAACAACACAACGCTGCCCGCGGGCGCCACCATTACCGTCACGGCTACGAACCTCATCACGGATCTTTCCGGGAACGCGCTGGCCACTACGACCGGCCAGTTCACCACGACGCCGGCAGTCTCGAATACGGCCCCCACTGTGATCAGCATGCGTCCCGGCACCGGTGCGACCGCTGTGCCCGCCAACACGGTGATCACCTTATTCACTAGCACTCCCATGAATGCCGGTTCGATTGCCGGTGCGCTCTACGTTTCACAGAACGGAGTGCTGATCTCCGGCGCCACCACCGTTGGCAGCAACGGACAGAGCGTCGAATTCACGCCGAGTACGGCGCTCAGCGCGGGCGCCTCGATCCGCGTCTTCCTCAACTCGATCGCGCAGGATATCTACGGCAACTCCCTGACGTCCTTCTCCGGTCAGTTCACCGTGGCGGGATCGCCGGCCAACACGGCGGCGACTGTGCAAGCCGTCAATCCGTTCCCGAATGCCAACAATGTTCCGCTCAACATCGTCCTTCAGGTGGAGTACAACCAGGTACTCGCAGCGAGCACCATTAACAGTTCAAACGTGCAGCTCTACCAGTACAGCACTTCAACCAATCTGGCTCCGGTATTGTCGCTGGTGGGCAACGGTCAAATCATCAACATCGCTCCCGTCAGCAACCTGGTATCGGGCTCGCAATACCAGCTCTGTATCTACAATGTCACGAACACCGACGGCGTAGCGGCGCAGAACTATTGCCTGTACTTTACCGCGGGCACAACTGTCGACACCACCGAGCCCACCATTTTGGCGGTCGCTCCGCCGAACGCGTCCTCGAGCATCGGAACCAACGCCGTCGTCAGCGCGACCTTCAACAAGGCGATCAATCCCGTCTCGGTCACGGGCAATTGGATCCAGGTCAGCGGCGGCTCGATCACCGAGGTGCCGTCGAGCATCAGCTTCTCGCCCGATTACACTCGTGCCATAATCATTCCGCAGGCTCCACTTCCCGCCAGCACGCAGATGACGATCGCGATCACCGGCGTCGCCAGTGAGGCGGCAGTGGCCGTCTCCAGCCAGACCACCAATTTCACCACGGCGGCAGGCGCAGATTTCACCACGCCCTACGTGGTCAATTCCAGCGTGCAGAGCGGACAGACGGTTGGCACCAATGCTACATTCGCGCTGCGGTTCAACAAGCCGATGGATAAGGGCAGCGTCGATGGCGCTACCTATCTCGGCATCTCATCCAACTACTGCTACGGGCCATTTATCGCGGCCACCGTCTCATGGAGCACAGACCAGACGACCATCTTCTTCGTGCCCACGACCGCCTTGACTGCCTCAACCACGTACTACCTGTCGAGCTTTAACCTGACCGACCTCGCCGGAAACCCGCAGCAGAACTTCTGCGTGAGCTTCAATACCGGAACCGGTACTGAAACAGCCGGGCCGGTGGTACAGCAAGTGAGTCCCCCGAGCGGCTTCATGGGCGTGCCTGTCAATGCGCCCGTGCAGATCCTGTTCAACGAGGCGATTTCTCCCGCTTCGCTCGCAGGCGTGACGCTGAACGAGGGCAGCTCCGTCGTCCCAACTACGATCTCCCTGTTCGACGGCAATAAGGGACTCCAAGTGCTGCCGCAGCTGCCGCTGGCTGCTGGCACCGTGTACACCATCAACATAACGGGAGTCGTCGATTTTACCGGCAATGCACAATCCAGCTTCGCCTCGCAGTCATTCACCACGGGAGCGGGAGTTGATTTGCTCGCAGCTGCCGTCGTATCGACAAGTCCAACCAACGCTCAGACCACGGTTCCCGATAACGCCACCATCCAGGTCGTATTCAGCGAGGCAATGGGTCCGGCGTCATTTGACCCGAGCACTAGCTTCACGCTGCACGATTCCTCCAACAATGTGGTACCGGCGACCATCACCTTTTCGGCCGATTACAAAACGGTAACGTTGCATCCAACCGCGAACCTGACGGGAAGCGGCGCAACCTACACCATGTATGTCGGGTGGCCCTACGTGAGCTCTCATTTGTACGATTTGGGAGGCAACAGCTTGTACGGAACGTATTTCGAATTCACGACCCAATGAAGAGCGGTAAAGCTACGAGTCGCCTCAGCTTCCCTGCGTCTTGGTACGTGCCACCCGAGGCGCGTCCGTGATCTTATCCGGCAGAGTCGGGAACTGCTGAAGCAAATGTAATCCGTCACTTCCCAGGTATCAGCCGGCATCCGCCTCGAGCACTTTCTGGCTCACCGTTCCAACCGCGGATGCAGCCTTTGTAACAGCCCGGACTTTACTGGTTTGGACTGACGCGCCCGGCGTTAATGCCTTTTTCTTAAAAATCGCCCTTTGATGAAACACTGCGAGAGGGGGTCATGAGCGACCCTAAACTTGCATTCATCGCTACCGAGAAGGCACCGCCTGGTCGCGAAGCGGAAGGGCAGTGTCCAAGATTGGGAAAAGAAAAATCTGGAATCGCGCGATTGTGCATCAAATCTCTCTAAGGGCGGATTGCCGACACTTCTACATTGTCCGCGCGACCAACTTGGCTGTCATGGCTTCAGAGAGTAAGCAGAGTATCGGGTAAGCGAGACCGAGGTCCTAGTGGAACGGAGGTGCTCGATGAAACCTTTCATTCCTTTCCGGAGATTCCGACTCATCCGCCGGGGAAACATTGACCTGCAACAACGTAGGTCTTCTTGGATCCTGTCCTGGATCACGCCAGTGTGGCTCTCGATTCTTGGACTGTCCGGCTGCAGTACCTATCCTTCGCCGTCCTTGGGGCCGCCGCCCGCCTTGTCGATCGCAACGGTACAAGATCTCGGCGTCATCCCGACAAACCCGAATATTCTAGGAAGAGACGGCGGCTACAGCGCCCTATTCCAGGGCTACTCGGTTTGGGTTTATGGCGACACATTTCTTTCCAAGCCGAACGCGCTGGATCGCACGTTGATCAGCGATTCATGGTCGTATACAACCGACCTCGACGCGCAGGACGGCATAACCGGGTTTCAAGAGCGACTGGATTCGGCGGGGCTACCTTCCATGATTTTACCGGAGACGGCGGCGGAGCTGGCGTTCAACCAGGCGCATAACATCAATGGTTGCCAGGCGCAGCCTTGCGGCACCCGCTGGGCGCTTTGGCCGTCGTCGATTGTCGGAGCGCGTCGACATCATCGGCAACCGGAAATTTCTCGAATTCGTGGATGACCTTGAGAAGCTGGAGGAGTTGCAGCTTGATACGTTCGAGGTCGGCAAGGACAAACTTCGGATCGTCACTATTATGCCGCTCGATGAGCGCACGCAATTCGATATTGGTCTGCCTTTGCTTACGCCCACGCTCGTGCGGAAGAAGAGCCTGGCGGAGGAAATCACGTCACTCGATGTGATGGCGTTCCAGACTATGCTCTTACCGCTCGGCGCCGACGACCCGAACAACAAGACCTTCCGCTACGAAGGCCACGACATTATTACTCTCCAGAAAATTGTTGAGCGGGATTACAAGGTTCCCCAGCCACCCTGGGGACGCGATAAGCCCGTCCCAACGCGCCAGGAGTTTCTTGGCATCCGGGCCCTCCAAGGATGGAGTCGGTAGCCAGCGTAGTTCAAGCGGAACCTTCAGCTTTGTGGCTGCGTCATAGAGCGCGGCATTGGTCGCAAAGTGTGAGTGATACGCTGGCTCGAAGTCTCCCATGATCCCAATTCGAATTGCCTCTCCCATCCGACCACCTCCCCTACATCACGGACAGCCTCGCAACTCGGCGGTTAACTCAAGCTCAGGATAAAGCAAAGTTTCAGAAACTGGAATGCCTGGGGACTGCTTTCCGCCGGGACGACAGACTTGCGCCACAGGCTGCTAAGCATGCCATGCTTCCTGCTCTTATTTCTTGGCGGTCGGCGGCAACACACCGTTCAAGCGCGGATACATTGCAGCTTGGGCGTAGTGGTCGGCCCAAGCACCTGCGAGGATCATGCTGGCCCAGGCACGGGAACACTGGCGCCCGGGGAAGATTTCCGTGGTCTCGGCTGATCTTGAGTCGTCCATTTTCGCCAGCGCGTCGGAACAGAAATCGAAGGAGGCTTTGAGCGCGGCCACGAGCTCGTCTTTCGAGTCCGTCTCTTTCACGTCGTCGACCTCGGGCGCGGGGACAGCGGCGGCCTTGCTGCATAGCAGATCATTTGTTTCGGCCATGTGGACGAAGAGATGGCCGAATCTTAATCTGGTCGGCGTCGGCAGTCATGCAGTTGCCAACTCTTTCCGCTTGCCTGGGGACTGGGAAGGGTCTATGATTCCGCACAAAGTTTGGTTTACGGTCCCGGATCAAGGTTTTCTTGACGCGTCGGGTCGTACCTACAAACCCCTCGGTGGACCGAACCCAATCCTTTCTTCGTGATTCAGCGAGGTGTGGCTATGCGGCTGAGATGGTCCTGCGTCGCTACCGGTTTCTTTTTCCTGTTGCTGAGCGTATTCGGCAGCCCGGCGGCACATGCGGCGGGCGTGGTCAGCGTCTGCGACGAACCGCACCTGCAGGCCGCGCTGGCGGGGGGCGGACTGGTCACTTTCTCGAGCAGTTGCGATATCGAGTTCGGCTCGACCATAACGATCTCGACCAATACCTCGATTGACGGCGGCGGCTACACCGTAACTCTGGATGGTCAAAACAGCCGTCCAGTGCTCACCGTCAACTCGGGAGTCAAGCTGGCGCTCAACAATCTGACCGTCGCTAACGGCAGCTCCGCGGGCCTTGCGGGCGCCATCACGAACGGCGGTACGCTACTCATCACCAACAGCACCTTCTCCAACAACACGGAAACCTCCGCTTCCGCGTACACCGCGGGCGCGATCTTCAACAGCGGCACGCTCTTCATCAGCAACAGCACATTTTCCGGCAATAGCGGCGACAACGTAGCGCCGACCTCCGCTGGCGCCATCTGCAACCTCGGTCAGGCGATCCTGACCAGCGACACATTTTCCGCCAACACCAACAACCCGGCAAGCGGCGCGGCCTTCCTAAATGCGGGTACTGCGACTGTAACCAACAGCACATTTTCAGGTAACACCGGCGGCGCCATTGAAAACGGGGGAACGCTGACGGTAATTAATTCCACATTTTCCGGCAACTCCCTCAACAACGGCATGGGCGGCACCTTTGAGGGCGCCGCGATCTACGCAGTTTACGGCACCGCCACGCTCAAAAATACGATCCTCGTGGACAGCGACCTCGATAACTGCGCTTCGAACGGGGGTACCATCGTCGATGGCGGCTACAACCTCGAGGATGACGGCACCTGCGGCTTAAAATCCGCGAACCATTCGTTGAGCGACGACCAGAACGCCAACCTGGGCTCGCTGGGTGCTAATGGCGGGCTCACTCAAACCATTCCACTGAATTCCCCGAGCGATGCCATCGGGGTAATTCCTCCCGGAGTCAACGGCTGCGCGACGACCGTTCCCAACGATCAGCGGGGAGTTGCCCGCCCCGGCAGCGTGACCGGCTACTGCAGCATGGGCGCGTATGAATATGTCCCCACTGCCGCCGCTACCATCACCGATTGCAGCGCCGACACTCAGCTGCGAACAGCGATTGGCAACGGCGGCCGCATCGTCTTTGAATGCGACGGCACGATCACGCTCACAAGTACTCTCCCGAACGCACATGACACTGTTCTCGACGCCAACGGCCGTGACGTCAGCATCAGCGGCGGCAACACCGATCAGGCGCTATACAACAGCTCGAACACCATATTGATTCTTCACGGCCTCACCATCGAAAACGGGAGCGGCGACGATGAAGGGGGCGGCGCGCAAAATGCGGGCACGCTGATCATCACCGACAGCACCTTTGCCAACAATTTCGCCACGGCCGATTACGGCGGGGGCATTCTCCACGTAGGCGATCTGCTGATTGTGACCAACAGCACGTTTTCCGGGAATTCCGGTACGGATGGATCCGCGATCTATGCCAACACCAACGGACCGATCATCGTGACGGGCAGCACGTTCTCCGGCAACACCATCACAGCCTTGAATGGCAGCGGCAATTCGGTCATCTATGCGCGCGAGACGCCTGTGTACCTCCAGAATAGTTTGATCGCGGGAAACGCGTTAAACGGTGGCAGCGAGTGCCTAACCTCGAACGGGTCCTTTACCGATCTCGGCTACAACCTCGACGACGATGGTAGTTGCGGCCTCAGTTCCGCGAAAGGATCGCTCATTAACAATCAGAATGGGAATCCCGGTTCGCTGTCTTCCAACGGCGGCCCGACGCAAACCGTTCCGCTCACTTATCCGAGCAGCGCCATCGACGCGATTCCACTGACCGCGAGCGCGTGCGGGGTATCGCCCGACCAGCGAGGCGTGGTCCGTCCGCAAGGCCCCGCCTGCGACATCGGCGCCTTTGAGGCGAAGGAAATTCCCGTCCCCTTCACGACCAACCCGGCGAATCTTTCCTATACGGTCGGCAGCAGCACCTATAGCGGCGCGCAGGTACCGTTCCTGGTTGCCGGGGGCGAATACCCGTTGTCGACCATGTTGGCGCAATCCGGCGGCACGGGCACGCAGTATGTCTGGGAGAACTGGTCCGATAGCGGCGGGATAGAGCACACGATCACGATCCCCTCGACACCGGTCAGCTACACGGCCACCTTCGGGACGCAGTACTACCTCACCATGAACGCCAGTCCATCGAACGGCGGGAACGTCAGTCCCAGCTCAGGCTGGCAGGATGCGAACACGGTCGTCGTTATCAGTGCGTCCCCAAGTTCGGGTTTTGAATTTTCGGACTGGACGGGGAGCACGTTCGCCAATGCCAACAGCGCTGCGACCAACTTCAGTATGACCGGTCCCGAAACGGTGACGGCGAATTTCCTCGAGCCTCCATCCATCACCAGCGCCAATAACATCACCTTCACCGTCGGCATGCCGGGTACACTTACCGTGACCACGAATGGCTATCCCACCGTTACCTCGATCGGCGATGGAGCCGCCACGTTGCCGAGCAACGTCACCTTCACCAACAACGGCGACGGAACGGCGACCCTGAGCGGAACGCCCGCGACAGGCACGGGCGGAGTCTACAAATTCACCATCACCGCGAGCAACGGCGTATCACCGAACGCGAGCCAAAGCTTCACGTTGACGGTGGATCAGGCTCCGGCGATCACCAGTCAAAACAACACAACGTTCACGGTGGGCACGTTCAGCACTTTCACGGTGAATACGACTGGCTATCCAATGCCGAGCATCGGCGAAAGCGGCGGGCTGCCCGGGGGAGTGATGTTCGTCGATAACCACAACGGGACGGGCACGCTGAGCGGGACACCGACGTCGGGTGGATTGTTCGGCATCACCTTCACGGCGTCGAACGGCGTGGGCACGAATGCGGTGCAGCCGTTTACGCTGACGGTCGATGAGGCGCCGGTGTTTACGAGCGCGAACAGCGCCGTGTTCACCATCGGGGTGGCGGGATCGTTCATGGTGACGACGGTGGCTTACCCAACGGCCAGTTTCACGGAAAGCGGCCATCTGCCAACCGGACTTACCTTTGTTGATAACGGGAATGGCACGGCGACCCTGGCCGGAACTCCGCGGATATTGGTGGGAGGAGATTTCCCGATTACCATTACGGCGAAAAACGGGATTGGATTGCCGGTGACGGAGAGCTTCACGATTATCGTGCAACAAGCGCCATCGTTTACGAGCGCGAATAATGCGGTCTTCGTATATGGGGTGCCGAACTCGTTTACGGTAACAACAGCGGCGTTCCCGGCGGCGAGCCTCCACGAGGCGGGGACGCTGCCGCCATGGCTGACGTTCGTCGATAACGGGAACGGCACGGCTACACTTGCCGGGACGCCGAGCTATGCCTCCGGCACATTCCCGCTTGTGCTCACGGCGACGAACGCGGTGACGACGGCTACGCAGAACTTCACGCTCAGCGTTTCGGGGCTCGAGCTGACGCCCTCGAATCTGAGTTTCGGGTCTGTGTATCTGAACAGCTCGACGACGCTGCCGGTAACGGTGACGAATGTGGGTTCGTCGACGGTGAGCCTCAGCGGGGTCAGCATTACTCCGGGCACAGAGCCTGCGGGTACCTATACGTTCGTCAACCATTGCGGAAGCCCGCTGGCGGCGGGCAAGAGTTGCGTGATCGATGTGACCTTCAAGGCCAAGGCCGAGGGCACGCTGACCGCGACTTTGAACCTTACGGATAACGCTGTAGGGACGCCGCAAACCGTGGGCCTGACGGGCAACGTGCTCGATCCGATTGCACAGTTCAGCCCGACGAAGCTGGCGTTTGGGACGCAGCCCGTTAGTAGCAGCACAACCCTGCCGGTGCAACTGACCAACAGCGGGCTAACGCCTCTGGACATCAGCGGCATTGGGATTAGTGGGTCGGGCGAATTTACGGAGGTCAATAACTGCCCGGCGATCTTGTCATCGACGATGAGCTGCACGATCTCAGTGACCTTTGCACCGACGGTGACGGGGGCACGCACGGGGACCTTGATCGTGACTGACAATGTTGCGGGCGGACTGAGCACGGTCCCGCTGACAGGGACAGGCCACTAAAATGCTCGAAACATCGAGATATGAGACGTTGGGAAGAATCCATTGAGGCCTCATTAACTCACGCACGACTCGAAGACGCGCGTCACGCAAGATCGCCTGTCTCGGCCGCTATCCGCAGTGGATACGCCCGAGAATCAAGCTTGTAGGAAGCGTCCGCGTTTCCGGACGCGGACAAAAGTCAAGGATGCTTTCGCCAGATCCTCGGTTTTTGATCGCAAAGCATTCGCCTGTATGGAGTGGTTGAAACCGGACTACCACTTCAGCGCCCAGAGAAAGTAAAGCGTCCGCGCGCTCAGGAGCGCCCTGATTATGAACACTTGGCACCTGACAGCGACGGCAAGCTCGACCCGTACCGAAAGAAGCGGATACAGCGAATCGGCGCTCTGATGCTTAAGATTCGCATGCAATCGAACTAAGCAGATGCCTGACGACTCCGCTTGCGCCCTCGCCAAACTTGAAGACGCGCTGCAAGAGCGCCTTTTCGTCGGCACCCGGAACGTGGACAATCTTTCACCACCAGTGCAAGATAGAATGCGCTGTCCAGCATTGCCCATAAGGTTGTCATGGTCACCTGTCAGACCCACGACTCTAGGGTCTTGGACATTGGCCTGCCTATCGGCTCGTTTCCGTGGTCGTTGAGCGCATGCTTCAGCATCGCCTGCGCTGCCTGCGTGCGACGACTTCCCAGCCTGTCATCAAACGCGTTGACGCGCTCGCTGTGAGAGCACACTCTGCATTTCAAGACCACACCACCAGATTTGCCGCGTTCGATGTTGTACATGATTGGAGCTTATCCCTTTCCAGTATGGAACTCATCTTTTCTAACTGTCCACAATTCTAGTACCGTACAAACGCCTTCATTTATCAATGCGCTGTCGTGAGTTCTCGCATCTTCTTATGGTGCGTGACAATTGCCAGCATGTCTGCGTCGCATTCCATCCGGATAGCCCACAGATCGCCGAGTAGTTTCATGTATGCGGGATCGGATAAGCCATGATGCGGACTTAGTAGTTTGCAGGCGGCAGCATGCTCTTTGGCGCTCGACGCCTCATAAGCCCCAAAAAGCCGACATTCTTCTTCGTCTCGCGGGAGTGCGATGGCTGGCATCATTTAGTTCCCCTATTACAATGATATGCCGATAACCGATGTTAGTTCCGCACTATAGTCATATTGGTGTATTGGCTTTAATCCTACTCTCGCTCCTTACACCGAATGGTCAAAATTGACCAGACATAGGATCGCTCGCTCGATAAAGTGGGGCTAATCATTAAGGAGAGCGATGTGAAGGAGCCGCCGTCCCATCCTCGATGTGAACGGTGTGAACTGCAACTGACTCCTCTGGTGGTGCAGTCCTCTGACTTTGGTTGGACGGCTGCACCACATCTTCCTCAAGTGCCGGATCCAGACCAGTCGTTCAGATCGGTCTGAGGCGATACGTCCCGTCGTCCCTCCCAAGGACGATATCGTGGGATGGCCTGACGAACTACTCATCGAATTCCCCGACTTCCCTGATCGCACTCTCGGCTTCTTCCCCGGACTAATGAACCGAATCGCGGTCCAGTCGCCGAGGTTCGTAAACGACGCGGCCTACGCGGTCAACCCGGTTGTCGCTACCGCCGTTCAGATTTTCATGGTTGCAGCGATACGGCAGAACTTAGTTCGAGGTCATGCCACGGATAAGCGCCCAAAATTCCGCAGCATTCAAGAATCAGCGGACAGGCGGAAGGTGTGTTCTTGACGATGCCCCGCAGTCAAATCCAGAAATCGCTGCTTGCTCTGCTGCTCGGAATCATGCTCCTCGTAGGTTGCGGTGCGTCCAATCCGTTCTGCGGGAGTGCCCGGCCGAAGCCCGTGCTGACTGCGCTCGAACCGAACCCTGCGAGCGTCGCTCAGGTAGAGCAGGGCTTGCTGCTCACCGTCAATGGCAGCCACTTCTATTCCAATTCTTACCTCCTATGGAACGGAACGGCATTGCCCATCACAGTCCTGAGTAGTACCCAGCTACAGGCCGCGATTACCACGACCCAGATTTCATCTCCCGGTACCGCCCGGATTGTCGTACACACTCCTGCCAACCTCTCCAGAGACCTCGGTTGCGACAGCGGCGGCAACAGCGAAGCGTTGACCTTTACGGTCATCTAGCATCGCGGATGCCGTCTTCTTTACGATTACCGCCCGATTAGGTGCTTGAGTGAAAAAGCTGGACACCCAATTTGAGGGTAAGCGTCCGAAGTGAACCGTCTTGCTAAGTGTCCACGAAAGGGTTAAGTGGACACTTCCGCAGGTGTGGATTTGAGGTTCCAAGGCAACAGTTCGTCGATGTGGTTGATGGGATGATCGGCCATGCGGGTGAGCACTTCGCGCAGATAGGCTTCGGGATCGAGGTCATTGAGTTTCGCCGAACCAATCAGGCTGTAGAGCGCAGCGGCACGTTCTCCACCCTTGTCGGATCCGGCAAACAGGTAGTTCTTCCGGCCCAGGGCCACGCCGCGCAATGAGCGTTCGGCGGCGTTGTTGTCGATCTCGATGTGTCCATCCTTTATATAGCGCGTAAGCGCGTCCCATCGCGAGAGGGCATAACGAATCGCCGCCGTCGTCTCCGACTTACGCGAAAGCTTCGACAAAGTCGCTTCGAACCACTGCCGCAGAGAGTCGAGCAGCGGCTGGGCCTGCCCCTGGCGCACAGCACGGCGTTCGTTCGGCGGCTTGCCGCGAATCTGTTCTTCGATGCCATACAGCGTCCCGATCCGCATCAGCGCTTCCCGCGCCACCGGCGACGAGTGCGCTTGCTCCAGATCGTAGAACTTGCGCCGCACATGCGCCCAGCACGCGGCTTGCTCGATGCGGCCGTTTTCGTAGAGCTGATTGAAGTCGGGTAAGAGAGCGTCATCGCTGGCGCTCTCTCCCCTCAGAACCGGACGTGAAAGTTTCCCTTCATCCGGCTCAAGCCGTGGTAAGCCCTCCAGATGGAGAGCCGGACAGTAATGACGGTGGATTGGAAATACGTTCGAACCGCCGCCGAGATGCTCGCTGCCCAAAATACGAACGCCATTGAGGATCGAACGGGTTGGCCGCCCCGTGGATCTTACGATGCCGTCGTATCCGGGTCTCGTCCGCATAGATCAGCCGTCTACTGCCCGGCTGGCCTGACGCTCGCTTTGCGCTGCTGAACGCCGCAAACACCCACGTTCGTCTACCCTGCGAGTGAAAGTAGCGAGCTTTCACCCATCGGGCGTTTTTCTGTGGATGTCGGCGACGACACCAGCGCCACAGTTTGCGCCATATCTCAAAGTCCACTCGGCTGAACGCGCGACTGGCGACACAGTGCCGATGATAGTTCGCCCATCCTCGAATGATCGGGTTGAGCCGAACGATCAGGTTGGCTTGTGTCGCCGATTTATTATCCTCGATTACTTCCCGGACCTTCGTCAGGAACGCCTTCGTATTCTTCTTCGAGGGCGTCACTAACAACTTGCCTCTGTACTTGCGGAGGTGTTGGCCGAGGAAGTCGAACCCATCCTGAATGCGTGTCACGTGAGTTTTGTCCGCAGAAAGTTCCAGTCCCCGCTCACGCAGGAACTTCTCTACCAGCGGACGGACTTCGTTGACCAGCAGATCATAGCTGTTGCCGGTGATGATAAAGTCATCGGCATAACGCACCAGATGCACCTTGGGATGAATCCAATGTCCTTTTCTTTCGTGGCGCCGGAAACGTTGCGCCAGCAGGACTTCAAGTCCATCCAAGGTGAGGTTGGCTAACGTCGGCGAGATAATGCCCCCTTGGGGTGTACCTGCTTCCGTGGCAAACCAGTTCGAGTGTTCGAGGTATCCGCTTTTCAGCCACTTCTCCAGGATGTACGTATCCACTGGAATGTGGCCAAGCATCCAGGAGTGACTGATGTGATCAAAGCAGCCTTTGATGTCTCCTTCGAGAATCCATTCCGGGGCGTCTGCGCCCGACAGGGCGGTGAAGCACTGTTCGATCGCGTCTGCTGTGGAACGGCCTCGTCGGAAACCATACGAGTTGCGGTCAGCGCAGGTTTCGGCGATGGGTTCCAAGGCCATGAGATACAAAGCTTGCATGGTTCGGTCTTTCATCGTCGGTATACCCAGCGGTCGCAACTTGCCGTTGCTCTTGGGGATGTACACCCGCCGCAATGGCTGCGGTTGATATCCCCTCCGCCGCAAAGACTGAATGGCTTTGAGTTTCGATTGTGATGTGGACCAGAGAACGCGGTCCACACCGGAGGTTCGTTTGCCTTTGTTTTCCGTCACTCGTTTCACGGCTAAGGCCTTGCCGCAAAACGAACAGGTGAGGAGTCGCTGCAAGGCTTTGACCTTGCCCCAACGCCCCAACTGTGTTGCCTTGACGATACGCGCCTGCAGCCGTTCTACCTGCCGTTCACACTGTTTCCAGTTGATCTGGTCCCAGTCTGTGGCCTCAGTTGAGGATGCACACGCGGAGTTTTCCACGTTCATTTGCATTTTCCCCATAAGAAGGTTCTGCTTGTTCTCTCGTCAGTCACGACCCGCTGGAAGTCTGCCTACCTTTCGGTAGGCAAGCTGGCCTGCTTGCTATCCGCTCTATTACCGAGCGGCATTGGCTTTTTCCAGCGTCCTCTACCCATCATCCCTTCAGCGACTCTTGCGAGGCGCTTTCCCCAGAATCGAGGAGAACGATGGGCTTACCATGTTCTGATCCAACGACAGGATTGATTTAGCCCCCATCCTTTACACCGGCAGTCGTAGTGTCCGTGTGCTCCTTGCCGGGACCGGGGAGCAACCGACTGCACGCCTTTTGGCTTCAGCCTTTCAGCGTCTTTGGCTGGTTCGCTTTAACGATGCGTGCGGATGGTTCACTTCGGTTGGGCTTGTCATCCAGCCTTACCCTCTGACCGCCTTGACGCTGACAGTTCTCAAGACTTCCTCGCGGTCGTCTCTTGGCCCATAAGGGAGAGGATGTTGTCTCGGCAGCTTCCGACCTGACTGTTACCAGTCACGCCGGTGCCGATAGGCTACTGCGGACGGAACCACAGGTTCATGTCATGGAGAATCCATGTCGAACAATCGTTGAACTCAGCTTCATGTCGCACTCCCGCGTAGGCATCAGCCTGCAGCGTGCCACGAAACGTTTCCAGATGCTGCGCGGGATGCTCGCCTTTGCGATCCGGTGAGTAGGCAAACCACACTGTGGGAGATGCGGTATCGCCCGCGGGACGGTCATCGCGAACGTAGGTCCACAATCGACCGGTCTTGGTCTTGCCCTGGCCCGGAGCCAACACCGGCACCGGCGTGTCATCGGCATGCAACTTACTCGCCGCGGTCACGTAGCGACGCAGCGCTTCCACCAACGGCTGAAGAAGGCGCGCACTGCCGCCGACCCAATCGGCCAAGGTCGAGCGCTCCAGTTCTACATCCTGACGCGCATAGATCTCGCTTTGCCGATGCAGCGGAAGATGATCGCAGTACTTACTCACCAGGACGTGCGCCAGCAGCCCCGGCCCGGCCAGGCCACGCGCGATCGGTCGGCTCGGTGCTTCGGCCTGCACGATGCAATCGCACTTCGTACAGCTCAGCTTGGGTCGCACGTGGCGAATCACCACGAAGCTGGCGGGCACGTACTCCAGCATCTCGGAGACATCCTCGCCTAACTTGCGCAGTTCGCCCTGACACTCCGGGCATACCGTTTCTTTCGGCTCGTGTCTGCGTGTTTGTCGTGCAAGATGATCGGGCAGGGCGCGGCGCGTGGGCTTCGTTATAGGAGTTGAAGAGGCGGTCACGGGAGCCGGTGCTGGCGCGTTGGGCTCTTGCTCGCTGCGCTTCGATTCCAACTCTTCCAGCCGCAGCTCCAACTGTTCGATCTGCCGCTCCAGCTTCTCCGACTTACGCCCAAACTGCATCCGATGCAGCTTGGCCAGCAGCAGCTTCAGATGCTCGATCTCGCGATCCCGAGAGATCAGTTGCTCGTGTTGTGCCAGGATCAGCGCTCGCAGTGCATCTGCGGGAAGAGCGTTGAGATCGGGGAGCGCCACCGCTGACATGCGCGGAGTATCGCATGAACGCGCGCGTTCTCATCCCCGTGTGCGCAAGAAAAGTTGTGCAAAAAATCTCGCCGGTTACACCGACAGCTGCGGCTCCCACGTCCGCTCCGGTCGCCGCCAATCGATGCCTTCCAGCAGCATCGATAACTGCGCCCGCGTCAACGAAACCGTGCCGCTCGCAGCTTGCGGCCAAACGAAGCGCCCGCGCTCCAATCGCTTCGCGAACAAACACAACCCGTCGCCGTCGTACCACAGAACCTTGATCAGATCCCCTCTTCGCCCCCGAAACACAAACACGTGCCCCGAGAACGGCTTCTGCTCCAGCTTGCTCTCCACCAGCGCACTGAGCCCCGTAAACCCGCGCCGCAAGTCCGTCACTCCCGCGGCAATCCAAACTCGCGTATTCGTCGGCGGCCCCATCATCCCCGTAGGCACTCCAGCAACACGCGCACCAACGCCGGATCGGCGCTGCCTTCGATCCGCACCTGCGCCTGCCGCAGTTCGATGTGAATCGTGCCCGGCTGTGCTTTCGGGAAGTCGGCGGACCCACGCTCCGGCAGAGGCGCCGGCAAACTCTCGCTCACTCGAACCGGCAGCAACTTCATTCCCGGCTTGCACTCCCCAAGTCTCCCTGTTACGTACAGCCGACGCCAGCCAAATACCTGGTTCGCGTTGATCCCATGCGCTCGCGCTACCCGCGCCACCGACGCGCCTTCCACCAACGTCTCTTCGACGATCCGCCGCTTCTCCGCGATACTGCGCCGCTGCCGCGCAGCCGCTCCCAACGACTCACTCTTATCCGCTATGCCAGTTGCAACCTGCCGGGAAGTGTCCATCTCCGCTCCAAGTGGACACCTATCCGAAGTGTCCACTTCGGAAGAATGACTTCCTCTTATCTACCTGTCCAGACGGTTACAATCGGACGCTTACACCATTGTCACCGCGTACCAAAGAGATTGAATCCCAAATCCC
>Ga0187851_10001033_pt1 | contig 27243 bp, 29 predicted proteins | sample June2016WEW_6_10_FD_132997 | JGI IMG/M metagenome (GOLD analysis project Ga0187851, IMG submission 132997) | Peatland microbial communities from SPRUCE experiment site at the Marcell Experimental Forest, Minnesota, USA - June2016WEW_6_10 | ecosystem: Environmental > Terrestrial > Soil >...
ATTTAATTGCTGCCTCGTCGTTAGGAAATGCGCCCCGGTTTTTTGTGACCTTTCTCAGGGAGTTATTCAAGGATTCGATGGCGTTGGTGGTGTAGATAGCCCGACGGATTTCGGTCGGGTATGCGAAGAATGGACTTAGTCGGGTCCAGTTGTTCCTCCAGGATTTTGCGATCATTGGATACCGGCCATCCCATGCTCCTGTGTAGGTGGTTATTTCAGCATACCTCACTTACACAGAATTCCTTATAGGCTCCCTCACCAGCGTCTTATTCTTTTTTAAGATTATCCAAATCTTTCTGACTAAGGTTGATTGTTTTTTTAAGAAAATCTAAGATGACAAATAGATCTTTCTCAGAATAGTCGTTCAGCAATTCGTCCACGGAACCTGATATAGACTTGTATAAAGGAATGATTTCTTCGTTAATCTTTTTCATATTGAGAGCGATAAATACCTTTCTTCTATCATTTGCATCGAATTCACGGGATACAAATCCTCTCCGGACCAATCGGTCGATTACCCCAGTAATTGCTCCTGTCGTAAGGCCGGTGAATTCCGCGAGGGTACCTGCCGTTGTTCTTCCTTCTCGGAAAAGCACTTCAATCGACTCCAAATCAGTAGAATTAATGTTCAACGTGTTCGCTATGATTTGGCTGCGCATTACGGCTTGCGTACTCATGATACGAAATACTTGATTAAATTCGTCCCTGATTTTTTTCTTCATATTTCTTGCAAATCCCTCCGAAATGAATTATCTTATATACAAAGATACTTATTGTGTAAGATATATATTCTTTGAAATAAAATAGCACACTACCATTTTAAATACAACCGGAAAGGAGACGGCAATGACCACAATACTTCAGAAAGGTTATAAGGGTAAGGGGATGGACGGCTTTATCGCCCGTTTCTATGATAAAACTGCAAGACTCCATATCATGGAACAGTATAAGATTTGGGCGTTATCTTTAAAAAAACTCATACCGAATGATGCACATCTGCTTGAAGTGGCGCCTGGTCCAGGGTACTTATCCATTGAACTCGCGAAATGCGGCATCAGCAGAATAACCGGCGTAGATATTAGCGAATCTTTTGTTGAAATCGCGGTTCAAAACGCAAAAAAAGCTGGTGTTCAAATCGATTTCAAACAAGGCGATGCGTCAGCACTGCCATTCGGTGATGGCGAATTTTCACATGTTATCTGCACCTCAGCATTTAAGAACTTCAGCGCCCCATTAGACGCTTTGAAGGAAATGTATAGAGTCTTGGCTTCAGACGGAATCGCATGGTTATGCGATATGCGTCACGATGTTTCTGATGTTGAAATTGATAGGTATGTACAGGATATGATGAAATTAAAAGGTTTGAACAGCCTGTTTACAAAGATAACTTTTAAGACAATGCTCAGAAAATGGGCTTATACAAAAGATAGTATTCTGGATTTAATTTCAAAAACGCCATTCAAAGTAATAAGTTTTGAGCAGAATGCAATGGAATTTTACGTTGTGATGAAGAAACAGCCAAAACCCATACAAGGAGACTTTTCAAGGGCATCCTGAAAAATTCTATGCATTGGCGTACAATGCGCCCGAGATGTTATAATCCCCGAAATTTTCCCAATTCTGGCATTTTCGGGGATCTTCATTTTTGCCCCCTCCCTGCCCAAGATCCTGAAATACCCCTTAAAATGGCCAAACTATGGGAATCCCGGAGACCCCTCCGGAACCCTTCATGGCCGCATATCTGGTATGGTTATTGCTCTTATAATCAGCTCTTAAAATTGATCTTCAAGGGGGGTTTTTTTCGGTGGCGAAAAAATCAACGGGTTATCGGAGAGCATGTCATTATTACCGTTTTAAAGTAAAACAACGGCGTATTAAAATGGAAAATTGGTTTGGGAACGATTAAAATATGTGCACTTCCAGCGTCATTCTATAGTGATACTACCTTATAACTCACCATGTTCTTCATGGAGAAAGAGAGGAATCTCATGCTCTCGAAGGAATATGCCTTGAGCACGAGGGAACGGTTCGACGTAGCGGTACGGAGTGTCCTGATGGCCGCGGTATTCAAAGCGTACCGGTTTATCCCGGAACGGATGATCCGTTTTTCGGTGTTGAAATTATTAGCCATGAAGGGGTCGCTTCTCCATCTGCGGTTCATCGAGAACCTGGCGGTGACCTTCAACCATGCGCTGAATGATTTCAATGCGAAAAGTCGCGGGAAAATAGGCCGGAATTTATTTATCAACGAGTGCGTAAAAGGCGACGCCCAGCGGCGGAAAATCGCCCGGACAATAGGAAGGGAGATGCCGGACTTACTGGTCATCAGTCCCACCATGAAGTGCCCGTTGCGGTGTTACGGCTGCTATTCGGCGAACTATGCCAAGGATGCCGACCTGGATTTCAAGGTTTTCAACAACCTGATTACCGAAGCGAAGTCGCTGGGGATCCATTTTTTCGTTATTTCCGGCGGCGAACCCTTGATCTATCCGGGAATCTACGATATCTTCGCGAAACACAGCGATGCCTGGTTCCAGGTGTATACTTCCGGCGTTACGCTCAACGAAGAGAACGCCCGGAGGCTGGCGGAATGCGGGAACGTCAATCCCTGCATCAGCGTGGAGGGCTTCGAAAAGGAGACGGACGTGCGCCGGGGAAACGGGCATTTCAAAAAGGTCATGGCCGCTTTCGAGAATCTGCGGCGCTTCAAGATACCCTTCGGATTTTCCGCCACGGCGACCAGGAACAACAACCATCTCATTATGAGCGATGCGTTCGTGGATTTCTACCGGCGGCAGGGCGCCCGTATCGGATGGTATTTCCAGTACATGCCCATCGGCAGGGAACCCGATCTCAGCCTCGTGCCGACGCCCGAGCAGCGGATCTACCGGCTTTACCGGATGGTCAAGTTGCGGGAAAAATTCGACATGATGCTCGCCGACTTCTGGAATGACGGGTGGTTGTCGCACGGCTGCATCGCCGGCGCCCGGGGATACCTTCACGTCAACCACCGGGGCGACATCGAACCGTGCGCATTTTGCCAGATATCAATCGATAACATCTATAAAAAATCCCTTTTTGAAACCGTGCGGACCTCTCCGATGTTCGGGGCGATCCAGAAACACCAGCCGTACGGCAAGAATTATCTCCGGCCGTGCATGATCATCGATCACCCTTCGGTGCTCAAGGAGGTAATCGACGAGGTGTCGCCCACGGCGACCTGCAACGGCGGGGCGAAACGGCTCGTGTCCGATCTGTACCCGGAGTTGGAGAAAGTCTCCAACGCCTACCAGCCGCTGGCCGACGAAGCATGGAACCGTCTCCATGCCGATCCGGGGGTCACCGTGGAAAAAGCCCTTGCCATTGCGGACGAAGCCCTGCAAAAATATCACCCGACGGACGACACGGGAAACGAGGCGGTGCGGGACCGCAAAAAGGCGATCCACAGCCCGTATCCGGAGCAACGCGCGACGATCTCCTCCCCCGCGCAATAAGCGCGGGGACTTTACTTAACGAATCGCGAGACGCGTGAATGAACGTTTTACTTGTCTCCCCGTATCGAGGGGCCATCTTCGAGCTGTCAGGCGTGAATATGCAGCCGCTCGGCGTCTCCTATATAGGAGCGGCGCTGAAGGCGAACGGGCATGAGGTACAGATAGAACTGCTGGAAAATCAGGATACCCTGCCCGATTTCAACGGCGCGGACGTCGTAGGAATTTCCTGCAATACCGTTCAGTTTAATTCCGGCCTGAAGGTCGCGCAGGCCGCCAGGGCGCACGGCAAAACGGTGATCATGGGCGGCCCGCATCCGACAAGCAGTCCCGAAGAGACCCTGCGCAGCGGGTTCGTCGATTATGCCGTGTGCGGAGAGGGAGAAGCGACGGCCGTCGAATTGCTGGAGGGGTTGAAAACCGGGAAAATGTTCGATCCGGGCGCGATCCGGGGGATTTCGTGGATCGACAGGGGATCCGGAAGAATCGTTCATAATCCCGGCCGGCCCTTTACACAGAACCTGGACGCGCTTCCCTTTCCAATCAGGGAGGCAAACTGGCGATACGGCAAAAACGGCAAAGCCCGTCCGAACGGAACAATCGACTTTCCTCTCATAACGACGCGCGGCTGTCCCTACGGCTGCAAGTTCTGCGATGTTCATCTTCTGGCGGGAAGGGGCTTCCGGACCCGTTCCGTGGAAAATACCGTGAAGGAAATCGAGCATATACTCAAGAATTACCATGCGGAACGAATTCTGATCATGGACGACATAATTAATTTCGACAATGAACGCCTGGTAACGTTATTCGAGACCCTCATCGACCGGGGCCTGCCGGTGGTCCGCTGGGTAATGGGACGGGGCGATCATCTTGTCAAAAATCCCATGACCGCGGAGGTAATGGCCAGAGCGGGAGTGCGTCAGATGTTTCTTGGAATTGAAAATCCGAGCGAAAGCATCCTCAAGGCATACAAAAAGGGGGGCAAGGCCTCTTCGGAAGTTTCTCTCGAGGCCGTAAAAATACTCAGGCGGAACGGCATCGAAACGTGGGGAGCTTTCCTCCTGGGAGAGCCTTCGGAAACGACGGAAGACATCGAAAGGACCATCGAATTCGCGAAGTTCATAAACCCCGGCATAGCGCAGTTTTCAATCCTGACGCCGTTTCCCGGGACGGAGTTGTGGAAGGAAGTGGAATCGAAAGTGACGACCCGCAATTGGGACAGGTACGACGGCATGCACTCCGTCTTCACGACCGACCATCTTGATTCCAGGGAGTTGGAGAAAACGTTGCTGAAGGCCTACATGGGTTTCTACCGGCAGCCCAGGCGAATCCTTCAGGCGCTATTCAGCAAAAACCATTATGGAATCCCGGACTTGAAAAGCATTCTGGAAATTCTGAAGGCATTGAAAGTCGTCTTCACGCATCAGTAAGCCGGCGCGGCGCGCCCGCATGATTTTTTTGACCGCCTATTTTCGTTTCTTCGTGCGAACCGGCGCGGCGGCCGCGCTCCGGGGGCATTCGGCCAGGGTTGGGCCGGCGTGAAAATAGATCACGTCGATCGACTGTTTTCCCCAGCAGAACATGCCGGCGCCGATAATGGGAAAATGAACCCGCGACAGGGGAAGCGAGTCGAAAATCACTCCATTGACATACATCAGGTAGTAGTCCGACGACGCCGGTTTCCGGACATCGACCGTATCCTTGAAATAGACCGTATCGTAGCCGGGCTGCCAGAAGGCCTTGCCTTTCATGAAGGGGCTGTATTTGAGCTGGATGGCGGAGTCGGCGGCGCTCAGGAACGCGCGTCCCGCCTTCATGCCGCAGATGCCGAATTGCGCCATGGGAGTCCTGCCCTGCGAATCGGCGGGACCGAACAGGTAGCTGCCGTACAGCGGCGTCGAATCGCCGCTTCGCCAGGAGACCACCAGGCGCGTCGCGAATGCATCGAGCGCCATCCTGACATCGCCGAAGGCGCCGCTCGACGCGGGCGCCGTAATGCCGAGAACCCCGTCGCGCCGGTCGAAATACCGGGCGGGTTCGAGCATCCACCGTCTGTCGATGGCGCTTCCCCGGAAGCTGTCGGTCATGCAGGCGGTGAAATTGCCCGGCGTGAACCGGTCGGAGAAGGCGACGTCGCCGAACATCGCGGAGGCGTTACCCTGTATGAAAAGCCCCAGATCTCCGGACGGCATCGGCGACAGCGAGTCCGAAAAACTTCCGAGGAACACCCCGTTGCAGAACACGGAAAAGGCGTTTCCCTGCTTGCTCGCCATAATCGTATCAGTCAATCCCTCCGGGCGGTAGCGGGCCAAAAAAATCAGCGAAGCGCCGGTGGTTTTATTTTTATGCGCCGTGAATAAACCGCCCCTGCCCAATTCGAAGCTGTACCCGGTTACCGCCCCTCCCGAAAGGGGAACCGTCAGGCAGACCCACATGCCGGCGATGACGCTGTCGGCGGGACGCTTGACGACGCAGGAAGCGGTGAAGGTCGGGACTCTTGTCGTAAAAGAGTGATAGACGAGGCCCGCGATCGCCGGATTCCGGTGCTGATTGATCAGGAGATAGGCGCCGTTCGCGAAGTACCGGGTGAATGAATCCGGGAAGATCTGGCTCCAGCGCAGCGAGGTCTGCGCCGGGTTGGTAAAATTATCGGTAAACGGGTAATCCTGGGCCCCCACCGTCGCAACGGCCCCGGCCAGGAACAGGCAGGAAATCCATCGAAAACTCAGGTGCATGAAGAGATCCTCCCTCGCGTCCGGCGATGAAACGACGTCAAGTAAGAAAATATAGAATTTTTCACCTGCGATTATCGTATTTCATTGAAAGTACGCGCGGTGCGGGAGCGCGGTAACGCGGATTTTTTCCACCCGCGCCGCGCCCGTGAGGCCGCGTGTCGATAGCGAACAGGATATATTATATTAATTGTGTATTCGGGAGGGAGCGATGAAAGGCAGTCATTTTATAACGGGTCTGCTGGTTTTCTCTGTCGCAGCCTTCGGCCAGAGCGCCCAGGATCAGAATACCCAGAATCAGAGCCCCCAGAACCAGGGTTCCCAGAATCAGATCGCTCAGGACCAGAGCTCGCAGGATCAGGGCGTCCCGTACCAGAGCGGCTCAACGAATCTCAAGGGCGTCGAAACTCCCTCGCCATTGACCGTTCGCCATAGCCTGAGTTTCGGCATGGCAAGTGGTCTGGGATCTTCCAGCCTGCAATCCCAGAGCTTCTACTCGACCATGTTGCAGTATCAGTTTGCGGCGCCGGTGACGCTCAACCTCAATTTCAGCCTTCCGATCTACTCTTCCTTTTCGCCCTATCAGAACTTGTCGGCCCAGAATATCCAGTCAACGAACTACTTCAAGAACATCCCGTTCAACGTCTCGCTCGCCTGGAAGCCCTCCGACCGGTTGCTGTTCAATTTTGCCATCATCAACTACCCCGGCGCAAATATGGGATATGGCATGTATAATGCCAACCTCATGCCCTGGAGCAGTTGGGCCGGCCCGCGTTAGCGGACGGTGGGGGCAGCGTTTTCGCGATCATCGTACGGCACGAAACGCTTTTGCATACCTCTTTCGCGTGGCGCTCATCACGGGCGATCCCGACAACGGTTGACCCTGACCCGGTGAGGAGCGCCGCGACGCAGCCGGAAGCGAGCAGCTCATTCTTAATCGCGGCAAGCCCGGGGTAACGGGAAAATACGCTCGATTCAAAATCGTTATGCATGCAGGGACCAATCGCTCGCGCATCCCCGGTTTCCAGCGCCGCGCGAAGGGTCGCGGTGCGGGCGCGGTTGCGGCCTACCGCGTCGTAATCGAGCCCCCGGTAGGCCTCGGCAGTAGACACGCCGAACTCCGGACAGGCAAGCACGAAGACAAACGAACATTTCGAATCGATCGGTTCAAGTCGCAGCCCGGCCTCGGAATCGAAAGCGCTGCGGCCGATGAAATAATAGGGCACATCCATCCCGATGAGCCGCCCGAGGTCGATGCACTCCGCAATCGAAAGCCCGAGCCCCCACAGCCGGTTGAGGATGACAAGCGTTGTCGCGGCGTTCGCGCTGCCGCCGGCAAGGCCTCCCTGCACCGGAATTCTCTTTTCTATGGTGATGCGGACTTTTCGGTCGATGCCGAATTTTTTCCGTACGCGCACGACGACCGCGAGGCAGCTGTTCCGCCCGTCGCGCGGGACCAGCGGGTCGTCGCACTCGATCCGGTCGGCGTCCGCCTCTTCAATGCCCACAATATCGCATAGATCAATCTGGTGCTTGATCGATCCGAGTTCGTGGTAGCCTTTGTACGGGCCGTCGGGAATCCGGCGCACGATATCGAGGGCGAGGGTCACCCGTGTGTATGACGGTTCGATTATCATTTTACTCTTTTATAGCCGATGATGAAAAATCTCTTGAACGGGAAAATTACCCTGCCGTCGTTCCGAACGGGATACGCATCGCCGATTTCATCCAGGACTTCCCTCTGAAATTCGGCCCGTTCCGCGTCAGTGTTCAAGCTGTCAAGATACGGTCTCATCGCGGCGCTTTCGGTCCATTGTATGATGGCTTCCCGGGATTCCAGAACATGCAGATAGAAGGTTTCCCACATTTCAACGGCAGGAAATTTTCTGGAAAACAAATCATAGTAGAATCCATAATCATGATAGGTAAAGAGGCCGGCGCAATGTTCGGTTTGTTTTTTCCATCGGCTCCTCTCCGCAACCCGTCCGACCGCTTTTCCCACGGGCATATCCCTGAATTTCGGCAGTTGCAATGCCAGTGCCCCGTTATCGGAAAGCAGTCCGGACAGTTTTTCGAGGAGGTTTGCATGATCGGGAATCCATTGAATAACGGCGTTTGAAAAAACGATGTCGTATGTGGTCGTTGATTCGAATTGAGCGGCGTCGGCAATAATCCAGTTTTGTTCCGGGTAATCCTTTTTAGCTTTTTCGATCATTGTCGCCGAGCTGTCGATGCCGAGAAAATCAGCCTCGGGCCACCGTGCCGTTAAAATCCGCCCGCTGTTACCGGGACCGCAGCCTATATCGATGATATTTTTCGGTTGATAATCAAGATGAATACGGTTTACCAGGTCAATCGCCGGTTGGGTTCTTTCATTGCCGAACTTCAAATACAATTCGGGGTCCCAGTCCTTGGAAGGTTTCATAGGTTAATCTCCTTGGCAGTCAGGCCGTATAACTCGTACACCAGTTCATCGATACGCCGGTCGGTCGCTTCGATCTGCCGGGGAATAACGGCCTTTCCCTCGTCGGTGGAGAGGGTGTAGGATTCCCGGTTCTGTTCGAACCGCTGAACGAGAGTAGAGATTATTGGGGGGGCCATAGGGGAATAAAATACATATCAGGGTTGCCTATGGCAAAAAAACGATACCGATTGTGAAAAACTATATGCAAATAGAAATCTTATGATTTTACGAACAGGTAGCCAAGCCACTTCTTAATTGTCTCAGAATTTTCTGAATATTAGGTTTGACTATGGGGCTATTATCTATCGCGTTGATAATTGAATTTTTTAGAACGTCGCTAAATGATGGGTTGAAACTAATAAAATCTAAAGAAATTGAAGGGTCGATTCGTCGCGCCAGTTCGTCTCTCGTCAGTAATTCGGTATCATTACAGTTTACAACACATCCTATGCTTAAAGTGGGGAAATCATCGCTCGAAAGAGGTACCATCGAATCTATTGCACCTTGCTGGTTTCTGAACCTATAAATTCTTTCAAGCTTTTGCATTTGTGAGGTTATTATGCAGAGTAGCAAGTATTGATCATCGCCGAGAGAGATCGTAACATGAAAATGGGCAGGAGCGTTTGGGGGAAGTTTTAAATCCTTAAAATGAATCAAATTAAATTCTGCTTTCCCGTTACATAAACTTCTGGTAAGGGCTTCTATTGGAACATTCATGAGCCCGCCCTTAATTGTTTACTTCACAGGCAAGCCCCAAAAAAATTTCCTTCGAATCTTTAATTATTTCAGGCGGGACCCCTAAAGGGTCGTTGGGAATAGAAGAAAATAAATCCTCAGTGTTTATGGGTTCACTTTTTGTAATTCCTTGCACAATCCGTTGTTTGTGTTGAGCCCATTCAGGGTATTTGTGAGTCAATTCGATCAGTTGTCCATCTGTCATTATTCCTAACTTATCTGAAATCTCCTTGATGGTTTCCTGGTCAGATTTTGAAAGAAGGTCATATTCTGAGCTCACTTTTTTTGCTCGATACCCGTATTCACTGATTTGCTCTAAATATTCATCGCACCATTTAATCTGGCTCGGTGAAAGAGATTCCATGCTTTTATTGAGGATATCAAGAGCCATACTACCAACAGGGCCATATCTCATCGCAAAATAGGAATCTCCTGTAATAGTTCTCCCGAAGCTGATTAAATGAAGCTTATCCGCAAGAAATAAAAGCTTTACGATCTTGAGTTTGTCAGCCCCACCCAATCTTGAAAGCAGACAGTGAATTGTTTGAACGCAAGCTTTAAAACTAGTCATTTACCCTCTTCCCGTATATCACACATGTAGATAATATAGTTTGAGCCCAGATAATTCAATAAATTTAACTGAAAATTCCCCTGCTTGAATTACTTAATTCGGAGAAAAAGGCTCGTAGAACTCGGCTCTGTAATAATATTTTTGCTAAAATAAATAAAGGTAGGTGTCCGAAGCAAATTTTTCACATACCGATAAAGATAATGGCCGTGGAGGAACTCTCCACCGGCCCCGTTTCCTTCCTTCCCCGCAAATCAACCGCTTTTAAGCCTGCATTCCGGCCCCCGGTCCTTTCGTCTGTCCTCTGTCTCATCCAGTTTCTCTGCACCCTTTCCTTAGAGCGTCCGGGTTCGAAAAACGGTGTAGGACTCCCGGTTCTGTTCGAACCGCTGGACGAAGACGAGGGTGGAGATTAACCGAGAGGTCATAGAGAGAGAAAATAAATAAACCTTACGACGGCCTTGAGATTATCGGAGTTTTTCAGGACAATGGGCCTGAATTTTGGTCAGAATGTTTGTATCAAGTTTTGCGCCGAAAAATAATTTCGCTTTGCAGAGATCGGTTTTCTCAAATGCAACCCCCGCAAGGTTCGTTTCCCGAAGGTCGGCGCCCGAAAGCTGAGGAACAACGGTTGCATTTTCTTCCCTCCACGTATTCCACTTCCTCACTCCGGATTTAAGTATGTCAATGTGATCGCGCCTGGCCAGCATGGAAACCCGCCTCTCGTGCAATTTGTCCGCGCCCGCCGGTATAGGTTAATCTTCCCATCTCATACGTTTCTCGTTCACCGGGTTACCGCCCGAAAAAAGGCCGGAAAGCATCGATCTCCCCGGCCTGATTCCCTCCATCCCCGCTGGTCGGCCACATCTCCAGAAAATACCCCGCGATCTGCAAATGGCGTCAATTTCTCCCTTGCAACTCCTTCGCCTTCGCCTCGGCCGGATCAAAAATCGCCTTTTTTATTACCGGAATCAAATGTTCCGGACTGCCGTACACGAATGTTTTCATCAAGGATACATGCCCTTTTCTTAAACTTGACAAGGTAACAGGCTCCTTCCCGCCGCCTCCAAGCAGCAAAGGAGCGACGGGGACGTCAATAGTTCGAACGATATGCAGAACTTCCTCCAGAACTATTTTGGCATCCGTCACATCCGCAATCACAAATCTTGCCAGGCGGGCAAGGATCGATACCGTCTCGATACAATGAGGGGTTTTGGGCTTTTCAAAATCGAATAATACCGGCACATAATCATTCTCCCGCAGTTTTTTACGCAGGGCGTCCAAAATCGGTTTTCTTTCTTCGTTGAATCGCCCGAGAATAAGGACAACGGTGCGGGAGATGGTAGCGATTGCCTCCCGGATTTCCTTGCTGTTCAATAAGAGATAAATAAACTGGGCAATTTTAATGTTGTCAACGGTAATTATCGGTCGATTGTGCTGGGTAATTACTAATTCGTTTTGGTTGGCGTTATCAAGTTTTACATCCCAGGCCGATATCCCGTAAATGTTACAATGCGTCAGTGTCGCTCCCGAGAGATCGGTTTTTATGAGTAGAGCCCTTGTCAGGTCAGCTCCGGTGAGGTTAGCTCTTGTAAGGTTTGTTTCGCTGAGGTCGGCTCCATGAAGGGTGGCTTCTCGCAAATCGGCGCCGGTCATGTCGGCGCCCATAAGTTTGGCTCCTCCCAGGTCGGCGCCCATAAGTCTGGCTCCCCCGAGGTCGGCGCCCTCAAGGTAGGTGCGCACGAGGTTGGCCCTCGAAAGATCGGCGCCGGTCATGTCGGCGCCCGGAAGGATGGCTCCCGAAAGATTCGCTCCCGAAAGGTTGGCTTTCCGAAGAGTGGCTTTCAACAAGGTGACTTTTTCAAGGTGAGCGCCCGAAAGGTCGGCTTGCGCGAGGTCGGCTTGCGTGAGTTCGGCCATGCGAAAGTCGGCTTCCACAAGTTTGGCTCTCTTAAGGTTGGCTTTCCAAAGGATGGCTCTCTCAAGGTTGGCCCCGGAAAGGTCAGCGCCCCCGAGGTCAGCGCCCTCAAAGTAAGCGCCCGAAAGGTTAGCTCCAGAAAGGTCAGCTTTCGGAAGAGTGGCGCCCACACAATTCGCTCCCGCAAGGTTGGCTCCATGAAGATCGGCGCCCGAAAGGTCAGCGCCATGAAGGTCGGCGCCCGAAAGGTCGGCTCTCGAAAGGTTGGCTCTCGAAAGGTTGGCCTGCGTGAGGTCGGCGCCCGAAAGGTCGGCCTCCGAAAGGCCCGCTCCCTTGAGGTAAGGGATAATGGCGGTGTTTTCTTCCCTCCATTTATTCCAATTGCGTACTCCGGATTGAAGCATGTCACTATGCTGTTGCGAAGTCTGCATAAGAACCTTCCTCTCTTGCGATTCGTCCGCATCCGCCGGCATCGTTAAATCTTTTCAAATTAATAAATTCTCAATTCAAATTGCAATTATCGGGGTCCGATCGGCGCTTCTTCCCCTTCTCAGCTGCCTAAAACCCTGAAAGGGCCGCTGCCAGGAAAAAGAGCCGGAAAGCGTCGATTTCCGCCATAATAATCTCTTTCTTATCGACCTCAAATAGTTTCTGCCGCAATTCGAGTCAATTTCACTCTAAAAACGCCTGAAAATGAAGCTTGTTATTATAACCCTCCCCTTTTCTTCTTCATTCCCCGCTGAACGAGCGACGTAAAGCCCGCATCCCGGCCGGTCGCCCGCAAAGCCATCGCCGACGCGATTCAACCATCGGCAGGAACGACATTGACCGCAACCGGACCGCGGGGCGTCGGCGCGACGTCGAAGGTCACGCGCTGGCTCTCATAGAGGATCTTATAGCCCAGACTCGCTATCGACCGGTACGATACCTTGATGGCCGGCGAGCCGTCGTCCGGGTCGATGAACCCGCTGCCGGTGATATCGTTGAACAGTCGAACGGTTCCGGCAGGCATGATGACCGAGGGAGGTTTCAGGCTTGACCGAACAAAGCCCGTAATTTGTCCGGATAGGGCGGATCGATCACTCCCTGATCGGTGATGAAGGCGGTGATGTACCGGGCGGGGGTCACGTCGAAAGCGGGGTTATAGACTTCGATCCCCTCGGGCGCGGTGCGCCTGCCGAAGCCGTCGGTAATTTCCGCCTCCTCCCGTTCCTCGATCGGGATCTCCTTGCCCGACGCGCATGCGGGATCGAAGGTGGACGTTGGCGCGGCGACATAGAACGGCACGCCGTGGGCCCGCGCGACGATGGCGAGGCCATAGGTGCCGATCTTATTGGCGGTATCGCCGTTGGCGGCGATGCGGTCGGCGCCCACCACCACCGCGTCGATCTTCCCCTGCGCCATGACCGCCGCCGCCATGTTATCGCAGATCAGGGTGACCGGGATGCCCGCGGAGCGCAGTTCGAACGCGGTGATTCTCGCTCCCTGCAGGAGCGGCCGCGTCTCGTCGGCGAACACGCGGATGACCCGCCCCCGCTCGAACGCCACGTAGATTGGCGCCAGCGCGGTGCCATATTCGGAGGTGGCGAGTCCGCCGGCGTTGCAATGGGTCAGTACCGTTTTTTTGCCTTCGAGAAGCGCGAAGCCGTGCTCGCCGATTGACCGGCACATGCGCCGATCCTCCTCGAGAATCAGGAGCGACTCTTCGAGAAGCCGTTCCTTGATCCGCGCGATGGGCACGCTCCCGGCGGTCAGCGCGGCCGCCCTCCCCTTCAGCCGGTCGAGCGCCCGGACAAGATTGACTGCCGTGGGGCGGGAGGAGGCCAGGTAGTCGGCCATGTTGTGGAGCGCCGAAAGAAAAACCTCGTTGCCGTGACCGTCCGGCAGGACGCGCGCGCCAAGGTAGAGCCCGAACGCCGCCGCGATGCCGATGGCGGGCGCGCCCCGGATCTTGAGCCGTTTTATGGCGTCCCGCATCGATTCGACGGTCTCGATGCGTTCGTACGCCAGTTCCGCGGGGAGCAGTGTCTGGTCGACGATGAGTACGGCATTGTCAAGCCACTGGATCGTTTTCAGCGTCATGGGACGGACTCGAAAACGGTCCTACTCCTCGTGCTTCTGTTCCGCCTTGGCCGAGGCCTCGATGATCCGCCTGGCCTGTTCCGGCGGCACCGTTTCGTAATGTGAAAAAGCTTTTGTAAAGAACCCCCGGCCCTGGGTGAGGGAGCGGAGGGTCGTGGAGTAGGTCTGGATTTCCGCTTCCGGCACCTTTGCCGCGATGGTCTGGTATTTCCCGTCCGGCGTCATCCCGCTGATCTTGCCGCGGCGCGACGACAGGTCGCCCATGATATCGCCCGTGTATTCGTCCGGTACGGTCACCCGGAGGTCAACGACCGGTTCCAGGAGGATCGGGGAGGACATTTCGAACGCCTTCTTGAACACCTCCCGCCCCGCGATCTGAAAGGCGATATCCTTTGAGTCAACCGGGTGCATCTTTCCATCCACGAGCGAAACCCGGACGTCGACGATCGGGTAGCCGGCGACGATCCCCTCCTCGAGTTTCGAATGGATCCCCTTGTCCACCGACGGCCGCAGCGACTGGTCGATCACGCCGCCCACGATCTCGTCGACGAACTCGTACCCTTTGCCGCGCGGGAGCGGTTCGAGGTCGATGAATACCCGTGCGTACTGCCCGGCGCCGCCGGTCTGTTTCTTATGCGTATATTCGACGTATTTTGCCGCTTTGGTAATCGTTTCGCGGTAGGAAATCTTCGGCTGCCACCGCTCCACCTCCACCTTGAAGCGATTTTTCAGGTTGTCGAGAATGACCTCAATCTGGATGTCGCCCATGGCCGAGAGGATCGATTGCTTGATGTCGTTGTGGAACTTATAGGTAAAGGCGGCGTCCTCCTCATGCAGTTTGGCAAGCCCGACGCCGATCTTGTCCTCGTCGCCCTTGTTTTTCGCGGTGATCGCCACGCTGACGAGCGGCACCGGAAACGCGGTCGGGGCCAAGTGAAAATTCGCCGCCTTGTCGGCAAGCGTATCGTTGGTGTGGGTGTCCTTCAGCTTGAGCAGCCCGCCGATATCCCCGGCGCAGAGTTCCGTCGTATCGGTGCGCTCCTTGCCGCGCAGGTAGTACATGTTGGCGATCCGTTCGGCGTGACGCCTCGTGACATTGTTCACGTCGCGGCCGGTGACGAGCTTCCCGCCAAAGACCCGGGTCAGGTTGAACTCGCCGAGGTGCTCCTCGGAGAGGGTCTTGAACACGAAGGCGGCGGTCGGGGCGGACTCGGAACAGGGTATCGAGATCGAGGCCCCGTCATCATCGAGCGCCGCGACCTCCTTGCGCGAATCCGCGGCCGGGCAGATCGCGACGATCGCCGACAACAGCCGGTCCACGCCCATGTTGGGCCCGGCGCACCCGCAGAACAGCGGCTGCACGGTTCCGGCGGCGAACCCCTTCGAAAGCCCCGCCCGCAGCTGCTCATCGGTCAATGAACCGGTTTCAAAATATTTCGCCATGAGCTCTTCGTCAGATTCCGCGATCGATTCCATGAGGGCCTGGCGGAGTTCATCGACCGTGGCGACCAGGTCGGCGGGAAGCGGCGCGGGATTGCCGATGCCGTTGCCGTCGCGGACATATTCGAACGCCTCGCGGGAGATGAGGTCAACGACCCCCTTGAACGACGCGCCGCTCCCGATGGGAATCGTGACCGGGGCGACGGACGTGCCGTACGCCGCCTTGAGCGCGTCGAGCGTCGCGGAAAAACGGGCGTTTTCCTTGTCGACACTATTGACAAAAAATATTCTCGGAATTTTTGCCTCGTCGATGAGGCGCGATACCAGCTCGGTGCCGACCTGAATGCCGTCCTGGGCGTCGATGAGCACCACGGCCGATTCCACCACCCGCAGGGCCGCCCGGGCGTCGCCGAGAAAGTCGAGAAATCCGGGGGTGTCGAGAATGTTAATCTTGGTCTCCTGCCACTCGCAGAACCCCAAGTGCATGGAGATCGTCATCTTCCGCTCTTTTTCGTCGGGCCGGCTGTCGAAAATGCTGCTGCCGTTGCTGACTTTTCCAAGTTTTGACGTCGCTTTCGCGGTGAAGCATGCCGCTTCGAGAAGAGAGGTCTTTCCGATGCCGCCGTGGGACACAAGGCAGATGTTACGAATCGAGGCCGCCGTGTATTTCTTCATGTAACCTCCGTCAGGTATAGAGATACCCCTGAAGCGATGACGCCAGGGAGTAAACATATCCGGAAATTATGCTAAAAAAACGACAGGCAGTAATGAAGGAACAGACAAGGTAAAATACACATTCAGGATAATGGGGGGCAATAGAAAGAAACGGGCGTCCGATGGCCGTGAAGAATCTCATCCCGCGATCTCCCGACAGCCCCTTTTTCGCCTCTCGCTTCCCCATCCCCGTGGGGCGGTTATTGTGCATTGAATTTATCGAGAATGGCGGCCTCCGGCATCGCCTTCACAATAATTGCCTGAATTATTTTGCGGATGGGAGGGGAAGGGTTTGTTATTGCATCGCCCATATATCGATCCTCAGGAGTATGGAAACATTGAACCTGTTATCAACCATAAATGGAACGAGGTGACAATGGAACACAACACGCGCGACGCCGCCCTTCTGGTCATGGATATGCAGGCCGCGATACTGGGCATGTTTTCGGATGTAACGACGCTTGTTCGCAACGTGGTGAAAGCCGCGGCAGCCGCCCGCAACGCGAAAGTCCCGGTTATCTACGTGACGGTGGGATTCAGGGCCGGGGCGCCGGAGATAAGCATGAACAACAAGAGCTTCTCTTCCGGCGGCAGGGAGAGGTGGTCCGGCGAACATGCGGAAGGGTGGATGAAAATTCATCCGGATGTGGCGCCGCTGCCGGGTGAGATCATCGTTACCAAACGTCGCGTCAGCGCGTTTACCGGCAGCGACCTTGAGGTGATTTTACGGGCGCTCGGCATTCAGCACGTGATACTCGCCGGAATCGCCACCAGCGGCGTCGTGTTATCGACCCTGCGCGAAGCCGCTGACAAGGATTACCGTATCACCGTGCTGTCCGATTGCTGCGCCGACAGGGACGATGAAGTGCACCGTGTGCTGACGACTAAAGTTTTTCCCCGCCAGGCGGAGGTGTTGACGGTAGAGGAGTGGAAAAAGAATGATCCTGTCTGAACTGTGATTCCTGTGATTATTGTGATTACCGTGATTTTAAAATCAAAGAAATCATGGAAATCATACGAATCACAGTTCAGACGTGTTTATATTTTTTATTCCGCAGTCTTTTGAATTCCAGGCTTTTCGCCCCGAAATTGATGAGCAGGCCGACCTGCAGGTCATACGCTTCGAGGTAATTTATCGCCTGCGCGAAATGAACATCCTCGAGCGCGCAAAGCGCTTTCAGCTCGACGGGAACGAGGTTTTCAATCAGAAAATCGACGCGGCGGAGGCCGACATTGACGCCTTTATAGAACACCGGCATTTCGTGTTCGCGGGAAAATTGTATTTCCTGAAGCGTCATTTCATGGGCAAGCGCGCGCTGGTAAATGACCTCCTGAAAACCGTTGCCGAGCGCTTTATGCACCTCCATGGCGCAGCCGATGATTCTTGAGGTCAGCGCGGAATGCGGGTATTCTTCTTTAATCAAGCCGGCCATGTCGCTATCTTTCCTTACTATGATTTCGGTGATGGTCAATCATAAAACGTCTGAACTGTGATTCCTGTGATTAGCATGATTCTCCTGATGGTAAATCAAAACACATCTGAACTGTGATTCCTGTGATTAGCATGATTCTCCTGATGGTAAATCAAAACACATCTGAACTGTGATTCCTATGATTAGTATGATTACCCTGATTGTAAATCAAAAAACGTCTGAACTGTGATTCCTGTGATTAGTATGATTCCCCTGATTTTAAAATCAAAGAAATCATGGAAATCATATAAATCAGAGTTCAGACGTGTTTTATCCTTTCCATCTCCCCCAGCCGCTTCCACGCCTCCCGCCTCCCCATTCCCCGTGCCGATAGAATATTCGCCAGCGTTGTCGATCGCACCCGCATCCTGCCCCCCTTATGCTCCATGAAGGTCTTTTTAAGCTTGACGGTTGAAGCGCGGAGGGGGCCGACCGACGATTTGATCTCCCGGCGGCGGACGCGGGAGATTTCGGATTTGAGGGAGAGGGTGAAATTGGACATTGTGGGACCTTTCTTATTACCTAAATATGATTATAGCTTTATCTGTAATGTCTACGTGTTCTCTTTAAATTGTTTTGGCAAACAGCTATGACTTGGTTATTTCCCACCCATAAACGTACACTGCTTTTAGTAATCGTTGCTTAAGGGTAATACGTATGGGAATAGAATTTAAATGCTGATATAATTCGCCAATTTTAACTTTACGCTTCTTATGACCTATAGAAATATCCCTATTTAACTTAAAGAATTTATTCTTCTTCTCGGAACTATTAATGAATAATATAAATATGCATATACACCTTGCGTACTTAATTTTTACTTTTACCAACCTATCAATATCATGTTTAATTTTTTTTAAATACGTCTTTACCTCTCCATTGTTAATAAATTTAGCTTCTATTGCAATTTTAGGGGCGTTATTATCCATACAACAGTAATCAATACGTTTGATGCGTCCACTTTTACCTTTACCTAAACATTTAAGAGGCTGCTCGCGCCTAACAGCATTTCCAAATCGAGCTATTAAATAATCCCCAATTGGATTAGTAATATAATTTTCCCAAAATAAATTTTGCCTTTTAAGTAACCTCTGATAGTTTACCCAATAAGTAGCGGCATTTAATAAGCCTTTCCTATTAATATTAAATCCATTACTTTGCTTTAATCTTACTTGCATAAATGTAAGTTTTTCAATGTTAAATTAATTGTAAATATTTTCCAACAAAAGGATAGCATTGCGCAATCCATTGGTCACAACTAGAAATACGGCTTTTAATTTCTTTTTTATTCTTATCAAAATATGCACAAGTAATTGAATGGCCATCAGTTCTTAAAGACATTAAATAGTGGCCATGAGATAGGAATTTAATCCAAACCCTACTATCTTTCTCAAATATGTTACACTTACAACCATTTGAAATAATTAACGTAACAATCAATCTTGCCTCATCACAACACTTTCCCTTCTCTAATCCGAAAGCTTCACGTATAATATTATAGCAAATACATGAGCTATGGTTTTTACGTTAAGTTCCATTTCTGGAATTGATTCCCTTAAAATTTTACGTCTTTTTTTTACGTCTTCAAGAAACCAAGGGAAGGAAGCATAATTTGTTGCTTCAGCTACCTTATTAAGATAATCATCGGTAATATTATGCGATTTTGCGAATTTTAACGCTTCATCAAATAAGGTTAAATCCTCCTTTTGCTTAATCAATGTATCTATACAAACATCTAAATCAGCTCGTATTGAATTTATTGAACCATGACCATCGTCCTTATCGATACTTCTTCTTCGACTTGGCTCGGTGTTGGTGGATTTTGTTGCAAGATAATTTAAATACTGCTTAGTATCTGCCGCGAACTTCCCATTTGTTTTATCAATAAGATTAGAATATTTATAAAAGTTTTCCCAATATGTCAAATCTGATTTTATCTCTTTCAGAAATGGATATATATTGAGAAGGGCATTATTTAATTCGCCGAGTTCGGTAAATGCTTGAGTAATCTCATCTATCAATTCGCCTGGAGTGCCAGATTTATTTTCTTTAATAAGATCATAATGGCTTTTGATCTTATTTGCAAGGTCATCAATTTTTAATTTATTGTCATTTGCAATTATTATCTTTTCGGCTTCGGTGAATTTATTTATCGCCATCAAATTTGGATCACTTTCTATAATTTCCTTATTTAATTTGGCAAGATCTTCCGATAAAGAATCAATTAACTGTTCGAAGTTTGATGGTCTATTGTCATGTTCTATAATAAAATCATAATCAGTTTTAATATTATCTACTAAGTTTTCTATCCTCCTTCTTTCCGCTCTTATTGGCGCAGTTTTTATCCAAATAGCTATTAATGCCACAATTATTCCTAAAATCGGGCCAGTTATTAATATGTTTTGAAAAAACCATTGTACTAAGGCCAAAATAATCATAATGGGAATAATAAGGAAGATTAAATAACCAGATAAAACATCAGATATTTCTTTGTTTCCGAAGCTTATTCCAGCCCCTGAATTTTTACCGATCTTTGTCCCGACGTGATATCTGACAGCCATATAGTGACTCTCCTTCATCCAGGTTACAATGCATATTCAATAAATGAATAAAGTCAAGATTATTTTAAGTAATTCTTGAATTAGCCACTAAATCGTTATTCAATATAAATAAATCCTCCCCGCAAACCACATTATTTTTGTCTTTCCTCCCGCTCTATTATTCCTCCCCGATCCCTTCAATAACCCTGTTTAATCCCTGCCCTCCCGGCATCTTCCCCTTAAAATCTCCCCCAAAAGGCTCCTCCGTACCCCCGGAACGGTCAAAATCCATACCGGTTTTTAGCAAAACCCGGTCATAATTATGGCTCCCCCCTCCCCGGTCGCGGACGGTTTAAAGCCGGTTTAAACTCCCCTTAACCGCCGTTTAAAGACCCTTTAACCCCCCTGTTTTGGGGCGGCGCGTTTGGCGGAAAAAAGGGCTTTATTTGACCTGAATTCTGGACATTTTTTGTTAGTTTTTGGACAGTTTTGGAAGGTTTGGTACAATTTGAAACTTTTTTTTGAGGCGTAAGAAACGGCCTTTTTTCTTGACATTATGGGAGTAAATCCCCCGGTGTTTTGACCCTCGGGCAAGCGCCCGGAATCCGTCGTTTATCTTGACGAAATGGCCATAAAATCCGGCGGCGGGAGAGGGCGCGGCGCCCCTCCCGCCTTCCCTCTTTCCGGGAATAATGTAATTTTATTCGTCTATCAGCCGGAATCGGGGTGCGGTGCAATGAAACCAATCGTTCTGTCGATGATTCTCTGCGACTACTACTACCGCGACGCGCATACGGGCAAAAGCGTCCTCGCCGGAACGTTCAGCAGCATCTCGAGCGGCGGGTTTCCCTCCAAGCACGGCAATTGCGCCATCTATGTCGCCATGACCGACGTGGCCGCGAACGGGACGGCGCAACTGGTGTTCAGGAAAGAGAACGGGGAGTTCTCGATGCAGCTCCCCCCCTGGCAGGTGAAGGCGTCCGACGATCGCACCTCGGTAGTCGAAATCGGCGGAAATATCAACGGGTTGCCGCTGCCCGAGCCCGGCGGTTATGAGTTCGTGCTGCTCTGGGACAATCAGGAAATCGCAACGCGGCGCGTCACCGTAGCGAAAATCAACATCGATCACCCGCCGCAGCAGCCCGAGGCCGAGGTGCAACAGTAATCCTGGAGATTATGCTTATGGATTTGGCGGCAATCATCGCGAAGATCACGGGCGCCGTGCTCCTGATTCTCACCCTCCGCTCCATCTACCGGCACTTTGCCCGCAAAAGGGGCGCTTCAAAGGCGCGGTCCGCCTCCGAGGCCGAGGCGAAGTCGTCGGTCAGCGAGATGATCCTCAACAACCTGCTGCTCTACCTGTGGCTCATCTTCATGCTCGTCTTCTCAAGCGGCATGATCCTCAACAATTAGGCCATTTTTCGCGCCTGCGCAGGCGTTCCTTGGGGCTTGCGTCGGCCCCCTTTTTCCGTTTCGCCGAGAAGATTTTATTGCGCGCCCCGGCATCGAGATTCCTGTTCGGCTTTGATTTCATTGCGCGGAGTCTCCCCGGTTCGTCCCGGATTTTGCCTCGTTTTCCGCTTCGCTGATCCTTTGCTTCAGATCCTTCCACAAATCGCTCTCCGGATTGTATCCCTCGCCCTTGCTGAGCCATTGCCGGGCTTTTTTATACTGTTCAAGCTGTATATACAGATTCACCAGGTTGGCATAGGTTTCCGGGATATCGTGCCTCCTTTCGACCGCCTTCAGGTACGCCTTCTCCGCCAAGTTGATCTCTCCCCGCCTGCCATAGATGACGCCGAGGTTGTTCCATGCCATGCTGTAGAGCGAATCCCGCGCGAGCACCGAGTCGTACAGCATTTCGGCATCGGTATCGCCGCCGGCGTTCTGCAACGCCACCCCGGCATTGTAGAGGGAATCGATGAGGCTGATGCGCGGCGCTCCGGAAGCGGTATCGCCCGCATGCCGGCGTTCGATATCCACATTGCGGATCGTGGAGTCGCGATCGCGCGCCCGGGAGTAGTAATCGAAGGCGTCGTCGTACTTTCCCATGTTGTAGTAGGCGACCGCGCAGTTGTACAGCACGACCGGGTTGGATGACTCCACGTCCGAGAGCTGCAAATACCAGCCGAGGGCGTCGTTCCACTGCCGCAGCCGGAAGGCCGCGTTGCCCGCCAGGCGGCACACGTCCGTCCGGTCGGGACCGGTCGCCCCGCGGGCAAGGGTATCGGCGAGGTTGAGCGCATCGCTCCACTTTTCAAGCTGGTAGTAGGCGAGCGCGAGGTTATACCGGGCCGTGAAGCTCGTATCGCCGCTCGCGAGATCCGACCGCACCACCTCGCGGTAGTCGCCCCGGCGGAACGCGAGGATCATATCGACCGAGGCGAGGTCGCGCTTCCATTCGGCGCCGGCCGGAACCCGGGCGAGGCACTCCTCCGCCTGCCGCGCCTCACCCTTCTCCGCATAGATACGCCCCACGGTCAGCCAGTCCATCGGCTCCTTGTCCGGAAGGCCGTTCAAAAGGTCCATCGCCCGGGAGGTATCGCCGCTCCGGAGGGCGATCTCGGCCATGGCCCGTTTGGTATAGGGGGACGAGGGACAATCGCGACGGAGAATCCGCAGCGCGTCGTCGGCCACGTTGTCGCCCGCTCTCGCGCGCATAAGGAACATATCGTAGGCGGCGATATCCTTTTGGGGCGAATCCAGCGCCTGCTTGTAGCATGCCAGCGCTTCGGAGGTGTTGTCGAGCGCAGCGTAGCAGTTGCCCATGCTGATTCGCAGGGAAGGATCATTCTTCGCGATTGTGGCCGCTTTTTTGTAATCGGCAATGGCCTCTTCGTAATTTCCCTCTTTTTCGTAGGAGAGGCCGAGGTTCCCCCAGAGCGCGGCATTGCCCGAATCAACGGCAGCCGTCTGTTGCCAGAGCTCGCGCGCCCCCTGCACCCGCCCTTCGCGATTATAGACAAAGGCGAGAAGCCCCTTCGCGACCACGTTGTCGCCCTTAATCTTCAGGCTCTGCTCCAGGTACTCCCGCGCCTGCGCGAGATCGTTCTGTTCGAGGCAGGCATAGCCGAGCTGGTAGTAGAGAAGCCCCTGATTTTCGGGCCATTTTTTTAGGAGCCTGATAAAGCAGCCGATCGCTTTTGCGTAAAAACCCACCTGGAGGAAGGTCTGGGCAAGTTCGTAATCGGTCTGGGGCCGGGTGACGTATTTGGCGGCGGCGGTTTCGAGCGCATCGATGGCCTCGTTCCAGCGCTGCAATTCGCGGTAGTACCGGGAGAGCATCAGGTAGACCTCTTCGTTCCGGTCCTTCGCTTTGACCGAGGCGAGCACTCCGGCGGCCTTGTCGATGGCGCCTGAACTGTAGTACACGGCAGAGAGCTCCAGCGCGATTTCGGCGCAGGAGTCGCCGGCGCAGGCGCTGAACCGCTTTTCGAGCAGCTGCGCCGCCAGAGAGAGCTCCGGGCCGGTCTTTTCACAAAGGGCAAGGTCGAAACGGGCGTCGGCGAGGTCGGGATTTGCCGCGAGCTCGGCACGGAACTCCCGGGCGGCGCCGGAGCGGTCTCCCCGGCGATAGAGCAGCTTGCCGAGAAATGCATGGAAATCCGGCCGGTCATCGATCGCCAGAGCCCGCCTGATGAAGTTTTCCGCCCCGGTGGCGTCATTGCGGCTGTCGGCATTGATCGCCCGGAGGTAGAGGAGGGACGGGTCGACAAGCGAATCCTTGAGGCTTTCCCAGGCCGCTTCCGCGAGGTCGAATTTCCTCTCCATGAAATAAACCTGGCCGAGGTTGTAGCGCAGGAGGTCGTCGTCCGGGAATGCGCGGCTGCCCTGGGCAAAATAGTCCTCGGATGCGGAAAGGTCGCCCGTCTCTTTGGCCGCGATTCCTGCAAGGAGCCAGGCGTCGGCGGTATGCGCGATGGCGCTGCCGAAATAGCTTTTGAGCGTGGCCAGCGCTTTCCCGTACTGTTTTGCCTCGATCTGCACATTCGCAAGCTCCGGCAGGAGCCACGGATCGTTGCCCGCCTTCTCCGCACGTGCAAGGGCCTCGGCGGCTGCGGCGTAGTTACCGCGGCTGCGTTCGATCCGCCCGAGCAACCGTACCGCCTCCCGGTTATTGTCGTGTTTCCTGCAGACGGCAAGCGCCCCGGCGGTATCGCCCGTCTGCAGGAGCGCAAACGCGTAACAGCTCTGGACATCGGGAGATTTCGGCGACTGCTTGTACGCGGGCGCCACCACGGCGAGCGCCTTTGCCTTCTCCCCCTTCCGCAGCCAGGCCCAGCCGAGCCGGACCCGCGCTTCGGAAAAACGATCGTCGATCCGCAACGCCTCTTCAAGAAGGGCGATGGCTGAATCGCCGGCGGGATCGTCGCGTTGCACCAGCGAGAGGTTGAACAGGCCGATGACGTAGGCGGAATCGGCGGTTACCAGGTTTTCCCATATTTCCCGCGCGCCGGCGATGTCCCCCTGCCTGAATTTTACTACCCCGCAATTATTCCGGGCGTCGCTGAATCCGGGCAGCAGGTCAGAGGCTTTTTCGAAACAGGCAAGCGCGGTTTCGTACTCTTTTTTTTCAAGCGCGGACAGGCCGACTCGGTTAAGAGAATCGGCGGCACCCAACACCTTCATTATCTGCGCCGGCAGCGCTTTATCCTGCAGCGATTCGATGCCGAACTCAACCTCTCCGGCGTAAATGAGAGACAGGGAAAGGACAATGGCGATCGGCCACGCGCGAACCATGATTACGCTACCCCATTGCCGGCGGAATGGAAGGAGATCTTCCGGCAAAGCTCGTTAAAGGAGGAAAAAACGATATCCGGAAGAACCGCCCCTTCCCGGTCGTGGAAATAGGCGCTTCGGGAATCGCCGGTGAAAAGCGCGGTTTTCATCCCGGCCACCGCGGCGGGTTCGACATCGAGCGCCAGATCGTTTCCTGCAAAGACCGTCTGCTGCGGCAGGATGTCACGCTCATAGAGGGCATCGTATAATTTCCTGAAAAGCAGCATATCGGGTTTTGCGACGCCCCATTCGAACGAAAAAATGGTGAAATCCGGATCGAAAAGTTCGTTGAAATCCTCGTAGATCCCTTCGCTCTGGTCCCGAATGAGCAACGTAAGGTCGATCGGGGTATAGAATTGCGCATTCGACACGATACCCAGGGTGATCGAAGCGTCACGCAGCCCGGAAAGCGCCTCGGTGACGCCGGGGTACAACCGGCGGCCAAGCGAAAAAAAGTTATACGCATAGGCAACGTGACGGGAGAGATCATCGTTCATGCCGCTCGCCGGATCCGGCTGAAATCCGTGTCGCTTGAGCATGAGGATGATGGTGTTCCATACCTCCTCGACTTTTATCTCCGGATTGGCGATGCCGGGCCGGCGCGCCTTTTCGCGGCGAAGCGCGATGAGCCCGCAGTAAAGATCGTACAGGGTGTTTTCCGGCAACGCCTCCGGATTCATCGCCACGAGATAGTCGGTAAAGCCGAACAGGGAGGCAACTCTGCCGCATGCGTTAATCAAAAGATTCCGCCGTCCGGTTTCATCGTCCATCCCTTCCCGCCAGTAATTGACGAGCGTGCCGTAGACGTCGAATATAACGGCGCGGATATCGGTCAGCATCTCACCGGTCGAAGGATAGGCGACGGCCTCCAGCGAGCGTTCGGCGCCGCCGGGATATTGTTCATGCAATTTCCGGGCAAATTCGGCTAATTCCGACACGGATACCCTTTCATCTTTTCAATGATTATAAAATACTTATTCTGTTGAAAAATAACTCCTTTGCGCGCGCGGCGCGGAGGAGGCAGCGCTATTAAAACTGATAACCACTGGTGGAAGAACAGGGTAACGGAAGCGGACGAAAAAAAACGCCCCTTAACAGGGGCGTTGGAGTTGCGGCCATGGACAAACGCGCACCGGCGCGGTCGGCGTTGGCGCGGTTACCAGATAACCTTCTGCATGAATTTCCCGCCGTTATTCGTAATCTGCCCCAGATAAATACCGTGCGGCAACGAGGTCATTTTCACGGCGGTCACCCCGGAGGGGAGATCCCATCTGCCGATGAGCCGGCCCTGGGCATTGAAAATTGCAAATTTGGCCGAGGAGGTCGTGCCGACCAGCTGGGCGGGCGCATAGACGCAGAGCACGCTGCCGATCCGGCGGATCGAAAACCCCTCTTTGCGGGCCGCTGCGGTTGCCGACGCGAAAGGACTTGAACGTACCGACGTAGCGGCAGGGGTCACGGAGGTGACGGTCGCGGTCGTTCCGGCCAATCCTCCGCCTTCGGCGCTTACGGTAATCGGACCGCCCGTTGTACCCGCGCGCAATAGAATCGTGGCAATACCGGCCTGGGCGGCCATCGGGTTGTTACCGATAAGCGTCCCGGCGCCTTTGGTGATCGTAAAGGTTATATCGTTCGCGGCGGTCGGCACGACCTGGCCGTTCGAATCCAGAACCGAGGCATAGATGATGGCGAAGTCCGAGCCATCCGCGGCAAGTTGCAAACCGGCGGTATCGATGACCATTTCAATACTTTTTGGAGCGCCCGGCGTGCTGACCTGATAGGTCGCGACCACGGCGCCGCCGATCTCACCCTTTGCCAATAAGGTGCCGGCCTGGAACGAGGGAACGGTGAAGGTAAAATACGGATGTTCCAGATTGGCGACCGTGTCGCCCGTACCCGGCCCCTGCGTCGCGATCAGGTTATTGTTTAAGTAGAGCGATACCTGGTCGCAGTTGCTGAACACCCTGACCTTGAGCGACGACGATGCGTTCCATCGCGAAGCGATAAACACCATGGGTCCGCCCTTTACCGCGGGGACCAGCGTATCGCCGGGACTTCGCTGACTTTGGAAGAAATAGGCCGAATATTTAGGGATGCGGAAAAGATCAATTGCTCCAGACCCCGTCAAGGGCATCAGGCTCCATGTCTGGTAATCAAACGCCGACCAGAGCGCATCGCCGGTGAGCCACGAAAGCCCCAGGTTCTCGCTGCGGCCGATTGCATGATTCATGGCCTGGAGCACGAGCGAATCTTCCGGGGCGGTTCGCAATTCCCGGTCCGCGCAGCCGACGACGGCTGTAGCCGTCTC
>Ga0187851_10001034_pt1 | contig 27205 bp, 18 predicted proteins | sample June2016WEW_6_10_FD_132997 | JGI IMG/M metagenome (GOLD analysis project Ga0187851, IMG submission 132997) | Peatland microbial communities from SPRUCE experiment site at the Marcell Experimental Forest, Minnesota, USA - June2016WEW_6_10 | ecosystem: Environmental > Terrestrial > Soil >...
CGTGTACTTTACGTCGTCGGCGTAGGAAGTCTCCGGGGGTTGCGCCACCGACACCGTGTATCCGTCCTTCTCAAGGATCTTAGCGACGGCCTCCCAGCCGGAGCCGTCGGCGAATGCACCATGTACCAGGACGACGTTCTTAATGCCGGTCGGCTGGGCGGATTGCGCCGCGGCGACATTCTCACTCCCCCTCAACAGCAGAGTCGTGGCGATCAGCGCGACAGTGAGCGTAGGAACACCATAAAGCTTTTTCATGACTATTCTCCTCTCCGGTTTTGGTTTCAATGAATGATCGAAGCTCGACGTCTTTACATTCTCGAGTTTCTTGAGCCAACCGCCGTGGGAAGGAGATCAGCGGCACTCAGGGCGCGAGCTTGGAGGAAGCTTATTCGCAGGGCAATCCATTTGCATCCCCACGACGAAGCATTTTGCGATGACCGAGTCGAGTTCTTGTGCAATGCCTCGACCGAGGCATGGCGTGCTCCTTCCGATGCGCCGGGCGGCACTGTTACTTGTTCATTGATTGTTGGAAATTGGGAGGTGCACGACGTTACGGCTGATCTCGCTTAGAGTCGGAAATGACGATCTCGCGACGACCGAAAAGACGCGCATCTAGTGAAAACGCACCGGGACCAAGCAGTGCGAGTGCAATACAGATGATCGCTAGGTTTAGATGGACCATGGAGCTTCCAAGAGTTGGAGTTTGGAACGACGGTAACAGTCCCAAGTTTATAATCACGTTTCCGACAGCGGCCAATCCGCAGCAGATCGGCGTAAGAAATCCCACCAGGATTGAACCGCCAGTGAGGACCACAATACCACCAATACACCCAGAAGTCGCAGTCTCATGAACTGGGGAGGACAAAATAAAAATACCCTCAGCGGCCACGTTGAGCGCAACAACGAACCTGAGGAAGAGAAGGCCCCCTCCGGGAAACCCGCTTGGAAACGCAGAAAATAGCCTTTGCAGCGGACACCTCCCGTATCGCAGAGGTCACAGCAACTCAAACGTAATTGAGGAATGCAAAGATGTGATGCCTCGAAAGAGGCATTTTTCTAGACTTATGTGATGCAGCGGACGGGCATGGTCTAAAGGCGAATGATGCCACGCCGGAGTCCTATTGTGACGGCTTCTGTCCGATCAGAAGCGCCGAGTTTCTCTAAGATGTGCTTCACGTGGTTCTTCACCGTCTCCTCGGTGATAAACAGCAGAGCTGCTACCTCTCCGTTCCTTTTGCCGATCGCAATCTTTTCGAGAACCTGAATCTCGCGCCCGCTGAGAAACTCGTTTCCGATATGCTCGGCCAGTTGCGCGGCCACTTCAGGGGGCACCTGTCTCTTGCCTGCATGGACTCTCCGAATCATTTCCAGAATCTGCTTCCGGGGCAGGCTCTTCAGGAGATAGCTTTGCGCTCCCGCATCGAGCGCGCGTCGGATTTCTGCGTCCCCTTCGAAGGTTGTCAGTACAATCACACGGGCGCTGGGGAATTGAGCACGAATCGCAATGAGAGCTTCGATCCCGCTCATGTCAGGAAGCCGGAGGTCCATCAAAGTGATGTCGGGCCGAAGCTCCTGAAACAAATGGATCGCTTCACGACCAGTGGATGCTTCCCCTGCCACATCCATATCCGTTTCGTGGCGAATAACGGCGACGATACCAACTCTCATCAATGGATGGTCGTCAACACACAAGACGCGAATCTTAGTCTCTGAGCTCATTTTGTTTGTCCCGCGCCCTCCTTCCGCTGTCGTTAAACCACTCTCGCCCAAGCCAACTAAGCCACCGGGGCGTCGACTTGCCCGAATCGTCTTGAAACGCAATGTGGCCAGGAACCATCAGTTCGATTTCAGTTCCTGCTCCCAGCTTGCTTCGCAGTTTGAGAGTAGCTCCAATTCGTCGAGAACGCTCGCGCATTCCTGACAGACCCCAATGACCGTCGCGACCGCCTTGAAGGATCGAGGGGTCGATCCCCCGGCCATCGTCCCTCACCAGTAATCTCAACTGCGTTCTTGCGTATTGAATTTCGACCTCGATTGTCGCTGCCTCAGAATGAACGTAAGCGTTTACGATTGCTTCTCGCCCGATGCGGTAGATTTCATTCAGGATTTCCGTTCTGACGACACGCGCGGCTCCCTGCGCGACGACCCGGAACACGATTGTACCCTTGTGAGGGAATTCTTGTTTGACGCGCTGAAACACCTTGGCCAAATCATTGTTTTCGGTGTCCTCGAATCTAAGACCCCGCAGTGCCATCCGGCCTTCCTCTGTTACCTGTCGCAGCGTCGCGAGTACATTTTGCACGAGACCTCTGATCGGAGAATCCTTCGCCAATTGGTCTTCGGCCAGATCAAGCTGGATCGACGCGCTTAAGGCTCCTTGCAACAGGGTGTCGTGCAATTCACATGCGATTCGTTCCCGCTCGTCTAGCCTCTCCTCCATCCTGGTTCGAACGTCTGCCGTCACTTGATTCATGCGAAGGAGATAGAGCAGCCACAGTACCGCAAAGCTGAAGACGATGCACATTGAGAGGAACCACAGTGACTCCCACCAGGGTGGAAGAATCTGAATACGTAAGGTCGCTCCGGACTCACCCCATTGACCATGACTCGTCGCCGCTTCCACGCGGAACGTATAAGAGCCTTGCGGCAGCGTGGTATAGGCCGCGACACGGTGATCGCTGTCGACTGTGTTCCACCTTGCATCTAGGCCCTCGAGCTTATACCGGTAACGAATGCTCGCGGAATTCAAATAGTTCAGGGCGGAGAACTCAATGGCGAACATGTTTTGCCCATGTGAAAGAGTGATTTGAGTCGTGTGTGTAATTGCTTCTTTGAGAATTGAGTGTTCCCCTAAGCGAACCGAGTTGCCGAACAATTGGAAATCAGTCAGCACTATCGGAAGAACGGAGTTATCGACAACAATTCCCTCTGGGACAAAAGCTGTCAGTCCGCTGAACCCACCAAAGAACATCTCCCCTGTCGCACTCTTAGTGCATGCACCCCAGCCAGTCAGATCTGGACCAGGCAGTCCGTCTGCGACCGTGTAGTTCTCGAATGTGTTCGTATGGGGGTTAAAGGTCGAGATTCCTTCATTTGTACTCATCCACAACGACCCACGCTTGTCTTCGAGAACACAACTTACGACGTTGCCATTCATTCCCTGATCTTCACCGTAGGCCGTAAAGTTCTTGGCCGTTGGGTCAAATTTGTCTAAACCATTTTGCGTGCCGACCCACATGATTCCCAGATGATCGAAATAGATAGAATTCACACGGCTGTCGCTCAGACTGCGCGGGTCGTCGGGGTCGTGACGATAAACCGTGAAGCTCTTGGTAGACAGGTCGAACCGATCAAGTCCAATGTCGCCGCCTAGCCAAAGGTCTCCATTGTTATCAAGAGCAATGGCGTTATAGTGGGGATGGCTGTTTTGATCCGGTTTATATGTGCTGAATTGCCCGCTGGGCGCGTCAAAGCGGCAAAGGCCATCCCAGGTTGCTCCCCAGAGCATTCCGGCGCGATCCAAGAGCATTCGCTCTACGACGCTCTCTTGACAGTTCGACGAAGCAAAATCTCCTGGATTCAGATAACCTTTCAATTCGCTCGTGCGCCGGTCATATTGCTTGAGACCTTGGCCCGTTCCGAACCACAGCGTATCTCGACCTTGTTCGAGTATCGAAAGCACAGTGGCACGGCTGTTATCAATAGGTCCAAAAGTCGAATACTTATCGGTCTCTAGATTAATGAGTGTCACACCCCGATCTGTGCCGACCCACAACACATCGCCACGATCCACGTATAGGGCGCTGACCAACGGTGCACGTAGACTGCTCGGAGCACCTGGCATATATGTGACTTTTTCGAAAGAGGGATGTTTGGTTGTAAAGAAGTTTGGACCAGCTTGATGCAATCCAACCCAGATCGTATCGTCACGATCCACAAATAGGGCAGCCACTCGATTATCAGTTAAGCTATCGCTATCTCCCATATGGTTGACGTAGCTGACGAAGTAATGGTGCTCGTGATCAAACTCCACTACACCGTTCTCTGCACCGAACCACATGTTTCCGTCATGGTCTTCCGCCATTGCATAAACACGGTTATTTAGCCGATCAATGCGCGAGTATGGACTAAACCGGTAGCGAGTGAATTTACCCGATGTCAGATCCAAAGTCGCAGGCAGTCCGTCGTCTCCATAGACGACCCAGAAAACACCAGAACGATCTTCATGGAAGAAGGCGCCGAGACCGGAATAGGGGAGGTCAATGTGTCGCACAACCTTACCGGTTGTGCGATTTAGCTGATCGAGTGACCGTGAAGTGGCGACCCAGAATCGACCTTCTCTGTCTTCACCTGTCGACTTTATGTCGTCATCGCCGACCGTAGTCGGGTCCCTGGGATTGTGAAGGAATCGAGTCGAGTGACCTGTCGCTGGGTCAAGCCGGAAGAGACCATTATTCGTAGACAACCAAAGCAGGCCGGAACTGTCTTGGCTGATGTCCGTTACTACTACTGAAGGACCATTGATGTTGGACGTGGTCAAGGGAAAGCGCGTGAATGACTCCGTCGCGGGATCAAAGCGGTCGAGGAACTGATCAGATCCGACCCAGATGAAACCTGAGCGGTCCTTGAACAATGCATGAATGTATACACCGCTGAGACTGTTAGGATTTTGTCGATCGTGATGAAACACCTTGCAAGTATAGCCATCAAAACGATTCAGGCCATTTTGCGTACCGAACCAAATGAATCCTTGGTCATCCTGCACAATGTTCGATACTCGCGTTTGGGAGAGACCAGAGGCGCCTGGGAGCTTCCAAAACCTTATTCCTCCACCTTCGCGAATCGGTAACGTGAGGGTCGCAGTCAGTCGACTTTGACCTTCAGCCAGCGAAGGTACAGCAAGCGCAGGGCAACTCAAAACGACCGCACCAATCAGAAAGGCGCGGCGGCTACAGTGAAAATGGCGCACCGCAAGCGGCTTTTTCTCCTTAACGGGCTTCATGACAGTCGACCAGACCTCCAGACGAACTCATGATGAGCACGCTCCTAACAGATTTGCAGTGTACAGAACGCGGCGCTCATAGCTCCATACCTGCATAGGAGGCGGCCGCGCAAAACTGTAACTTGTACTCCTCAAAGCATCATCAAACTGGCTCAAATGTTAACTTTTGTCAGGTCCTATAACTTCGAGCCGCGTCACAGGTTGCTTTGGCTCCGCGCTTTTCCCTCTAGCGTCTTGGGCCCTGTGCTTGCTCCGCCGTGCCAAATCGCCAATGCACTCATCGAAGCCGATCAGGCCCCGAAAGTCGGCCAGTGTTACGAATCCAATCCAACTGGCCGTAAAACCGGGTATTAGGCAGTTGAGAATTGGAATGGCAGACACAGATTTCACTGACGAATTAAACTCTTGATCCGCCGCAGTGGAGGGCGGAAATCATTCGCGGGCTGTCGTATCGCACGGCTTGCCTCCGCACAATGCGCCGGTAATTCCTTTGCCTTGAGTAATCGTGTAGATGCGATCGACCGCAGGCAGCTTGAGAATTTCCTTGTCGCCTGAAGGCCAGTGAATCTCAAGCGAGCCCGCGTCGGTCGCATCACCCAATCCGAAGTGTAGTCGGCGGTCGTTGGCTGAGATATAGCTGCCGCTGGCGAGAACATCCTGACGCTGACGCATACCGTTCGCCGTCAGGTACGCTGTGGCGCAGGTGGCGTCGCGTGGACTTTTAGGGCCGCCCACGAGCTGGACCTCGACCCAATGATGATGGTCAGGATTCACGTTGCGCAGCAAAACGGGCGGACCGTCGATGGGATTGATGATCACGTCGATCTTGCCATCGTTGAAGAGGTCGCCGAACGCCGCGCCCCGCGCAGGAATCACATCGGCGAGCCCCGACCCGTTGACTGGCTGTACGTACTCGAACCTGCGATCTTTGCGACCAGGATCGGGCACGTTATGAAACAGCAGCGGGCGTTCGGCGAAGCTCGTGCCCCAGGGATGTTGATCGACTTGGGGATAGACATGGCCGTTGACCATGAACAGGTCGAGCCAACCGTCGTTGTCGTAGTCGATGAAGCCATCGCCCCAGCCAACGAATGGAATGGTGGTTTGCGCGATGCCCGCGCGATAGCTCACATCAGAGAAGCTATCGTCACCGTCATTGTGATAGAGCACTTTATAGTCGTCGCCGAAATCCGTGACGAAAAAGTCGACCAGGCCGTCATTTTCGTAGTCGCCGGCAGCAATTCCCATGGAAGCGATCTCGCGCCCATCTTCGTTGAGCGCAAAACCCGAGAGATAGCTCTGATCGTCAAAGGTGCCGTCGCCCTTGTTGATATATAGAAAATTGGGCTCGGAGTCGTTGCCTACCACCAAGTCTGGCCGCCCATTCCCTTTGAGCGAGATGAAGATAGACGTGAAACCGTAATAGGGCCGCTTGTCCTCGACGCCCGCCTTCGCCGTGACGTCTGTAAAGGTGCCGTCGCCGTTGTTGCGAAAAAGGTGGTCAGCTTCGCCGGGCAAACCCCGTGGCCCGCAGTTCACCGCCGCGCCGCGATACTGGCAGAACGCATAGTTCATTGCCTTGCTGCCGCCAATGGGAAGGTTGTCGCGATCGAAGTGAACGTAGCCTGAGACGTAAAGGTCCAGCAGACCGTCACCGTCGTAATCGCCCCAGGCCGAACCCGACGACCAATTGCCTAATTGCACGCCTGCTTTCTCCGCCACATCGGTGAAGGTCCCATCGTGGTTGTTGTGATAAAGACGGTTCTTGCCGTAGTTGGCGACAAAAAGATCAAGCCAGCCGTCGTTGTCGTAGTCGGCCACCGAACATCCGTACCCCCAGCGATCGTTGGTCACGCCTGCCTGTGCGCTCACATCGGTAAACGTGCCGTCGTGATTGTTATGAAAAAGCGCCGCATGCGGAGGTTCTTCTTTGCCGTTGAGCGCATCGAATGTCGATCCGTTTACCAGGTAGATATCGAGCCAGCCATCGTTGTCGTAATCGAACAGGCAAACACCCGAACCGTTCGTTTCGACAATGAACTTCTTGTCCGGAGAGCCCATCTTGTGTTGCCAGCCGGAGAGTCCAGCCTGCTTCGTGATGTCCCGGAATACGACGGGACCTTGATCGACAAACCCGCCGGCCGTGATTGGCCTCTTCTGTTCATCGTACTCAGCGGGGGCAGCGATTCCTGAGGCAACGCCGCCTCCCATGCCGCCGGGCTGGGGTTTTTGCGTTTCCTGCTGTGCCCGGCTTACGCCGGGAAGAATTACGGCCAAGCCGATGCCGCCAAGAAGGAGTGCGCGAGGCAGGAACAAAACCGATCCTCCGCGAATGAACGATCGCTATCTCATTCTAAGCGTCCCAAGTACGGCATCAGTCGGAGTTCGCGGACCGCGCGCCGCAATCGAAAAAGGCTGCGAGGCGCCTGCGGGCTACCAGAAGTACGTGGCTTCGATTTTTGGGGAACCCGGGCCGCCGTCGATGATCTGCGTGCTCAGGACGACTTCGAAGTTCTTCTTGTCGCCAGCCTGATGAGCGAGCCTCATCAATTGCGTCAGATCGGCATTGTCGGTCAGGAACTCCCCCGCCACCCGCGTTCCGCCGCGGCCGATGCCGGCGGCAACGACCGCGACCTTGCCTGTGTCGTTGTCGGTGAATCTCGCCACGATGGCGTAATCGCGATAGATGTTGGTCGCCATCTGCACGCCGCGGTCTACGCTCCAATTCGACCGTCCGGGCGAAGTGCTGTCTGCGATCCAAAGATGTTTCATGTCGACATCGTTGGCAAAGTGATAACGAAGCGAGTTGGTGAGGCGCAGCGTCCAGGCATTGTCGTAGGCTCCCACAAACACCGTCGGTCCGCGGCGCAGATCATCGAGAGTGGAGGCGCCCTCGCCCTTGAGCGTGTACTGCTTGCCGCTGGACTGAAGGACGCCGGCGATCTTGATCGTGGCGCTCAGATCGTCGATCACTACGGCGGTCAGAGAATCGTTCAGCTCTATCTGGCGCGATGGCTGACTAGCGTCGCGCAATACGATCACCGAGTACTCGTTCTGGTCGGCGATGCAGAGCATGACCGGATCGTTAGTGTCGATCAAGGGTTGCCAGAACTCGTCGAATCCCGAGCGGTGCATTCGCTGCCATAGCCAAATCGATCCCAGAGCCACCAGCCCCGCGACAACCACCACCAGCGCTAGGGCAAGCAGCCAACGAGGCCGGACGTGCGTGACAGGCGGGGCCACTTGCTCAAGCGGTGTGGTGGCCACCGTATCGATCTCCGGCAGGCCCAAATCGTCGCCGCTCCTGGGGCGGTGAAACTGCGGAATATAGGAGCCCGAGGGCAGGCTGATGCGCAATTCTTCTTCGTGCGCAGCATCCTGGTAATACTGGGCCATCCGCTTGCGGATTTCGGCTGCTGTCACGCGGACAATGGGGTCGGCGGCAGTATCATAGGCGACATCGCGCCCGAAAATCTCAATGCCGATCGTCCGTTCCTTTATGTTTTCGGAATCTCCTGCCAGGGTACGATCGACCACGAAGCGCAAGAAATTTGGCAACCGCTTGCTGTGGCTGAAATAAGGGCTCGCAAACAAACGCTCGAGCTGTTCTTCGATCGCCTGTCTTGCTGCCGTGCTTACGCCGTGCTGGGCCGTAGTAGCTTCACTCATACTTGGTCACAACAGGAAGCGATTATAACTCGCTTTATCCTACCGTCCCTGCCGGATCGCCACGCGGATTGTAAACATCTGATAGGACATGACATAGGGAGATAATTTACCTGATAAGAGATTCGCACTTTCCGTAAGGACCTGTGTAATCGCACCGTAAAGACCTTAACAGTTTCTCAATCGAAATGCCTAGAATGGTCTCCGCAATCTGGTTACCCGTGGAGATCGACTCGAATGGCTCGTGTAGTCGGCCCGTGGAGTTTGGCCGTTCAGGGAAGATAGCAACAGGAGGCTTCACATTGAAGATGAATCGAATACCAAAGTCTCGGTGGTACTGGAGTGGAATCGCAATCTTGCTTGTCGTAATGGCGGGCATCACTCCCTGGTGCAACTCCCAAATCGCAACAACCACGGCATCGCTCTCAGGGACGGTCACTGATCCCTCGGGAGCTGTCGTCCCTGGCGCCCTTGCGACTCTGTCGAGTTCGGAAAACGGCGTGACACGGGAGTTTAAGACAGATACCGCCGGCAGGTATGCATTCAGTCAGTTGCCGCCGTCCTCCTATACCCTGACGGTGAAAATGCAGGGTTTCCAGATCTACAAACAGACCGGAATCGCTCTTGATGCCGCTCTGACTGCCACGCAAAATGTCATCCTGAGTGTCGGCGCCGAGTCTCAAACGGTCACCGTGGCGGCTGACGCATCCGTATTAAACACCGACAACTCCAACGTAGCCGCCAGTCTCGACGCCAGGCAGATCGTGGAGTTGCCGCTGAACGTGCGCAACATTTACGGCCTGGCTACGCTCAACTCTTCCGTGCAAAACACGTCGGAAGGGCAGCTGCTCCTGGGCGGTGGTAGCAACACCACGGACACCGCGGATCAGGACATTTCGTTTATGAACTTCGCTGGCGGCTTTTTTGGAACGACGGCCTTCCTGGTGGACGGATCATGGGATACCGACACTGAGTGGGGCGGGGTCATCTTTGTCCCTGGCGTTGACGCGGTTCAGGAGTTCAAAATCCAAAACAACTCCTTTACCGCTCAGTACGGGTGGAGCACAGGCAATGTGGTCAATGTCGTCACCAAGTCTGGAACGCGCGACTTTCACGGTTCGGCATATGAGTTTTATTCCAACAACAACTTCAATGCCCTGAATTATTTCCAATCACCGGGCAGTTGTCAGGGTCTGCTCAAAACAAACCTCTGCACCTTTAGCCGCAACCAGGTTGGTGGAACTGCCGGAGGCCCGTTGTACATCCCGGGCCTCTATCAACAGCGTGACAAGACTTTCATCTTCGGCCTCTACGAGCACTTTCACGCCAATACGCCGTCGCCCTCCGAATACACCGTGCCAGATACCAACTTCCTGGCCGGCAACTTCTCCGAGCAATTGTCAACCACTGCTTCGGGCACCGATGCTCTTGGCAGACCCATCTATAACGGTCAGATCTACGATCCGCGCAGTGGTCACGCCATTACGGCCGGGCAAGTGGATGCGAAGACACCCGCCAATCCGTATGGAACAGGGTTGGTGGCAACGCAGACTGGCTTCATCCGCAATCCGATTCCAGGAAATATTCTGACCAACCTGCCCGGCTACACACCCGATCCCGTTGGCGCCAAACTGCTCAGCTATTTTCCGGCGGCGAAAACGCCAGGCAATGTGCCCAATAACCTGGTTTTGGCAGGAGAGGCGCCCACATATTGGGATGAGTACGGGATCAGGGTCGACCACAACTTCAACAGCAATACCAACGCCTATTTCCGTTACTCTTACAAGAATGAAGCAAAAACCGGCGCCGCCGATAACTGGGGATCCGATCCGGCAGGCCAAGGCAATCAGCGGCCCAACAACCGCTGGGGCATGTGGGCGGGGCTTACCCATATTTTCAGCCCCACCTTCACGATGAACATCACTTCAGGCGTTCAGATTTGGCATGAAACCTCTACCAACCAATCGATCGGTTTCAACCCCTCTACCACTCTCGGACTCCCGTCGTACGTCAACCAAGAGGACCCCTTGTTTCCGACCGTCAACTTCGGAAATGGCATCTCCCAGTTGGGACCATTCAGCGGAAACACGGAGGGAGTTAACAACCACGGACCCATCGGCACAGTGGCCGTTGACCTTATCAAGTCGCTTGGCAAGAATACCGTCAACTTCGGGTTCATGGGTGTCGAGCAAGTCTTCGACCAGTACAACTATTACTCAGATTCTCTTACATTCGACGGCAACTACACGGGCGGCCCGAATCCACTGGCCGGAACGCCGGGAGTAAGCTTCACCGGCAACGGAGTGGCTGAGGCGCTTCTCGGCGTTATGGACGGTGCAAGCATCGGAACACCTACTACGCCCTATGTGTCGAATCATCTTTTTGGCGGATATGTGCAAGACGATTGGAAACCGACTCGAGAGCTGACCCTTAACCTGGGCATGCGCTATGAGATTCAGACACCCTACACTTCGCGCCATAACCAAGGTTCGATCTTCAACCCGGACGCGCTGAACCCACTCAGCTACTCGGCGGGCGAGCCCTTGCTGGGCGCGCTCCAGTTCCTTGGGCCCGGTAACCGGTACATCTATAACGCGAACTACAAAAACATCGCGCCTCGCCTCGGATTCTCATACCAGGTAATTCCACGGGCGGTGATTCACGGTGGGTACGGAATCTTCTATCCGGAAGCAGTGAGCAGTTCCGGCTCAATGGATACCGATGGTTTCACCGCAACAACCAACGCCAACCTGAGCCTCGACGGCGGCATCACTCCAAATCCGAATATCAGCACCAGCAATCCCTGGGGCGGCCAATACGCGCAGATTACCGGCAACGCCAATGGCTCGTATCAGCAAGACGGCAATAGTACCGGCGGTGTATTTCGGAACAACCCATCGCCTTACGTTCAACAGTGGATGCTGGGCGTGCAGTATGCCTTCACCGCAAGTGATCAGCTGGACATCGACTACATCGGCAATCGCGGCATTCGTATGGTCGCGGGTAGCTGGAATTACAACCAGTTGAATCCAAAATATCTCCAGACCGAAACCGCGAATCAACTTGCCGCCCTCGCACCCAATCCGCTAGGTACGGCTTTAACCAATCTCACCAATTCCACGAATGGGCGGGTCGCATCGAGCAGCTGCAGCGGGTACAGCCTTGACTCCTCGACCATTCCGTTGGCTGATACTCTTTTGGCATTTCCGCAGTACTGCGGCGTAACCCAGGACGACGCCCCCCTGGGCCAATCCCTCTACAACAGCCTGCAGGTTACTTACAACCACCGGATCAGCAAGGGGCTTACTGCGCTGGTTTCTTACACCTACTCCAAGTTTCTGGATAACGTGGAAGGCAACAATTCCTGGTCGTACAATGGAGCGGCGAACTGGGGCGCGGTTGCGAACTACTACAACATCGCCGGCGAAAAAAGCGTCGATGCGGGCGATATCCCGCAGGCACTGGTGGCCAGCTACAGCTATAAATTGCCCATTGGCCGCGGCCGGGCGGTGGGTTCCGGAATGACCCGCATGGCCGATGCTGTGGTCGGCGGATGGGAACTTTCTGGAATCGCATCCTTCAAGGACGGAATTCCATTGAGCGTCTTCGGAAACCAGTGGAACTCCTATGGCGGCGATCCCAGGCCGGATGTTGTTGCGAATCCAAAACCGGCAAATCAAAAGATAAGCAGCACAGTGCCCAACTCCTGGGCCAACATCGCATCTTTCGCCTATGCGCCGTATGGCAGTTTTGGCAACGCGCCCCGCTATCTCTCAGATCTTCGCGGACCGCATTTTACAAATTGGGACAGCGCTCTGGAGAAGAACTGGAACATTGGAGAGAACATGAGGGCTCAATTCCGGTTTGAGACTTTCAACACTTTCAACCATCCGAATTTCTATGCACCGGGACCGGGGAATATGAGTCTGTACAGTCCCGGAAGTTTCGGTCTCATTACAACCGCTTTCCCCGGCAGAGTTGTCCAGTGGGCGGGAAAATTCTACTGGTAGTCCAAACGTGAACCTTTCCAAACTCCTTCTTGTTCTGCTGGCCGGATCGATAAACGGATTCGGCCAGCAGACGCCGACCCCCAGACTGGAGTCCCTGCTTGCTGAAGCTCAACAGGCTCAAGCAGCGGGAGATTATGCGGCCGCGGCCAACGACTATAAACAGGCTGTGAGAATCGAGCCGAACATGGCGCAGCTCTGGGCCAATCTCGGACTGATGCAGCATGAGTGCGGAGATATTGGAGGTGCGATTGAGAGTTTCCAGTATGCTCGCCGTCTCGATCCTTCGCTTTACGTACCCAATCTTTTCATCGGGATCGACAGCGCGCACCTTGGGAAGGCGCAGCAGGCGGTCCCCTATTTGCTGGCGTCGGAAAAACTGAACAAAAACGATCCGCAGGCGCCACTAGCGTTGGGCCGCACGTATATCGCATTGCGAAAGTTTCAGGCGGCTGCTTACCAACTTGAGCGAGCTACTTCTCTCGATCCCAAACTCGGCGCCGCTTGGTTCACGTTGGGCATCGCCCGGCTCGATGAGGTGGAGGATGAGGCGCGCACGATGTCGGAAGAAGGCAAGGAGTCGCCGTTCTCAGGCGCCCTCTATGCCGAATCGCTGGCAAAGCAGGCGCGATTCAGCGAAGCCGCGAGCCTTTATAAAACGCTACTCGATGCCACGGATCAGCCTCCGTGCCTCAGATCGGATTGGGGATTTGCGCTCTTGCGGGCGCGTGATCTTGACGGTGCGAGCGCAGCATTCTCCTCAGAACTCTCGGCGCATCCGGAATGCGGCCTGGCGATTCTGGGCCAGGCAAGGCTGGCCCTTGATGGCGGAGATGCCGCACAGGTTGTTAAGCTGCTGAACGAATTGTGGGACCGCGACCATGGCTTCGTTGAATCGAACGTTGCGGTCCTGTTGGAAGGTTTGCCGGCGGAGAAGGCATCCGACGCTGCCGCCGCGTTGCTGGGCGGGACAAACGGAGAATTACCGCCTGATTTGAGCAGCGCTCTGATGGTTGCATTCAATCTCTCCGGCCAGCCCACAACAGAACCCGGCTCGGCGCCCGCGACGGCCAAGACAGACGCCCTTGAATTTGATGGCGCAGAGCGCACGGCGCAGCAGGACTACAAGGCCGGACACTTCGAACAGTGCGCCCGCCGCCTCGGGGCAAAACAGGCTGTTTTGAACACGCCGCAGTTGCGCCTTCTTGCGGCTTGCGCGTTTTTCACCGGCGACAATCAAGCTGCGGCCAACGCGGCGAGTATTTTGATGGCGCAGTCTTCGCATTCCCTTGACGCGCTGTATTGGTCGATCCAAGCCAATGAGCGTCTGGCGTTTGACGCTCTGGCGCGCTTTCAGGATCTTGAACCCGACTCCGCGCGAAGCCACGTCCTCCTCGGCGATATTTATCACCAGTTGGATCGGCCGGACGATGCACAGGCCGAGTACTCGAAAGCGCTGGCCCTCGCCCCCGGCGATCCCGCCGCTATGCTCGGCCTGGCGACCGTCTATCTCAGCAACAACAATTCCGCTGGAGCAACGGAGATTGCCCAGGCGGCACTCCTGCGCAGCCCGGACGATCCGGAATTGAACCTGATTATGGCCGAAGCGCTCGTCGGTGAGCGCCAATATGCAAAGGCTGAGCCGTATGTGAACAAGAGTCTCACCGGGAAGCCGCAGATGCTTCCGCGCATTCACGCGCTCATGGGCAAAGTGTACGCGGAAACTGGAAGAACCCAGGAGGCGATCGAACAACTCAAACTTGGAGCGTCTAGTGATGAAGACGGTTCGATCGAATACTTGCTTGCTCGCCTTTACCGCCAGATTGGCGACACCAAGGACGCGAGCGATGCGCTCGATCGCATGAAGACGATCAAGCAACAGCGCAACGCCCGAGGCTTCAAGCAGGTTCAGGATCCCGACCTGGCACCGCTGGAGTCGTCTGCCAGCCGTCCCGGTGCACCCTGACATCGACTCGTCCCATCTTCTCTTACTTATCCTCCCAGTCCTTCGAACTGTTTTGCATACAGGAGCCATTCATGCGTTTCTACCGCACTTTCATGTCAACAATGATCGCCTTGGCGGCGACTGCGATGGCCGGAGCACAGTCGACTTCGGCGCCGATTGCTCCACAAGCCGCTGCCAGCGTGCTTCCCGACGGAATCGAAATACGCGGTGAGGGATTAAACGAACAGATTACGGCGCTGCGCGATGACGTTCTGCGCATTCGAGCCTGGCGCGGAGATACGCCGCCTGAGGATGCGTCGTGGGCCGTGCTGGCCACGGCGCGTCATGCGGCCGTGCCTGTAAGCCCCGACAACACAGCAGATCATCTCGGATTTCGGACGAAGTCACTCGTCGTTGCCATCGATGTACACTCTTTCAAGATCACCGTCCGGGACTTAACCGGAAACATTCTGCAGCAGGATGCGCTGCCGCTGCAATTCGATGGCGATTCGTTTCGCATCTCTGAGACGATGCCGCGCGATGAGCATTTCTTCGGCCTGGGCGACAAGACGGGGCCGCTCGACCGCCGCAACGAGGCCTTTACACTCTGGAACACTGATGCCTATCGCTTCCAGGAATCCACCGATCCGCTTTACAAGAGCATTCCGTATTTCATGGCGTATCGCGCGGGGCGGGCGATGGGCGTGCTTCTCGACAACACCTGGCGAACCAACTTCGACTTCGGAAAGGACTCGCCCGAAGTTTACTCCTTTGGGGCCGTTGCCGGCCCGGTGGACTATTACGTTTTCTACGGGCCCGATCCCAAGCAGGTAGTGGAAACGTATGCATGGCTCACGGGAACGCCACCGCTTCCGCCTTTGTGGTCCCTTGGTTTCCAGCAGTCCCGCTACACGTACACGCCCCAGTCGCGTGTGCTTGAAATTGCCAATCGCCTGCGCGCTGATCGTATTCCGGCGGACGTCATATATCTGGACATCGACTACCAGGATAAAAAGCGACCGTTCACTCTTGATCGGCAAGAATTCCCCGATCTGCGTGGCATGATTTCGCAAATGAAGGCGAAGCACTTTCATTTGGTTATGATCACCGATCCGCACATAGCCGACAATCCGGGCTCGGATTATTCGCCCTATGATTCAGGCGTGGCCGGAGATCACTTTGTGAAGAATTCAGACGGCTCGGTTTATACCGGCTCAGTTTGGCCGGGGCCCAGCGTTTTCCCGGATTTCACCCGTCAGGAGACGCGCGCGTGGTGGGGATCGCTCTATCGCGAATTTCACGACGACGGTGCAGACGGTTTTTGGAATGACATGAACGAGCCGGAGATCTTCAATTCGGCCACATTCACCATACCCTTGAATGCGGTGCATCGCATCGACGATCCGGGGTTTGCGTCGCGCAATGCCACGCATGCCGAGATTCACAATGTCTACGGAATGGAGAACTCACGCGCCACGTACGACGGTCTGCGCACGCTCGATCCCAATAGCCGCCCCTTTGTGCTGACTCGGGCAACATATGCGGGAGGACAGCGGTACGCCGCGACCTGGACTGGAGACAACAGCAGCAGTTGGAACCATCTGCGCATGACCACGCCCATGCTTGAGAATCTCGGGCTCAGCGGCTTCGCATTCAGTGGCGCCGACGTAGGGGGGTTCGCCGGAACTCCCCCTCCCGATCTGTTGACGAAGTGGATCGAAGTCGCCAGTTTCCAGCCTATCGATCGCGACCACAGCGAGAAAGGCACAGGCGACAAGGAGCCGTGGGTTGGTGGGGTAGCGCAGGAGGCCATTCGACGTCATTTTATCGAGACCCGCTACGAGCTGATGCCTTACCTCTATACTCTTGCCGAAGAAGCGTCGCGCACTGGGATTCCGCTGGAGAGACCGCTGTTCCTGGAATTTCCGGACGCCACGCCCGATCGGCATCCGATTGATTTGGATGGGGCCGCCGCCGGCGAGTTTCTTCTTGGGCCCGATCTGCTCGTCGCGCCTCCGTCGTTTCCCGAAGAGCTGGACGAGTACCAGGCTGAACTCCCCGGATCTGGCTGGTACGATTTCTGGACCGGTGAGCGTGTTCGCGCGCATGCTCTTCCGCTACCCGTTACAACCTCGGTTGATCCGCCATCTGAAAAGAATGCGACCCAGCCTTTGGCTGTCGACGTGACGCCGCGCCTCGACGAGCTCCCTGTTTTCGTGCGCTCCGGAGCGATTCTGCCCATGGCGCCGCTTATCCAAAGCACCGACGAGACTCCGCAGGGGCCACTCACATTGCGAGTTTATGCGGGTGCCCCCTGCACTGGAAGCCTGTATATGGATGATGGTAAGAGTTACGCTTTTCAACAGGGAACATATTTGAGGATGAACTTCGGCTGCAGGATTACACCGCAAGGCATGGAACTCGAAATCGGGGCGCACCATGGATCTTTCCCCGCCTGGTGGAAGGAGATACGCGTCGAGATCTATGGATGGACACCGTCGTCCGGCGAGGTTTTAGTGAACGGACAAAAAGTTGCCGCACGAAGGAGCCGAGGCAAGAAAGAAGTGGTTTTCCTTACGGCGGATGACGGCAACGGATCAAAGGTGGAATTTCGGTAAGGTGTGTCTCGCCAAAATGAATTCGGGCCGCAGACTTGTCCGACTACTAACTGTTACCACGAGCAGTTGTGGCGCGAAGCTTGATAGGGCGTGGCCCGATTTTGCAAAAAATCGAAATCTGCACGAGGAATGGCCAACTAAGCACATTTGGCTTTGGTTCCGTGTTGCGTTGCCAAAACGCAAGATCGGTCGGGCCAAACGCGGTGAGGTCGGATCGGAGGTCCACACCCACCAAGCCTCAGCATCGACAAGACCTTCGCAATCCACCTGGCCGTAAAACCGGCTTCTCGGCCAAATACACCAGACACTTGAATCCCGCCTCTCGCCCGACTTTCTGCGTGATAATGGACGTTATGAACCGCAAACGGACGGTCCCGGAGGGTCTCTCGTTCCGCCGTTCAGGAGCCTGAAAGCCCGCTTTGCTTCTTCGCGGGGGGATGTCGCGGCTGACTTCCGATAACGTCTTTTTCTCGCAAGTCAGAAAAACGGGCGCGGCTGCCCCTGGGATTCGTATCCTTATATATATATTTCCGACGCCCAGGCCTGCTGCGCGCGAATGCAGATGCCGATTCCATTCGCATCGAACGAGTTGATCCGTAGTACTGAACCCCGTCAGTCTCGCCTTTCTTGATTTACCTATGAAATTCAACCCTAAGCAGGGGCCTCACTGTGCCAAAGGTGTGCCGCCTTTATTGGAGGCAGGACCTAACCGGCTCTTCTATATAGATACGAGCCAACGCCCGGGAAACGTTTTTTCCCGGGCGTGGGCATTAGTTAACCGTTGCCGGCAGAAATGTGAAGCTCGCGGCCTGACCACGAATGCGGGTGCGCAATGGAAGGGGCCAGCTCACGAGAGGGCGACCTAACGTCACAAGAGCTACTCACGGGCGCTGCCGATCCACGGGGATGAAACAGGCGCAGTTCACACACCCCGGCGCCTTAATCAAGGGCTTGTTCTCCTTAATGCGGAACTCCTGGAGCGCTTGCTTGCCTTGAACCACCAGCGCGCCGCCTCTTCGCAGGAATAGACTGCGGCGGCGCTACAGGGGCACTTACCGCAACTGGCTGGTCGCCTTTGATCGAATACCTGGCGTGGCCGAAGCGGGAGGTCCCTCTTTTGAAGTTTCCATCACCACATCATGTGCAGGTTCTTGCACCGAGGGTCTTCCATTGCGATCCCCACATGCCGGCACCGAGGATCCTCTAGCTCGATAGCTGTGTCTTTGAATATTACGAGAGAGAGACCGCTGCATCGAGGGTCTTCCATCTCAATTTCCACGCCACAGATAAGGTTCTTGCATCGAGGATCTTCTATCTTTATCGCCGCGATCTTGCACCGAGGGTCTTCCATTTCAATCACCACGCTATTGAACGGGCTCTTGCACCGAGTCCCCTGTTACCCCGCATTGACAAGGGTTTCTTGCTCGGTGAAATGATCGTGCAGAATCACATTAAGCAGCGCCCTATGGACACGGATGCGACCGTTGTACTCAATAAGGCCAAGCTTGCGAAACCGATTCATGAAGAAACAGACACGGGAGCGGGTGGTCCCGACCATCTCTGCCAATGTATCTTGCGTGATGGGAGGGAGAAGGGGTTCGGGTGACCCCGGCTCACTTAATTCGGCCAGCAGCAGGAGAACCCTGGCCAATCGCTTTTCGCTGGAGTTGAAAAGCTGATCGACAAGATCGGCCTGGGTTCGCATACTCCGGGCCAGCAGGAATTTCAAATACATCTCTGAGAAGGAACGCTCCTCGTGCATCACGCGGATCATCTCCTCCCGCGCTATCTGCAGCGCCGTACAAACCACAATGGCGGTGGCAGTCGCCAAATGGAGCGCACCCACGCTCGCGAGAGATTCCTCTCCAATGAACTCCCCGGAGGAGAGCAGCCCGACCGTGGCTTCCTTGCCGTCCTGCGAAACGACTGTGAGTCTTGCGCTGCCCGTCCGAAGATAGAAGATGGAGTCAGCCGGGCTTCCCTGCGAAAAGAAGACCTGCTTTGGCTGCAAGTGGACGACTTTTCGTCCCACTCCGGCTTCTTCTAGAAAGGTGGCGAGGTCAAAGGTCATGCTTCTCACCCCTGACACTTGAATGGCCCGTCCCGGATGCGGTCTTCACGGGAGCAGTTCGGAAGGGTACGTGACCGCTTCAGACTTGAGGAAGCCCAGATTGCCTTTTTGGCTTCCCGGATGCTCACCATTCTACTCTCATCCGCAATAGTGGGTGCGATTCTTTGCCTTCGAGGAGTGTCCTCTGAGCGTTAGCGCGTTGCTGGGGAGACAAACGGCGGAATGTTCAGAATTGGCGAACTTCTGGATTATCGGCAACCATAGCCGGCCATGCCAGTCTCTTACCGCTGTTTGGCCAGCGATGATGGCCAATTTTGAACACCTCGCGCCAGCAAAGCGATCTTAGGGTACTCCCAATTTCCGTCGCGATTTTCCACCGATTAAGAGCTCGTTTTTCACCGTACACCTTTCGTGCATTTAGCCGTAAAATCCAGACAAGCTGAATCAGGTAGCCTCCATCCTGCGGTTTCCGGTTTCCTGCGCGTATCCAAATCAGGAGATCGGCAGGGCGGAACCATGCTCCATTAAGAAAGACTCAAGCCCCCCGTTTGCGGCGTTCACATTGTGCGGCTCAAATCAGTAGGGGGAGCTTGCGAAATTCGTCGTGAAATTGTGTTTGCCGTCCGGAACCGGGGAAGGGTAAAGATTTCTCGTTGATGACAGGAAGACGCGCGCCTCTGAGCTCTTGAAAGAGCTTAGTGATTGTTCCTTTCGCAGATTCTATTGTGTAGGCTATGAAAAGCTTGTTTCCGCTGGACTCGAATTCGCGTCCAGCCAGGAGAGCAGACAACGGATGCTGCCGGCGGCCATAGCTACACAGGAGTCAGCTGCTCCGTAATACAGGTGAATGGTGTCTCCATCCGCGCCGATGGTTTGTCCGCACGGAAACACGACGTCGCGCACATCTCCGACGCGCTCGTAGGGGGCTTCCGGGCCGAACATCCAAGAGTCTCCACGTTGCAGGCAAATCTCTGGGCGTTCAAGATCGAAGAGTGCAAGGCCCAGCCGATAGATGCTTCCCGAGGCCGTTTGCCGCACTCCGTGGTAGATCATCAGCCAGCCTTTGGGCGTTTCGATGGGCGGAGAGCATAGGCCAATTTTGTTGGCATCCCACCATCCTCCGCGGCGCGCTTCGAGGATGAGCTTATGACTTCCCCAATGCCGCAAATCTGGCGAATAGGATATCCACATATGAGCGCCAAGAGCTGTCATTGGCCGGTGAATCAGCGCCCAACGACCGCCAATCCTCCTGGGCAACAGCGCCGCATCTTTATCCTCAGGAGACATGATTACGCCGTAGCGCTCGAAGCTTCTGAAGTCCCTGGTGAACGCCAAGGAGACTCCCGGACCACCGCGCGCAAATGAAGTGTAGGCCACCGCGTACTGCTCGAGTTCCGGAACGTAAGTGATGCGCGGATCTTCGATGCCCCAGATTTCTTCGGGATATTCTTTGGGACTCGCCATCAGCGTTGGCTGGGCATCGATACGCCATCCGTCGAATCCGTTCGGCGAACGCGCGGCGCAAAGATGCGATAGTCCGCTCCGGCCTTCAACGCGGCAAAGCAGCAAGGTGTCGCCGTCGGCTAGCAGTACGGCCCCAGCGTTGAAGACACTGTTAATTGGATAGGGCCAATCTTCACGGCTGAGGATCGGATTGCCGGAATAACGCGTGAAAAGCGGAGCGTCGGGAGATAATTTCTGTCCGTACTGTTCGAGAACCGAGGAATCTTGCAATGAATCAAGAACCGTATTCATATTCAAGACGTGACACTCATTTCCAAGTACGTTGCTTCTGCGCTTGCTGCTGCAGTGGTCTGCATATCGAGCCTCGCGAATCTCAATCTATCGCTTCTGCGCTTCCATTTGGTCTTCTCCGATTGGTTCAGAGATGTGCAAGAAACGGACCGGAACCAGAAACCGGCCATTGGTCCCTTCGGCAATGCCCTAGTGTCACATTGAAAACTGTTACCTTTGCTGGCTCAATGGCCCGTCCGCTCCGTTGGCTGATACTTCGGCGTCATTACGCACGTGCAGTCCGGCCCGTTGCGCCCCGCTTACGCGGGAGCCCCGCACCCTTTTGGGAAGAGGAATCTCATCGAGCAGGTAGGGGCGTCGAAGGGTCTTGACGAAGAGAAACCGCAGAGCAGCACAACGGCTCTGGATAGTTCCAGGCGATAACTTCCGATCCCGAAACAGGTGCACTTGGTACTCGCGAATATGGCTGGGACCAAGACGCTCTGGCGAGCGGTGGAAGTGCTTCGAAAACTCCTCCACCGCGTGGATGTAGCAACGGACAGTGCTTGGGGAATAGTTGCGACGCTGGAGTTCATCCAGCATCAACTGCCGAAGATGGGTCACAGTAAACCTCCTTGTGACCCAAGCCTTACACCGTCACCAATGCCCGGGGACAACCCATGCCTCAGCGTCCGTCGCGCCAGCGACTTATTTCAAACGCCGTAGGGTCCTGGAATGAAATTATGACAATGGAGCGCCTTCTTCAGATGACTGGCACCTCCTACCGTTTGCCTGTACCCGAAAAAATCATGTTCCCGGGCACTGGTGCCGACCCGAATCGGTAGTAACTGATCAACGTCATTGCTTCCAGAACGCTGCGCAGGTTCGCCTTTGGACTGCGTTTTGCATGCGAGATCTGCGCTCGATCCGAACGCCTAGTGAGCGAACTCTGTCGGGCAGAGGCAGGACGGGCGGCGACCTTCCCGATCTCGTTCCGACTGAGTTTCCCTCGACTTTACCGGCACACTGTTCACACACCGGCAAACGCACGAATCGCGAAACACGCGTTGATACGGTCCGGGCTGGCTGATGCCGGATCAGTAATCCCGAGGCCGGACCGCCGGGGACCGCCAATATAGAATCAGGCACTTACCCTTAGAATAAGCCCGCACGGAAGCACCCAACCTGGTCGCCTAAGGTACTGATTTGACACAAATGGGCATGCGCGGCATGGCACAGTTTACGGCACATCTGATCTAAGGCTATGTTGACTGCCTTTTTGCAAACGATTTCCACGCATGCGACTCAGACATGAAGCGGAGGCACAGTCGATCGATGATGATCTGCGAGCGCTCGATAGTTACCACGTGCAGTCTCATGTTCAGACCGGCGCAAAGATGATCCCGGGTTGGCAACCAAGCGAGTGACAACCTTAATCGCTCTCAAAGGTGGAGATTCGCGCGTACCTTACCAGTTACAGTATCTGTGTCGGCCACAATCTGCCTCCGCCCATTGAACCCTGTTGGTTCTTGAGGATCTGACAGCCACAGAATCGACTACGATCATCATCTGAATCTCTTCTGGCATGCTATAGGACTCTGAAAGAATTGAATTTGTCAGGAAATCCCCGGGATGAGCACCTGGGTTTGCACCAGATCATAACGTTTGTTTAAGCCTATTGAGATTGAGCGAAGATAAATGGTTTTGATTGAAGTGCTTACCGTAATGAGGCTGACCCCTGTTGATCCTTGTGGTTTCTGGGTGCTTTGACAGTTACAAATTCGACTACACCTGTGTCTCATTTTGTGGAGTCAGTCCAATCAACCCTCACCGGCGATGAAAACTACTTCTGCTCCGTGTTGTTGACAATCAACGGAACGCTGAAGAAAGTAATATCAGCGCGCGTACCCACGCTCTTCGATACACCTGCGCTCCAGACGGCGCTATCGTTGAACCAGGCCTCGGCTACCTTCTTGTTTTGCCAAAGATAAATTCCGCCGTAACCCAAGTCGTCGGAAATGATGAAGTACTTTCGGACGAGTCCAGACAGATTGTCGTAGGTCGGCACGGCCTTCCTCATCGCTGCTTCAATTTCCGCGCGGTTCCGGCCAGCGACCGCCGGGAGAAGAACTACAGTCGCAACCGGACTGGATGCCAATGTGTCTCCGGTAGTGTCTCCGGTTGCGGCAACAACTGTAGTGCCATGCAGCAACTGGTTGTCGACTTGCATCGGAACCCTGAAATAGGTAATCTCGGCACTCTGGCCGTTACGCTTTGAGACACCGTCGTGCCAGACAGAACTCTCCGTAAACCAGGATTCCGCTGCCTTGCGGCTTTCCCATAAATAGATGCCGCCAAAGCTCTGGCCGTCGTCGGAGATCGTGAAATACTTTCTGATCAGCCCCGGTGCTTGCTGGTAGGTAGGAACCGATTTCTTCATGCCCGCTTCGATCTGGCCACGGATCGCTCCCAGCGCCGGGACGCGGACCACGGTGACAACCGGGCCGGCGGCATCGGCTTCGGCTACAATCTGCTGTCCCCGGGTGGGAAGCATCCCGATCGCTGCGAGAGACAGCGAGACCAGGGCCAATCGCGGCCACAGCCACAAACAAGAGAAAGACGTTTTCTTCATGAGTGTTCCTCATCGAGTCAGTCCTGAGCGTTCAACAAAGTAGCAGCAGCGGATGTAAATCGCCCGAAAAGCCGCCGCATGCAGAGGATCAGATAGACAGCGAGTACTACCTCAACCAGAACCGAACCAACCGGCGCCACAATCGAAACAGACCACGCGTTATTGGCCAGGCGGCCCGCGGTCATCGCGGTATCCGACGCTACAGAGGCGATGAATGCAAGAGTGGCCACCGCGGACACCGCTGCCCTGCGCCGAAGCATCTTGCAGCAAGGCGGATCGAATCCGCCGAGAGGGGGCAGCATACGTGAATAGAACAATCCGGCGAATCCGAGCAGCAGCGCGGCCAGGAAGGCGTATCGATCAATGGGAACGATGACCGTCATGATCGCCGCGTAATGCGATCCGATCACCCAATGCGTGGCACGGTACCAGGCGATCCGGTATTTCATCGTCCCAAAGATGCAAAGTACGGAAAGGAAAATCGCGAAGCCTGCTGCCTTGGCCTGCCTGCCCAACGAGGCTGCCGCATACTGTCCGGCAATCTCCCACGGCGAACCGAAACGTCCGATGGCGGCACGCTCGACATCGCGGTTCTGATGGACTAAATCGGTGTGGGAAGCAGCCGACGCGATCGATTCGTGAAGATGATCCGCCACTTCGTCGCAGACGCGGCGCGACAACATGGGATCGAACGACAACGCGCGCGAGAGCGAGTCGAGATACTCGGCGACAGGGTTCTCATGACGCATTACGCATCTCCTTCGAGCATCGACCCGATAGCAGAGGAGAAACGCGCCCAGAGGTCGCGGCGTTTGCGAAGAGTTTTGACGCCAAGCCGGGTGAGGGAGTAGATGCGTCGACGGCGTCCAGAGTCAGCAGTCTCCCACTTGCTGGCTAGGAGGCCCAATCCTTCGAGGCGATGGAGAGCCGGATAAATTGTGCCTTCCGGCAAATCGAACGTTCCGTCGCTGCGAAGGCGGATCGCCTCGATAATCGCGTAGCCGTGTGCGGGCCCGGCCTCCAGCACTGACAGCAAAACCGCATCCAGGTGCCCTTTGAGCATCTCACTTTCCATGAGCAAATGTTATAGCCTAGTATTGCTAGGGGTCAAGAGAAAACACCGCAAACACGCAAAAGGCGATCCACAGCGAGGGCGGGCCTGTTTCTTCCCGAGGCCCGGGCCGCCGGAGGCTTGCCCTTGAATCCGGACTGATCTGTTGATTGCAAACTGCCGATAGAGGAGCCGCGGGCGGAGCTAACCAGTGGTATATTGCGTCATAGCCGGATAGGCATAGTGAAAGTTTTATTCAAATTGGAGAGTTGCTGTGCTGACGCCAGTGGTCTTTAACAAGCTTCAAGCTGAAAAGGATGAGTTGAATTGGCTGCTGACCTCTGGGGCACTGGGCCGATCCAGCAACCTCGTCCGGATGCTCACTTTTGTCTGCGAGAAGCACTTCCAGAATCAGGACGATCAGGTCACAGAATACATGGTCGCGACCGAAGCACTGGGGAGGCGAGACGATTTCGACCCGCAGGCCGATACCATAGTTCGCGTAACTGCCCATTCCCTCCGGAAGCGCCTGCAGGAGATCTACCAGACCGACGGGCTGAATCGGCCGGTCCATATCCTGATCCCACTTGGCCATTATGTGCCGTTCTTCGTGGATACGGGAGCGGACCGCACCTTGGACGTGCGTGACACACCAGAATCGGCCTCTTCATGGCCGAAACAGGTTCTTCGTTACGCCCATATTGCCGCCGTCAAGCTTCTGCCAAAGCAACTCGCACAATGGCTTGTGGCCGCCGCTGTCGTTGCGGCGGTCTTCCTGTTGTGCGGCTTCTTCCTTTTCGCGCACCGAAAAACAGCGAAGGCGGTGGTAGCCTCAACCCCGGACCGGCCGGCGGCTCTGCCGCTACCGGACCACACAATCCGTGCGCTCATGGGTACCGGCCGCAAGGCGTATGTCGATCACTCCGGATATACCTGGGCGCCGGGCAATTACTGCACGAGCGGCGACAGCGTGACAGCGACCGCCCAGAAAATCGTCGGAACTGAGGATCCATACCTCTTTATGGGCGGCATTCGTGGAATCGCCCACTGCACCTTCCCCGTCAAACCGGGCGAGTACGAGATTCACTTTCACTTTGCGGAGACCTCCGATCTCGAGCCTGTGACGAGGCCCGCTCTCCTCTCCATCAATGCGGGGACTGATATCCACTTCGATGTCGTCGACAATGCAGGTGGAGATGGCATTGCGACGTCCTTTGTTCAAACAGGAATTCGTCCCGAGAACGATGGCTGATCCATCTGGAATACACCAGCGAAGTTTCATTGCTGAATGCGGTCGAGATTCTGCCTTCGGATTCCGAAAATCTGCTGCCGATTCGAATCGCTGCAAGTCCCAATTCGATTAAAGACTCCGGCAATAAGCTCTGGCTCTCCGATCGATACTACGTTGGAGGTCGCAGAGGTCAAGTTCCCAACTCAGCAGAGACCTCGCATCGCAGTATATATACCTATGATCGAGTTGGGAGCTTTCGCTATGACATCCCCGTCGTTTCACCAGGGAAGTATCGTGTCACGTTGTTTTTTTCTGAACCATGGTTCGGCAAGAAAGATTTGGTGAGCGGGGGGCCGGGAAGCCGGATATTCGATGTGTCTTGCAACGGGAGCCTGATTTTGAAGAACTTCGACATCATGGCGGAGGGCGGGACCAACCCGGTCGTAAAGACGTTCGACAATATTCAGCCCACTGCGCAAGGTAGGATCGTGCTCTCGTTCATGCCCGTGGTCAACTACCCGGAGATCAACGCCATCGAAGTTGTTGCTGAACCTCGCACTGACAGAGCGAAGACCCGAAACTGGTAGGGTCATTCACTCAGTTGACGGCCCTCTCCGCAGTCTGACGAACGAGATTGCCGAGCCGTGCAGACTTTGTCTCGTTCGTAGTTGAGAATCTATCGGAGCGCTGGCGGCATTCTTCGCGTAACTGAATGCACGAAGTCGTCAGGCAGCTCAGTTCCTTCCTCGCTCCTTCAACCCTCCTCTCGGGCGCCTGCAATTGCCCCTTCCCATACCCCCGGCGAGGAACGTCCATTGGGCTCAGCCGCGCCATCAACCCGAGATCGACGGTGGCTGCCGGGGCTCCATTGGATTCGCTAACCCTCTTGCAACAATGCATTTGTCGGAACTTTAACAATGTTAACAGCGCATAAGATCTGCCTATAAACCGTCGCAGTACCCTTGTTTTCAGTATTTTCAGGATGCAGTCGGTTTTAACGTTGAACCCTCCCATTTTTCACTTCTGATTTACATGACAAAGTCGAAAAGACGTTGCTATGTTCCCTGTCAACGACCGAAAAGCGCAGTGCTCAGAATCGCACTCAATGGATTTGCATGGAGCATGGAATGCGAATCGGGGCGATGGTCGGCGAATGATTCAGAAAACACAAACAATCTGGAGGCTTCAAAAATGAACACACGCAATTTGGCAAGGTACTCGCGGCTTTGCGCGAGCGCCCGAATCGTC
>Ga0187851_10001037_pt1 | contig 27196 bp, 41 predicted proteins | sample June2016WEW_6_10_FD_132997 | JGI IMG/M metagenome (GOLD analysis project Ga0187851, IMG submission 132997) | Peatland microbial communities from SPRUCE experiment site at the Marcell Experimental Forest, Minnesota, USA - June2016WEW_6_10 | ecosystem: Environmental > Terrestrial > Soil >...
ATCTGAGGATGAGTCTGAAGAAGTGGAAGATGAATCTGTGGAATCTGAGGATGAGTCTGAAGAAGTGGAAGATGAATCTGAGGATGTATCCGAAAAAGTAGAAAATGAATCTGATTCGGATGACAAGACTAATGAATCAAAACTTGAACCAGAAGAAGAATCTTCAAATTAAATATGGATAAAAGAGGTAAATTCATTAAATTGAGATTCACAATTATAAAAAAAGGATGTATAAAAAAATGGTAATACTAAGAAGTAGAGAAATTAGGGCAATGGAGATAGTGGAAATCCAGAAGAAACTGGATGAGCTCAAGGCAGAATATGCTAAAAATATTTCAAAAAATGCTGCTGCTGGAGTATATGATAATCCCGGTAAAATTAAAGAACTCAAAAGAACTATTGCTCGCGTTCTTACCATAATAAATGAAAAAACGAAGGAGAACTAAAATCGATGACAGTCTGTGAGATATGTGGCCTTCCTAAAGAACTCTGCGTATGTGAAGAGATAGCTAGGGAAATTCAAAAAGTTAAAGTCTACACAGTCAGAAGAAGATTCGGGAAACTCATGACCATAGTAGAGGGGATTGATGAGCACGATATCGATATAAAAGAACTGACAAAGGAACTAAAAAATAAATGTGCTTGTGGGGGAACTGCTAAGAATGGCCAAATTGAACTTCAAGGGGATCATAAAAGAAAGGTCAAGGAAGTTCTAGCAAATATGGGCTTTTCATCAGATACAATTGAAATCAAAGATAGAGATGAAAGAAGAAGTAGAAAGAGACGTTAATAAAAAATAATCCTTTTTGAACCTCATTTATATTAATCCTAATCATTTATAATGAAAAAATCATGATTACACCACAGAACATATTCCGGCACGAGTTTATAGGACTGCAAGTTAAAGTTGCCGATAGCTCACATATAGGATTTAAAGGAATAAAAGGAAAAATTGTTGACGAAACCAAAAATACCATTAAAATAGAGGATGATGAAGGGAATGAAAAAATCATCCCAAAAAAAGTGGTAACACTACATTTAAATTTATCCGATGGTAGTAAAATCGAAATAGATGGTAAAATAATCGTTGCCCGTCCTGAAGATAGGATTAAAAAAAGATTTAGAAAACATTAATTACAACAATAGCTTTTGTCGATTTTAAAAAAAAATAATGAATTATAATTGATTAAAACTAATTTGAATAGTAAATATGGTGATATTAATGATTGGCATTGACGTTACAGAACCAAAAACAAAATGTGATGATCCAAACTGTCCTTTTCATGGAAGTTTACCTGTAAGAGGGCAAATATTAGAAGGAATAGTAACCAGTGACAAGGCTGAAAGGACTATCACTGTAGAAAGAAGTTTCTATAAATTCATCAGTAAATACGAAAGATATGAAAAAAGAAAATCAAAAATAAATGCACATAAACCCGACTGTATAGAATTGAATATCGGTGATGCAGTGAAAATTGCAGAATGCAGATCTCTAAGTAAAACTAAACATTTCGTAGTAATAGAGGTCAAGGGAGATAAAAAATGAAGGCACTTACATCTAACGTTGCAAAATCACTCCCTATAGGTGCTAGATTACAGTGTGTGGATAATACTGGTGCCCGAGAAGTAGAAATAATATCAGTTAAAGGATACAAGGGTGTTAGAAGAAGATTGGCCAGTGCTGGTGTAGGTGACATGATTGTGATCTCAGTTAAAAAGGGTAATGTTGAAATGAGGAGAGAAGTCACAACTGCAGTTGTAGTTAGACAGAAAAAGGAATTTAAAAGAGCAGATGGTCTTAGAGTAAAATTTGAAGATAATGCTGCAGTAATAATAAGTCCTGAAGGAGCTATTAAAGGTTCTGAAATAAGAGGACCAGTGGCTAAAGAAGCCGCTGACCGATGGCCTGCCATAGGGAGTGCTGCAAGCATAATAGTTTAGAATGATCAGATTAGATCATTCAAAAAGAATAATTTAATTATAATTACTAATTAAGGTGATTAAATATGTCAAAACAGCCAAGAAAGCAGAGAAAATTCCTCTATAATGCACCTTTACATGTGCGTCATAGATTAATGAGTGCTACTCTCTCTGAAGAGCTTAGAGAAAGATATGGAATAAGATCTCTTCCCGTGAAATCCGGAGATACCGTCGAGATTATGCGAGGAGATTTCAGGGAACATGAAGGAAAAGTGGAGAAAGTAGATCTAAAAAACTATCGACTTATGATTGAAGGTGTTTCAGTGCAGAAACCGGATGGAAATAAAGTTTATCACACAGTTCACCCTTCAAATATAATGATAGTTGAATTAGATCTAGATGATGAAGAAAGAAACGAATTAATAGAGAGGAAGGGATAAAAATGGCCATAATGGGTTCAAGAAAACATCTTAAACGATATAAAGCTCCTGAAAACTGGCCAATTCACCCTAAAGAGTATAATTGGACAGTTAAAACAAATCCGGGACCTCACTCTTTAGATGAATCAATACCTCTTTTAATTATAGTTAGGGATGTATTAAAAGTAGCAGATACAGCAAGAGAAGCTAAAATAATAATAAATAAGGGATATATTTTAATTGATGGACGAGTGATAAAAGATTACAAATTCCCAGTAGGATTCATGGATGTAATCGAAATACCCAAATCTTCAAAAGTATACCGAGTGCTTCCAGATGAGAAAGGACGATTAACACTCCATCCCATATCCTCCGAAAACAAAGAATTCAAACTATGCCGTATTGAAAATAAAACTACAACCAAAGGCGGTAAAACACAGTTAAACCTCCATGATGGTCGAAACCATCTATCTGAGGATGAACTTAAACCAGCTGATGTTATAATGCTCAAGATTCCTGAACAAGAAATTCAGGATCACATAAAATTTGAAAACGGTACAGTAGGTCTTATAACTGGCGGTAAACATATAGGGGAAATTGGTAGCATTAAAGAAATAACCATCACTAAATCATCCATGCCAAATACCGTAGTAATAGAAGGTGAAGGAAAAACATTTCAAACCCTAAAAGACTATGTTTTTGTTTTAGGCAAAGATAAACCTATTATTTCACTTCCAGGAGGTTCTTAAATGAATCTAATGGAAGAAGTGAAGATAGCAAAAGCTACCATAAATATTGGTGTAGGTGAAGGCGGAGAAAAACTTGCCAAAGCCGAAAAACTTTTGACGAACATCACCAATCAGAAACCCGTTCGTACTTATTCTAAAGTTACTAATCCTGAATTTGGAATTAGAAGAGGTCAACCTATAGCTTGCAAAGTTACTTTAAGGCATGAAAAAGCATATAATGCTGTTAAATTGATTTTGGATGGTGTAGGTAATAGACTTAAATCTAGTCAATTTGACAGTCAAGGTAATGTTTCTTTCGGAATAGAGGAACATATAGAAATCCCTGGAATGCGATACGATCCAGACATAGGAATATTTGGGATGAATGTTTCAGTGACCTTTGAAAAACCAGGTTATAGAATAAAAAGAAGGAAAATTCAACGTAAAAAAGTTCCCACAAAACATCAGGTCGCCACTGAGGAGACCATACAGTTTATGCAGGACAAATTTCAAATTGAGATAGAATAGGTGATAATTTGCCAAGAAAATATGGAAAAGCATCAAGAGAATGTAGAAGATGTGGGGATCATTCAGCCCTAGTAAGAAGATACGGGCTTATGTTATGCAGACAATGCTTCAGAGAACTCGCATCAAAAATTGGATTTAAAAAATATAATTAGAGGTGCTAATTTATGACTCTTATGGATCCTCTGTCAAATGCTCTTACAAACATGCGTAACAACGAAATGCAGGGAAACAAGAGATGCACTATCTCTCCAGCATCAAAAATGATTGGTCATGTTCTAAGAACCATGCAAAAAGAAGGATATATTGGTGAATTCGAGTTCGTGGATGATGGTAAGGCAGGACAATTCATAGTTGAATTAGAAGGTAATATAAACAAATGTGGTGTTATAAAGCCTAGACACGCCATTAAAAATGATGAATTTGAAAAATTTGAAAAAAGATATCTACCAGCCAAAAACTTTGGTGTGATAATCATGACAACTCCTCAGGGAATCATGACTCACAAAGAAGCAAAAGATAAAGGCATTGGTGGTAGGCTTCTGGTATATATTTATTAAGGTGATAAAAAATGGCTCAAGCAGTAGTGATTCTTAGGGAAGAAATCCCTATACCCGGGGGTATAGAAGTAAACATCACTGATGAGGTGACTGTTACTGGATCGAAGGGTGAGCTTAAAAGGAATTTTAAGCAAAGAGCAATTAAAATTTTGAAAGACGATGGAAATATAATTTTAGAAGCTCAATTCCCTAAAAAAAGAGATAAAGCCATGCTGGGAACTATAAAATCCCACATAACTAATATGATTATAGGTTTAACTGATGGATTTACTTACAAAATGAAGATTGTTTACGCTCACTTTCCAATGACTGTAAAAGTCACTGAAGGTAAAGTTATCATCGAAAATTTCCTTGGTGAAAGACATCCACGGACAGCTAAAATTTTAGGAAATACAAAAGTCCAGATTAAGGGTGATGAAGTTATGGTAAATGGTGTTAACAAAGAAGATGTGGGACAAACAATGGCTAACATTGAACAGGCCACTAAAATAAAAGGTAGGGATCCTAGGGTATTCCAGGATGGAATATACCTTGTAGAAAAACTTTAAGGTGATCCAAAAATGAAAAAACCACATTTTAAACGACAGGAATGGCACAGATACAAAAAACTTGGGGATAAATGGAGAAAAGCCCGGGGAAAAACCAGTAAAAGAAGAAGATATGAGGCGCGGAAACCAGCGATGCCTACTATTGGTTACGGATCTCCCAAAAAAACTAGAGGACTACATCCTTCAGGATATCAGGATATTCTGATTTCTAACATGAGGGAACTAGAAAGCTTAAATTCAGAAACCCAGGCAGGAAGAATCAGTTCCAAAATAGGTAAAAGGAAAAAAATAATAATGCTTGAGAAAGCACAGGAACTAAAAATTAAAATTCTGAATAAAGGACTATAAACAGGCAAATTTATTACATTGTCTAAAAAATGCACATCATCGAAAATCTGAGATGAGAGCAGCCAAAAAATTAAATAGAATTTATATGAATGGATGTAAAGATTTGCATCATAATTTTTAATCCTAAAAATATTGTGAACCATGAAATATTAATTAAACGAGGAAACTATTGGTTTCAAAATTTTAGGGATGTATAAAAAAAATATTTTGATCAACCAAGTTTTATATTTGGTTGATTGAGAGGGAGGTTTCTTTATGAATCTTACTACTCAAAAAAGATTAGCTGCAGATATACTCAAAGTAGGAGTAAACCGGGTTTGGATAGATCCTGAAAACATAGAGGAAGTATCACGGGCTATAACTAGAGAAGGGGTAAAACAACTTATAGATAATAAGATTATTATAGCCAAACCCCAGCAGGGTATAAGCAGTTACAGATCAAAGAAAATTGCAGAACAAAAAAGGAAAGGAAGAAGGAAAGGTCGCGGTAGTATAAAAGGAGCTAAAGGTGCTAGAAATCCTAAAAAGAAAGCTTGGATGACTACTATAAGGGCTTTAAGGAAAGATTTAAAAGGTATGAGGGAAAACCGGGATATTAATAGAACCACCTACAGGAAACTTTATAGAATGGCTAAGGGTGGTGCATTCCGAAGCAAATCTTACATGAAAACCTACGCTAGGGATCATGACCTTCTAAGATAAAAAAAGGGGATTTTATAAAATGGCACATGGATCAAGATATAAATTAGCATTTAAAAGAAGAAAAGAAGGAAGAACAAACTACAACGCCAGATTAAAACTTGTAGCTTTAGACAATTCCAGAATGGTAGTAAGGATTACTAATCAACATGTAATATCCCAAATAATAAAAGTCAATTCCAAAGGAGATGAAACTCTAATTTCAGCTAACTCTAAGGAACTGGAAAAATTCGGATGGAAGGGTAATGGAAAAAACACCTCTGCAGCTTATCTCACCGGGTTTTTATGTGGAAAAAAATCTTTAATAGAGGGAATAAACGAGGCAACATTAGATATAGGTTTAAAATCATCCATCAGGGGTTCAAAAGTATTTGCAGTTCTTAAGGGAGCTGTAGACGCCGGACTTAATATACCGCATAATGATAAAATTTTACCTGATGATGAAAGAATTAACGGCACTAAATTAGCTGAATACACTAAAAACCTCAACGATATTGAACTTAAACAAAAGTTTTCACAGTATTTAGAGAAAGGTCTTTCACCTATAGACCTACCTAATCACTTTGAAATGGTTAAAAATAAGATTGAAACCGAGGTAGCATCATGAGTAACGAAGAATGGGAGCCTAAAACAAATCTGGGACGTATTGTAAAGGAAGGTAACATAACAGATATAGATGAAATTTTTGAGAAAGGCCTTCCTATAATGGAACTGGAGATTGTAGATGCATTACTACCAGATCTAGAAGAAGAAGTAATGGATGTTAATCTTGTCCAGAGAATGCATAAATCTGGTCGAAAAGTAAATTTCCGTGTTATAGTGGCTGTAGGTAATAAAAATGGTTATGTTGGTTTAGGTCAAGGTAAAGCCAAAGAAGTAGGTCCAGCCATACGTAAAGCCGTTGATGATGCTAAATTTAATATAATAAAAGTTAGAAGAGGCTGCGGTGATTGGGGTTGTGTTTGTGGAAAGGAACATACTGTACCATTTAAAGTAGAAGGAAAAGTTGGAAGTGTAAGAGTAACTCTTATGCCAGCTCCTGGTGGAGTGGGACTAGTTTTAGGAAACGTGGGTAAAACCATACTCAGACTAGCTGGTATAGATGATGTATGGTCTCAAACTCGAGGTCAAACTCAAACCACAATAAACTTTGCAGGAGCAGTTTTCACTGCCCTGAAGCATCTGAGTACAGTTAAAGCAAATAAATCAGACCTTGAAAATCTTGGAGTGGAATGTACTTATTAATCCATAAAATAAACTTCACAGAATTTTATAGAACCCAATTGAACATATTTATAAGGTGATAAAAAAATGATTGCAGCCATAAGAATAAGGGGCAGAACCGGCTTAAAAAGAGAAATAGAGGATACCATGAAGATGTTACGGCTTACTAGAATAAATCATGCCGTTATACTTGATGAAAATCCTAATTATCAAGGAATGCTCCGGAAGGCAAAAGATTATATAACTTGGGGTGAAATCCGAGAGGACACCATAATTAAGGTTATAAGTAAAAGAGGAAAACTTCCCGGCGGAGCCCAAGTTACAGAAGAATATTTAAAAGAGAATACTAATTACTCTTCTATTGAAGAACTTTCCAAAGCAGTGCTTGAAGGTGCGAAATTAGAAGAATCTGGTGTAAAACCTATTTTTAGACTACATCCTCCCCGTAAAGGTTATGAAAACGTTAAAAAAACCTATAATGAAGGCGGAAGTTTAGGATACCGTGGAGAAAATATAGAAGAACTTATAAATAAAATGATTTAAATAATCTAAAAATTTCTGATCCAAAAGAAAAGAAATAAAAATTATATTAAAATAATTATATAATGAAAAAGAGGGCATCAGAAATTAAACTTAAAGTTTAAAAGGGTTTGATCACGAATGATAAGAAAAACTAAAAAAATATGTAAAATGAGAGGCTCAAGAACCGTGGGAGGAGGCTGCTCCAAGATGAGAAGAGGAGCAGGTCACCGTGGTGGAAGAGGAATGTCCGGAGGTCACAAACACATGTGGACTTGGATAGTTAAATATGATCCTAAACATTATGGAAAATACGGTTTCAAAAGACCTCAAAAAACTATCACAAGATTTAAAACAGTAAATCTTGATTTCATAGATGAAAAAGCAGCAGTATTGATTGATAAGAATTTAGCAACCCAAGAAAATGGAATTATAGTGATAAATGTAACCGAGTTGGGATATAATAAAGTATTAGGAAATGGTAGAATCACCCAACCACTCATAATTAAATCACCTAAATTTTCACAAACAGCATTAACTAAGATTGAAAATGCTGGTGGAGAAGCAGTCATTATTTAAAATATTTAATTTGTAAAGAATCAAATAATTTAATTTAAGATTAGACTGTTATAATTTATATTTTCAAAGTAAGGAGTGAAACCATTTGATTGAAAAGCTGGAGCCTATTTTTTCTCTCATACCTCAGGTTAAATCACCGGAATATAGGGTTCCATTTAGGGAAAAGCTTAAATGGACGGGAGTAATCCTTGTATTATATTTTATACTTGGAGTAGTAACTTTATATGGTCTAAGCCCAACTGCTGTAGACACATTTGGAGGACTTCGGGCTGTATTGGCTGGTAGTTTTGGTTCTATAATAACTTTAGGTATAGGACCCATAGTTTCAGCATCCATTATATTACAGCTATTAGTTGGTGGAAAAATTATTGATTTAGATCTCAGCCAACCAAGAGATAAAGTTATATTCCAGGGAACTCAGAAACTCCTTGCAATCATATTTACAATATTTGAAGCTGCAGTATTAGTTCTCAGTGGTGCACTACCTCCCTCAGACCCCTCATTCACAGGGATATTACTACTACAAATCGTCATTGGAGGAATACTCATTATATTCCTGGATGAAGTTGTATCTAAATGGGGATTCGGAAGTGGTGTTGGATTATTCATTGCAGCAGGAGTGGCTCAAACAATCATTGTAGGGACATTTAATCCTCTCTCATCACCAACAACTCCGGGAGTACCTGCCGGAGCACTACCTCACTTTATATACACATTAACTACAAGTTCGCCTGATTTAAGCCTTCTTATACCTGTGTTTGCGGTTATAGTAGTATTCGCAATAGTTGTTTATGCCGAATGTATGCGGGTAGAGATACCAGTATCTTATGGTGGTGTTAAAGGAGCACGTGGAAAATATCCTCTTAGATTCATATATGCTAGTAATATGCCGGTTATATTAACCAGTGCACTTCTATTGAATGTGCAGCTTTTCGCACAAATGTTCCAAAAACTAGGATTCCCCATTTTAGGTACAGTCACTAATGGAAAAGCAATAAGCGGATTAGCATTACTACTCACATACCCTACAGTTAGTACTATCTTCACCAATCCCTTGGAAGTAATAGTATTTGGAATAGTATTTGTAGCGTCCTGTATACTATTCGCTTGGCTATGGGTTGAATTGAGTGGAATAGGCCCTAAACAGGTTTCAAAACAGTTATATCAAATGGGAATGCAGATTCCTGGTTTCAGAAGTAGTAGAGGACATTTCGAGAGAATTCTCCAAAAGTACATACCAGCAATAACCATAATGGGTGGTGCTTTTGTAGGTTTCCTAGCTTTCGGGGCAGATCTGACAGGAGCTCTTGGTGGAGGTACTGGTGTTCTGCTTACTGTAGGTATAGTATATAGATTATACGAAGAATTAGCACAAGAACAAATGATGGATATGCATCCTATGCTTAGAAAATTTTTGGAATGACAATAAAAATTATAGAATAATATTAAAATTCAAGAGAGGATTTATAGATGAAAGTGGTCGTAGTAGCTGGAATTCCGGGTTCGGGCAGTACAACAATTTTGGAGAATGCATTGGAAAACTTGGAGTATACACATGTTAATTATGGTGATGTGATGCTACTTATAGCTCAAGAAATGGGATTAGCGGATGATCGAGATTCTATAAGAAAATTATCTCCTGATGTGCAGAAGGAAATTCAGCGAAAGGCTGCAAAAGATATAAAAGAAAGGTCAAAGGAAAGTAATATAATTGTAGATACTCACTGCACAATCAAAACACCTCATGGTTTTTTACCAGGACTTCCTAAATGGGTGCTTGAGGAATTACAACCAGATCAATTTGTCTTGATTGAGGCAGATGGTGACGAGATTATTTTACGAAGAATCAATGACACATCCAGAATTAGGGATGTGGAGAAGCTTAAAGACATCGATCTTCATCAGCAAATGAATAGGGCAGTTTCAATGGCTTACGCTGCTTTAACTGGTGCAACCGTTCAAATAATTATGAATCATGATAATCAATTGGATGAATCTGTTGAGGAAATTATTAGAACGCTTAAATAAAATTATTAAATTAAAAAAATTATAAAAACTGAAAACTATAACATTTTTATGATAAGAGGTAATAAAAAATGGCGATTCAAATTTTAAATCAACTCCTGAATCCAGTGTTAACTCCTTTACTTCACTTAGTTAATGATCCACATAATCCTGCATTTGCATTAATGATAGGAGTTTTTATAATAGCCACTATAGTAGCTTTTATAATTACTATGGCTAATAAGCTATTAGTAGATCAGGATCGATTACAGTTTTTACAAAAGGAAATGAAAGTATTCCAACAGGAAATGATGCAAGCCCAAAAATCAGGCGACCCCAAAGTTATGGCGGATGCTAAGAAAAAGCAATCTGAATTCATGGATATTCAGAAAGAGATGATGTTCAATTCATTCAAACCTATGATAGTTACTTTTGTACCTATCATAATCGTATTTTATTGGATGGCGCAGAATCCAGCTGTAACACATTTTTATGTGTTACTACCTGCATTAGCCTATTATGTATTACTCGTGCCAATATTCCACATGTTTTACCATCCTTCTGCTTTCGTGCCCCATAATGTTATGGCTATTGAATGGTTAGGTTGGTATATCCTATGTTCATTTGCCATGTCTTTAATATGGAGAAAATTTTTGGGACTTAAAGGAGCGATGTAATAAAATATTAAGTTTAAGAGGTGTATTATAATGCCAGCATTAAGATATAGATCTAGATCGTATAAAAGAACTTTTAAGAAAACTCCCGGAGGAGTTACGGTATTACATTATAAGAAGAAGAAACCATCCAAACATTTATGCGCGGATTGTGGTAAATTACTTCATGCAGTTCCCCGGGCAAGACCGTATCAAATAAGAAAACTTCCAAAATCAAAGAAAAGACCTAATAGGCCATATGGTGGATATCTCTGTTCAGAATGCGCCCGTAAAATATTTAAAAGAGAGGCCAGATCCTGATGATTATAACCATCGGCGGATTAGCTGGAAGTGGTACAACTACAGCATCAGAAATCCTGTCTAAGAAGATGGGAATTCCTTATCTTTCAGCAGGGGATATATTTCGTCAGATGGCAGCCGAATGTAATATGACTATATTAGAATTTAGTAAATATGCTGAAGATAACTTAGATATTGATCGTGAAATAGATCAAAGACAAGCTCAAATAGCTAGTGAAAGTGAAGATCTGATTGTAGAAGGAAGGCTTTCCGCATATTTTGTAGAAGCGGATCTTAAAGTTTTTTTCACAGCCCCATTAAGTGTTCGTTCTGAACGGATCAGTAGAAGAGAAAATAAACCTTTAAATATTGTAGAGAAAGAAGTTTTAGAGAGAGGAAAAAGTGAGGCTAGACGTTACCAGGAATTACATGGAATTAATATTAATGATTTTGAGATTTATGATCTTATCATAAAAACTAATAGTTTCCATGCTGAAAGCGTCACTAAAATTATATTAACAGCAATTGAGGTGATTTAAATGCCAGCTATAGAAGTTGGAAGAGTTTGTATTAAAATTGCAGGAAGAGAATCCGGCGAAAGATGTGTTATTGTAGAGATTATAGATGATAAATTTGTAGAAGTGGTAGGTAAAACCATAAAAAACAGAAGATGCAACATTAAACATTTAGAACCAGTGGATCAAGTAATTGGAATAAAATCTGATGATGTTGAAATAGTGAAAAAAGATTTAGAATCCATTTTAGCATAGAAACAACAGAAATACAAAAAAAATGATTTTTTATGAATTATAAAGTTAAAATTGTATTTATTGTAAGGTTTTATTGATGGTAGAACTCCTCCACAAGGCTGATGGTGAAACAAACCCCGAATATGGTTGTCCACCTGATGAAAGATCTATAGAGGAACATATTTCTAAAGGTATTATCAATTTAGATAAACCATCAGGTCCAACCTCTCATGAAGTAGATTCCTGGGTTAAAAAAATACTTAACGTTGATAAAACAGGTCATGGGGGGACTTTGGATCCTCGAGTTACTGGTGTGCTTCCAATAGGTATTGATCATGCAACTCGAGTTATTGAACTTCTGCTTCAGGCTCCTAAAGAATATGTATGTCTTATGAGACTGCATGAAGAGGTTGATGACTGCAGTATAGCTCGTATACTTCGAGAATTCCAAGGAAAAATATTTCAAATTCCACCAGTTAAATCAGCAGTTAAAAGAGAATTAAGAGTACGTAGGATATACTATGTTGATCTGCTTGAGATGGAGGGACAGAATGTTCTTTTCAAAATAGGCTGTGAAGCAGGAACTTATATAAGGAAATACTGTCATGATATCGGTGAAGCATTAGGATCCGGTGCACATATGGCTGAGCTTCGTAGAACAATTGTAGGTACATTCAGGGAGGATAAAACCATTAAAACCTTACAGGATTTAACTGATGATTATTGGCAGTTAACTGAGGAAGGTGACGAATCAGCTTTAAGAAGTACTATACTCCCTATGGAGAAAGCAGCATGTCACCTGCCTAAGTTAGTGGTTAGAGACTCTGCAGTTGATGCTTTATGTCACGGTGCTGATCTGGCTAGTGGAGGAATCTTATCTCTTACATCAAATATTGAAAAGGGATCAATTGTTGCCCTACAGACTTTGAAGGGTGAGTTGATAGCAGCTGGGGAAAGCCTCTATAATTCTAGTGAAATATGCGAGAAAACTAAAGGTATAATGGTGGATATAAAAAAGGTTTTTATGGAACCTGGAACATATCCAAAGATGTGGAAGTAAAAACTCGCTCTTTAAATATGACTTCCAAAATTATTTGAACCTTAAATCCGGATGTAGCTTAACCTTATTATGAATGATGTTTAAAATTCATGAATAGATTTAATTCTACTTATGCCGGGATAGCCTAGCCAGGTACGGCGCAAGACTGGAAATCTTGTGGAGCTTTGCTCCTCCTGGGTTCAAATCCCAGTCCCGGCGTTTCAAAATACATATATTTAATAATAAACATATATTAAGAGAATGAATTTAATTAAATCCTTTGTAAACAGTGGAAATTTGGAGGTTAATTAGTATGGATGAAGAATTTAAACATATGGTCCGTATAGCACGGAGAGATTTGGATGGTAATAAATCAATCGTAAATGCCCTTTCAGGTGTAAAAGGCGTGGGAATTGCATTATCAGGGGCTTTATGCACGTCTATGAATTTAGATTTAAATCAAAAAATTGGATTTTTATCTGATGATAAAATAACTGAAATTGAAGGTGCAATGAGGGATCCTAAAAAATTCAATCTACCGGATTGGATGTTAAACCGACGTAATGATTATGAAACTGGTGAAACAGTTCATCTTATAGAATCAGACTTAATGATGCGTCTTAGAGATGATCTGAATCGAATGAAAAAAGTTAGAAGTTATAAAGGTAAAAGGCATGAAGTAGGATTACCCGTAAGGGGTCAAAGAACAAAATCCACCTTTAGAAAAGGTACATCAGTTGGAGTTAGGAAAAGAAGAGCAAGGCAAGTATAAACTTATTATAGGAGAAATTTATTATGGGACATCCAAGAAAATCAAGGAAAAAATATGATACACCATCTCACCCCTGGAATGCGGATAGGATAAAAGCAGAAAATAAATTAACTGTGAAATATGGACTTAAAACTAAGAAAGAAATCTGGAAAGCTGAAACAATGGTTAAAAGGTATAGGAGGGATGCTAGGCAACTTCTAGGTATGTCTAGTGAACATAATCCTGCTGAAAGGAATCAGCTTTTAAGCCATCTGATGAGATTAGGTTTTTTGGGACAAGAAGCTAAATTAGAGGATGTATTAAACCTCACCACAGAAGATGTGCTCCGAAGAAGATTACAAACTATGGTACATCAGAAAGGACTAGCTAACACTGCAAAAGAATCTAGAATTATGGTGGTACATGGACACATAGCTCTTAATGGTAAAAAAATAGATGCACCTAGTTATCTAGTTAAGCATGGCGAAGAGGATCTTATAGGATTTTATGAAGGTTCCGTAATGGAAAAGTATCATAAAGATCAGGTTTCTAAGGCAGATAGTAAATAGAATTTATAAGAAAAATCAGAACAATATATAATATTATCAAAATAATTTAGGTGAAATTTAATGGCTGAAAATGAAAAATGGGGTGTAGCTAACATATACTCCTCTTTTAATAATACTATAATCACAGTAACTGATCTGACTGGAGCTGAAACCATTACGCAATGGTCTGGTGGTAAAGTAGTAAGAGCAGATAGACAAGAATCATCACCCTTCGCAGCTATGGAGGCTGCTTCTAGGGCAGCAGATGATGTAAAAGAAAAGGGAATAATAGGATTGCACATCCGAGTAAGAGCACCCGGTGGAAACGGTCCCAGAACACCCGGACCCGGGGCTCAGGCCACTATCCGAGCTTTAGCTAGGGCAGGCATACGAATTGGTAAGATAGAAGATGTAACTCCAATACCTCATGATGGTACCGGAAGACCAGGAGGTAAAAGGGGGAGAAGGGTCTAAATGAATATAGACATTAAAACTAAAGATGAGCAAAATATCATACTAATAATAGAGGGTGTAGATGTACCATTTATAAATGCATTGCGAAGAATCTGTATGGTTGAAATTCCCACCATGGCAGTCGAGAATGTTGAAATATATAAAAATGATTCACGTATATTTGATGAAGTTTTATCACATAGATTAGGTTTAATCCCACTCAAAACTGATCTGGATTCAATTACACTAAGAGAAGAGTGTGATTGTGAAGATCACTGCACCAGTTGTAGTGTTTCACTTTTACTTAAGGAAACGGGTCCTAAAGTAGTTTACTCTGGAGATCTTACTTCACAGGACTCCAAAATAGTTCCGGTTCATGACAGAATTCCACTGTTAAAGTTAAGAGATGGAGAAGAAGTGGAATTAGAGGCTATAGCGCAATTAGGAATTGGTTTAGAACATGCTAAATGGCAGCCTACTACTACTTCTGCTTATATGTACTACCCCGTAATAACTATTGATTCAGAAAAATGTGAAGTATGTGCAAAATGTGCTGATGAATGCCCTCGGGGAGTTTTACAGTTTGATGAGAAGGAGAATAAGATAATTGTATTGGATCCTGAACAATGTACAATGTGTAAAACTTGTTCTAAGGATTGTGAACCTTCAGCAATAACTGTAGAAGGTAGAGAGGATAAATTCATATTTAAAATTGAAACCGATGGATCATTATCTCCAGAAGAGGTAATAACAACTGCATGTGATATTCTAGCTCAAAAATCTGATAAAATATTAACCTTCAAATGAAAAGGAGTATGTTATAAAGATGATAATACAAAAGACCAACCCCAAGCTCACAGGACTCATAAATAGTCTTAAAGAAAACTCATATCAGAAAGAAGCACCCATCTGGAAGGATGTATCCAGAAGACTTGAAAGGTCAACTAGAAGGCAGGCTGAGGTTAATTTATCTCAGTTAAACCGTTACACATCCGTTGATGAATTAGTTTTGGTGCCTGGAAAAATTTTAGGAAGCGGTGTACTGGATCATAAGATTCAAGTAGCGGCTTTGAGTTTCTCTAGTTTGGCGAAAGAGAAAATAGAAACCGCTGGTGGCGAATGCCTCACTATAATTCAACTTATGGAGAGTAATCCCAAGGGCAGTGGTGTAAGAATAATAGAATAAAAAAATGTTTTTCATATTAATAAGGGTAAGGTGTATTTAAAATGATTATAGATGGAGAAGGACTCGTATTAGGAAGACTTGCTAGTAAAGTGAGCAAGAAACTTTTGGAAGGCGAGAGCATAACGGTTTTAAATGCCGAGAAAATTCTTATATCTGGTACTAAAGAATGGGCATATATAAAATATAAACAAAGAATTGACAGGGCTAGTATATCTAATCCTAGGACGATGGGACCTAAATATCCCCGTAGACCTGATGATATATTTCGGAGAACAGTGCGTGGTATGATTCCTTACAAACAATCTAAGGGTAGAGAAGCTTTTAAGACGCTTAAAGTTTATGTGGGAGTTCCAAATGAATTTGAAGGTCAAGAAACCGTACAACTACCTGAAACGATGCCTAGACATATCAAAAAGAGTGTTGAACTAGGAAAAATATCTAGATTACTTGGATCAAAATTTTAATTATATTTAACTTAGATAATTATAAAATTAAAATAAAAAAATTTATGGTAGTGTTTAATAATGAAGAAGGTAATTCATACAAGTGGAAAGAGGAAAACATCAATAGCTAGGGGTAGATTCCGTGAAGGAAAAGGTCGAGTGAGAATAAATAAACGACCTGTAGTATTATACCAACCGGAATTAGCTAGACTCAAAATAAATGAACCACTCGCATTAGCAGGTAAACTAACTGAAAATGTGGATATAGACGTTAGAGTTGTAGGTGGAGGAGTAATGGGTCAAGCTGAAGCCGCGCGAATGGTTATAGCTAAAGGATTAGTCCAATGGACTAGTGATATGGATTTAAAAGAAAAATATGCTCAGTATGATCGAACTATGTTAGTAGGTGACCCTCGACGTAGTGAACCTAAAAAATATGGTGGAAGAGGAGCTAGAGCAAGAAGACAGAAAAGTTACAGGTGAAACAATTACCAATTTTAAAGATGATTTATTATGATTCCAATAAGATGTTTAAGCTGCGGTAAAGTTGTATCCGGTTATTATGAGGAATATAAGAAAAGAACAGAGGATGGGGAAAATCCTAAAGATGTTCTTGATGATCTTGGACTTAACAAATATTGCTGTAGAAGAATGATCATAGCTCATGTTGAAGTGTGGTAGGGGCCGTAGGGTAGCTTGGTCCATCCTCTCAGCCATTGAAGTAAGTATTCCATTTCCTTAGTTAAGGAGCAATAAACCCCCTCCATAACTTTCTTTTAATATATTTCTTCGACTGAAACGGGGATGGTTCAATCACCGGAACGCTGGAGACCCGAGTTCAAATCTCGGCGGCCCCATCTTTTAATTTAAACTTTAATAGGATATATTTTATTCAAAAAAAAATAGAGGAATAAAAAAAAAGAAATTAATTTTATGGAAGAAGATTATTATGGTTGTTAAAAAAAAGGTTACCCCAATAAAACTTACTAGATTTGAAAAAGCACGATTAATTGGTGCCAGAGCTCTTCAACTTTCATTAGGTGCGACTCCATTAGTGGATATTTCAGCTTCTATTGATCCCGTTGATATTGCTACTTTAGAATTAAAGGAGAATGTAATACCATTAAAAGTAGGTGTATTAGATTAATAAAAGTAGTTTAAATATAGATTGTAATTAAAATAATTATTAAGTTATTAAAATCCAAATAACCCTAAATCAAACCACTATTTTTTTTCCTAAAAGAGGTGTTTTTGTGGATAGTATTATTGAAGACGTACGTGTAAGAAAGATATTGGATAGTAGAGGAAACCCCACCGTGGAAGTGGATGTAATCACATGGAATGGTTTTGGAAGGGCTGCAGCTCCCAGTGGGGCTAGTACTGGAGCTCATGAAGTTGTTGCATTCCCTGCTGGTGGAGTTAACAAAATAATTGGTGAGGTTGAGGATATAATCTCATCAGAACTCATTGGAATGGATGCCGAAGATTTAAATGAAATAGACATGGTCTTAAAGGAGATTGATGGAACCGAAAATTTATCGTCTATAGGCGGTAACACTACAGTAGCAGTTTCTATGGCAACAGCAAAAGCTGCAGCTTCATCTTATAACATGCCGCTCTACCGCTTTTTAGGGGGGAACATGCCAACTGAAATACCATTTCCCTTAGGTAACATGATTAATGGAGGAGCACATGCTGGGCGTAATGCTCCGGACATTCAAGAATTCTTAGTAATTCCTGTAGGTGCTGAAAATATAACTGAAGCAGTATTCACTAACGTTAACGTGCATAAAAAAATCAGAGAATTAATCCAGGCCAAAGATCAATCTTTTACTGGTGGTAAAGGTGATGAAGGGGGATGGGCTCCCAATCTTACCAATGAAGAAGCTTTAGAAATTCAAGTTAAAGCCTGTCAGTTTGTAACTGATGAAACAGGGGTGGAAGTGAAACCATCTATGGATTTTGCTGCTAGTGAAATGTGGGATCCATCCAAAGAAATGTACGTTTATCAAAGAGAAGGTGTAGAAAGGTCCACGGGCGAACAGGTTGATTTTGTAGAGGAGATCATAGATAACTATGGATTTTTTTTTGTAGAGGATCCTATTCGTGAAGATGATTTTAAAGGATTCACGGAACTTACCAGTAAAGTGGGTAAAAAATGTATCATCTGTGGAGATGACATTTTTGTAACTAATTCGGAGTTATTACAAGAGGGCATTGATAATCATGCCGCTAACTCAATTATTATAAAACCTAATCAAATTGGTACACTAACTGATACTTATAATACCATTGAATTGGCTCGAAATAATAAATACGTGCCTGTTGTTTCGCATCGTTCTGGTGAAACTACTGATGAGACGATAGCTCACCTGGCGGTTGCATTTTCCTGTCCGATCATTAAAACAGGTGCCGTGGGCGGTGAACGTATAGCTAAACTCAATGAACTCATTAGAATAGAGAAAGAAATCAACAATGTTAGTATGTCTAATATTGGTAAATACCGCTAAAACTTTTATTTACTAAATATATCCAAATGAAATGTCTAAAATATTTTTTATAATTTCATTTTGGTTGAAAATTAAATTTATAAAGGGAGATGAAAATGGTTAAAATAACTTTAGATTATGAAAAATGTGAAGGTGCAGATTGTGCGGAATGTGTAGATGTATGTCCTATTGAAGTTCTCATTATTGACGGGGAGAATATTGTTATAAGAGATGTAGATGAATGCATTTTGTGCGAGGTTTGCATGGGCGTATGTCCTAATGGGGCAGTAAAAGTGGAGGAAGATTAAATAGGTTTAAAATTTTCCTTAAATGTTTCCATTATTTTATCAGAATAATAATATCTAAAATAAAAAAAAAAATATAATAAAAATTTTTTTTAGATAATCATAAATTTCGATTATAAAAATAAAAAAAAATAGATTAAACTAGTGATGCTTACTCTTATAAAAATAATTTCAAGTTTTTAGAATGTTTTAATCCCTTTAATAACTTTAATAGAATTAGGGGGAGATAAAATTCTTAGAAATTTAATTAGGAGAAGAATTTTTAAAGTTTAAATAAAACTAGTTTAAAAATGTTTAAGTTTTAAATGAGGTGATAAGTTTGTCAGAACTTTTAATTCCATTAGATAAATATTTAGCAGCTGGTTTACACATCGGCACTCAACAGAAAACTAAGGATATGGAGCGATATATATATAGGGTAAGATCAGACGGTCTTTATGTATTAGATGTTAGAAAAACTAATGACAGAATAACCGCGGCAGCTAAATTCCTGTCTAAATTCGACCCGGATGATATTTTAGTAGTTTCCACTCGACAATATGGTCAAGCACCGGTTAAGAAGTTCGGTGAGGTTACTGGCGCACGCACCATTCCTGGAAGATTTATCCCCGGTACACTCACTAATCCTTCTTACGCTAAATTCATAGAACCCAAAGTAATACTTGTAACCGATCCTCGATCAGACTCTCAGGCTATAATAGAAGCAAGACAGATAGGAGTACCAGTGGTAGCATTATGTGATACAGAAAATCTCCTAGGAAATGTGGACATAGTAATACCCGTTAATAACAAAGGTAGAAAAGCCATTGCACTAGTTTACTGGCTCTTGGCACGCCAAATGTTGAGGGCGAAAGGAATATTAAATGAAGACCAGGATCTAGATATTGAACCTACAGATTTCGAGCTAAAAATATAGATTAATAATTTTATAAATAGGATTTTTAAATAGGTTTTAAATGAAAAAAAAATTTTTTGAAGAGGACAAGTGATTTTTCATGATAAGAAAACCTACAGTAGCAGGAACTTTTTATGAAGGAGATGCTGATTCTTTAAATAGAAGAATAGAATGGTGTTTCCAACATCAATTAGGACCTGGACGAATTCCAGATCATTTAGGAAATAAAAGAGAATTAAAAAGTGTTATAGCACCACATGCGGGATACCTTTATTCAGGACCTGTAGCTGCTCATTCTTATGCTAAAATAGCAGAAGATGGTTTGCCTGAAACCTTTATAATACTCTGTCCCAATCACACTGGTATTGGCTCTAGCGTCTCTACTATGGTGGAAGGCTCATGGCAAACTCCATTAGGTTTAGTGGAAATTGATAATGAATTTGTAGAAGAATTAATTCATCAAGCACCAATTATAGATTCAGAACCTTCTGCACATTTACAGGAACATAGTTGTGAAGTCCAATTACCATTCTTACAATACTTAGCTCAAAGATGGAATAAGGATTTTCAAATAGTGCCTATATGCATGTGGATGCAGGATCTGGAAACTGCAACGGAAGTAGGTGCATCTATAGCTGAAACTAGCAGGAAACTGGGTAGAGATGTATTGATAATTGCAAGTACTGACTTCACACATTACAAACCTCAGGAAATAGCCGTAAATAATGACCGGCAGGTTTTAGACGCTATTAAAAAATTAGATGAAAAATTGATGATTAAACGTGTAAATGAATTAAACATTACCATGTGTGGATATGGACCAGTCGCAGCTGCTTTAGTAGCCTCAAAATTATTAGATGCTAAGAAAGTTGAAATATTAAAGTATGCAACTAGTGGTGATATCACTGGTGATAAAACCGCCGTAGTTGGATATGCTTCAGCTATGATTCTATAAAAAAAAATAAAAATTAAAGATTTAATTATGGAGTCAATTAATACTTCAAAACATTTTAATATAGGACTTAAATATTAACAATCTTATTTGTTTCAAAAAAATTTCTTATAAATATTAAAAATTTTTATAATTGAATCCAGATTTCATTTAAAGCATCTGGAGGTAAATTCCAAATGCATGTTATAGCATCTGCACCGGGTAAGGCCATTCTTTTTGGAGAACATGCTGTAATTTACGGTAAACCTGCTATAGCAGTTGCTATTGATAAAAAAGCTCGAGTGAAAATTCGTCAAAGAATGGATTCAAAGACACATGTCGAGGTGCATGGGCTGGGTATTTCAGAATACCTAGAACTTGAAAATGATGTAGTACAAGAGAAAGATAACAATAAAGGAATTTTGGATTACATTTCCAAATCATTAGAGAAAGTAAATCAACTAAGTGAATTAAAGAAGCAGAATGGACTTGATATAATTGTGGATTTAGAGATACCCATCGGGTCTGGTTTAGGGTCATCTGCAGCGATTACTGTCGCTACCATCACTGCACTATCATTTTATAATAAATTGGAATTAAAAAAAGATGAAATTGCAAACTATGCTCATCAGGTAGAGTTAAATGTTCAGGGCGCAGCAAGCCCCATTGACACCACATTAAGTACATATGGCGGTGTTATCTACCTATCCCGGAATTCTGAGGAAATAACTCATCTACCTTTAAATTGGAATCCCTCTTTGATTATAGGGTATACTGAAAGAGAAAGTAATACTGGTAAATTAGTTGAATCAGTTCGAATTAAAAAAAAGAGTTATCCATCTATAATTAATCCTATACTCGATTCAATTGAACAAGTAACTGAAACTGCCAGAGAAGCTATTATTTGTGAAAATGCTGAGATTCTAGGTGAACTTATGAATATTAATCATGGTCTTTTAGATGCATTGGGAGTGAACACTCCAGAATTATCTCGTATGGTTTATTTAGCTAGAAAATCAGGAGCAATTGGTTCTAAGATCACTGGTGCTGGAGGTGGGGGTAGCATCATAGCTTATTCACCTAATAAAATAAAGGAAGTTCTTAGAGAGCTTCAGCGGGTGGAAAATGCTTTTATCATTAAATTATCAAGTTTAGGTGTTCAAATGGAAGTGGGAAGAACTTGAAAAGGAGGATATAAATTTTTGATAATCTTAAAACTTGGCGGTAGTATTATAACTAAAAAAGATGCTGCAACTCCTACTTTGGATAATAAGAATTTAGCTAGAATCGCTCAGGAAATATCAGAATCCTCCTATGGAAAACTTGTAATAGTGCATGGTGCTGGATCTTTTGGACATCCTTTCGCTAGAAAGTATGATATTGGTGATGAAATTAGAGATGACCTAGATTTATGGAATAAGATGTTGGGATTTTCTATTACTCAGCATGGGGTTAAGGAATTAAATGGTTTGGTTTGTGAATATTTAAGGATACATGGCGTTTTATCAGTATCGTTACAGCCTTCATCGTTCATCTTAACTAAAAATAAAAGAGTATATTCTGCTAGTTTGGATTTAATTAGTAAATATCTAGAGTTAGGTTTTGTACCTGTGATCTATGGGGATGTAGTACTTGATCTTGATGAATCTATTAAAATGGCAGTATTATCTGGAGATCAAATCGTTAAATATTTAGCAGAGAATTTAAGGCCAGAAAGAGTTATAATGGGTTCTGATGTGGATGGAATATATAATAAGGATCCGAAAATAAATCCAGATGCAGAGTTATTAGAAGTGGTAACCTCTAGTGAACAGATAGAATTAATAAAAAATACTCAAACAATAGACGTGACTGGGGAAATGAGGGGGAAACTCACTGAACTCCTGGAACTTGCAAATATAGGGGTTGAATCTGAGATTATTAATGCGAATAAGTTTAATATTATAAAAAACGCCTTAAATGGTGAGAAAGTAATTGGAACTTTGATTAAAAAAAATAATTTTTAGAAGGTAATAAAAAATGATTTCAGATAGAAAATTAGAGCACCTGTGGCTATGTAAACACTGTGATGTAGAACATAAGCATAAAAAAACAGGATTTGAAGAAATAGAATTAATTCATAAAGCTCTTCCTCAAATTAACAAAGAAGAAATTAATATAACCACTGAGTTTCTCGGTAAAACATTGGAAGCGCCTATAATTATCACGGGGATGACTGGAGGTCATCCGGCCAGCTTGTCTATTAACCGTGAGTTAGCTCGGGCTGCGGAACAGCTTAATATAGGATTGGGTATGGGAAGTCAGCGAGCTGCTATTGAAAATCCGAAGTTAAGATCAACTTATACTGTGATGAGGGATGAAGCTCCATCTATTTTCTTAATAGGTAATATTGGCGCCCCTCAGATTGAATATGCTGAGGAAGCAGCTGCTATGATGAATTTAGATGCTTTGGCTGTTCATCTTAATCCTTTACAAGAAGCTATACAACCAGAAGGAGATGTAAATGCTTCAAACTATCTTCAATATGTAGGTGAAGCTTCCAAAAAACTGGATATACCTATAATAGTTAAAGAAACTGGGGCTGGTATTAAGAGGGAGGATGCTATTGCATTAACAAAAGCTGGTGCAGCTGCTATAGATGTGGCTGGTGCTGGTGGGACCAGTTGGGCTGCTGTTGAAACATATCGTTCGAAAGACCCTTATATGGGGAATCTATTCCGTGATTGGGGAATACCCACAGCTGTAAGTACTGTGGAAGTGCTTCAATCAGTAAATGTACCCATCATATCATCTGGTGGAATTAGAAATGGATTGGATGCTGCAAAAGCATTAGCTTTAGGTGCTGAAGCAGTGGGATTAGCTTTGCCAGTTCTTAAAGAAGCTTATATGGGATATGAAGCAGTTAAAATTAAGATCATGAAATTCATAGAGGAACTTAAAGTAGCCATGTACTTAGTGGGAGCATCAGATATATCTGAACTCAGAAAATCAGATTTATTAATAATGGGAAAAACTAGGGAATGGCTTAAGTCAAGGGGGATTAATACTGAAGAATATTCTAGGAGATCACAGCTATGAGTGTTGAAGTAATAGCCGTTGGCGGATATGAAGAAGTAGGTAAAAACATGTCCGCAGTTAAGGTTGGGGAAGATGTAGTGATATTTGATATGGGAATTCACTTAGATAGGGTTCATATCCATGAAGATACTGATATGGCGCGGATGCATAGTTTAGATTTGATTGAGAGGGGTATAATACCTGATGATACCTTGATGAAGGATGTGGATGGTAAAGTTAGAGCCATAGTATTTACACATGGACATCTGGATCATATTGGGGCGGTTGGTAAATTAGCCCATCGTTATGAGGCACCTATAATTGGGACACCATATACTATGGGTTTAATTGAGCGCACTATAAAGTCAGAGCGGAAGTTTAAAGTCACTAATCCACTGCAGGTTTTAAATCCCGGGGAAAAAATTCAAATATCTCCAGATATGACCTTAGAATTTGTTAGAACGACTCATAGTATACCTCATACTGTGAATGCAGCAATACACACTTCTGAAGGTATTATAGTATACGCGAATGATTTCAAGTTTGATAATCATCAGATGATTTCTGAACCTCCGGATTATCATCGTTTAAGGGAACTTGGAAGGAAAGGAGTCTTAGCTCTTATTGTGGAAACCACTAGAATGACTGAGGAGAAGCAAGTTAAAACTTATTCCGAGAAAGTGGCTCGTATCGCTTTACAGGATGTTATGGAACAAGCTCTGACGGAGAAGGAAGGCATGCTTATCACCACATTTTCATCCCATATAGAACGTATCCAAGCTATCTGTAATATAGCCAAGCGTAGTGATAGACAAATATTATTATTAGGAAGATCGATGGAGAGGTTCGGTAGTATAGCTGAATCTATGGGTCTTTTAAATTTACCACCTACCGCAAGTCTTTATGGGAGTCCTAAGGCGGTTAATCGTGCATTGGCCAGGGCTGAGGAGAAACGAGAGGATTACTTATTAGTTACAACCGGACATCAGGGTGAACCTGATGCATTGCTTCCACGTATTGCTAATGGAAAAACTAATTTTAAAGTGAGAAGAGGAGATAATGTCGTTATATCAGCACCTATAATACCAGCTCCAATGAATGTTGCGAATCGTAATATTATGGAAAGAAGACTTAAAACAAGTGGCGCCAGAATATTTCCTAATTTGCATGTTTCTGGTCATGCTGGACGAGAGGATCACAGGGACTATATTAGAATGCTTGATCCCATGCATATTATTCCGTCTCATGGAGATTTGGAAATGTTAGCAGCTTATACTGAAATGGCTGAGGAGGAAGGATTCAAGATGGGTAATAATATCCATATACTGCGTAATGGACAGGCACAAGTTTTCAATGGAGGGATCTAGTAATATGAACGTTTTAGAATTACTCAAGAAATATTCAACTGAAGTTGACCTTGAAATAGGGAAGGCTCTTGACACGGTTGATCCAGAAGAACTTCATGATGCGTCAAAACATCTCATAAAAGCTGGTGGAAAAAAGATCAGACCATCATTAGTACTTTTAAGTAGTGAAGCAGTGGGTGGTAGTTTAGAAGGAGCTTTAAAAACTGCTGCTGCTGTTGAATTAATTCATACTTTCTCATTGATTCATGATGATATCATGGATCAAGATGAAATGAGAAGGGGAATGCCATCAGTTCATACCATATGGGGAGAGCCCATGGCCATTTTAGCAGGTGATATAATCTTCTCTCTAGCTTTTGAGTTGGTTACGCAAACCCATAATGAAGATATACCATCAAAAAGAGTTGTCGAAGCTTTGAGAACTGTTGTGGATGCTTGTATAAAAATTTGTGAAGGCCAGGCTTTTGACATGTCATTTGAAGGTAACTTTGATGTTCAGGAAGAAGAATATATGAATATGATCTACAAGAAAACCGCTGCTTTAATAGCTGCCGCTACCAAAGCAGGTGCGATACTGGGTGGAGGTTCAAAGGAACAAGTTAAAGCACTTGCAGAATACGGAAGACTCATAGGGATGGCTTTCCAGATACAAGATGATTATTTAGATGTGGTTAGTGAAGAGACTGACATAGGTAAACCAGTGGGTAGTGATATAGTGAAGGGTAAAATGACTTTGATGGTAGTTCATGCTTTATCCAAAGCTTCAGTAGAAGATAAAGAAGCTTTAATATCCATACTAAAGGAAAATAATGAAAAAAATGTGGAGAACGCTATTAAAATCTTCGAAAAATATGGTTCCATTAATTACACTCATAACATCGCTCTGGAAAACGTGCAGAAAGCTAAAGAACTCTTAGTTATAGTGGAAGATTCGCCTTCCAAGGAAGCTTTGATTTTACTTGCAGATTTCGTACTGCAGCGTAGTCATTAAACAAATTTTTTAATAATTTTTACATATTTAAAAAAAAAGATGGTAATAAAGCTTTATATTTAGAATTAAAGTTTATTTGAGTAATTTATTTGTTAAGTGATTTATTATGGAAGATCAACTTAAAAAACTCATATATAAATATGCACTTTTAAATGCTGTAAAGCATAAGGGACATGCCCAGCGTGGTGCCGTGGTGGGTGTAATTATGGCGTCTCACCCTGAATTTAGAAGTGAAGCTCAAAAAGTTATTAAACTCACTACGGAAATCATAGAAGAAGTTAATTCACTGACTTTAAAAGATCAAAATATTGAAATGAAAAATAAGGGGATTCATGAAATAGTTAAAGAAAGAAAAACTGAAGAGAAAGGATTAGTTGATCTTCCACATGTTGAAGGTGAAGTTGTCTTAAGATTTGCACCTAACCCTAGTGGACCTCTACACATTGGTCATGCACGTGCTGCTTTTTTAAATCATGAGTATTTTAAACGTTACGGTGGAAAATTAATCCTCAGATTAGAGGATACAGATCCACGTAGAGTAGATCCTAAAGCATATCAAATGATAGAGGAAGATTTAACTTGGCTTGGGGTGAAATGGGATGAGAAGATAATTCAAAGCAACCGCATCAATCTTTATCATCAATACGCTGAAAAACTTATTGAACTCGGTCAAGCTTATATGTGTACCTGCCCTGGTGATGAATTCAAAAGATTGAAGGATCAGTCTCAAGCATGCACTTGCCGAGATTTATCAATTAATGATAACCTAAAACTCTGGAAAGAAATGCCATTTATGAGTGAAGGTGAAGCAGTTCTACGTGTTAAGACTGATATAAATCATAAAAATCCTGCTATAAGAGATTGGGTGGCTATGCGAATAGTGGATTTTGAACATCCGCGTATTGGCACTCAATATAATGTTTACCCTATGATGAATTTCGCAGTTACAGTGGATGATCATTTACA